>Ga0325411_1005499_pt1 | contig 14007 bp, 6 predicted proteins | sample PopdelMetagenome_13_FD_206181 | JGI IMG/M metagenome (GOLD analysis project Ga0325411, IMG submission 206181) | Populus deltoides microbial communities from Bellville, Georgia, United States - Xylem-PdIQD-R4 | ecosystem: Host-associated > Plants > Phyllosphere > Stem > Wood/Secondary xylem... | reverse complement strand
ACAACAAATACTTGGCACATTCATAGCTCATACTGTATGAATACATATAGAATACTACATTATAAAAAATTCCTTTATAATAATAATTATTGGTATTATTATTACTATTACTACTAGTAGTATTCTATATTATTATTATTGTTATTGTTATTGTTATTGTTGTTGTATTATTGTTGTTTATAATTTATACAATTAACCTCCCTGTGGTTCAACCCCTGTCTTGCCGGATTATTTATCACTTCGACACTCCTATACTTGAGAAAAGACATCAATCTTTTGATCGTGTCAACTATTTAAACTTTGTTATAAATGTACTATTTATATATTGTAATAATATAAACTCATATAATTTTAAAAACCTTGAAGACAACATCAACAATATTTATTGTCTAGTAACTCACAGCTGACCGAATCTCAAATCTTTCGATTACAAGATGAACAATTTTTCACGTGGTTCAAAACACATGCAAGTACTATCACAAACTCATTATGTCTTGCAAGTTACTGTATTTCATTACAGAATTCTCATTTACTATTCATTGTTGTACTTGATATACAAGGTTTATTAAATGGGAAGGAGTGCTAGTGTTTCATTGTCTTTACTAAGCCTGGGTCCTGAAATAAAAGTTAAGTGCTACAACAGGTATTTTGTCAATGGATATATGTTTCATACTGAAGAATATGGGCATGGAAGAAAAATATATAACAACGGTGTTTGTATTAAGGGATCGACTTGTAGTGAGTTTGAAGTTGACTATTGTAATAAATTAGAAGAGGTCATCGAATTGCAATATCATAGCGAGCATAATAAAGTGTTTTTATTCAAATGCTATTGGTATTACACCATTGACAGAGAAATTAGAGTAGATTCCCACTATAGTCTAGTCGAAATTAACTCAAAAGTTAGACTCTGCAACGTAAACGATGTCATTGTTTTCGTGAAGCAATGCCAACAAGTTTATTACACACACACCCCTTCCTTTAGAAAGGACCGATCAAGAGTTGATTGGTTATCCGTTTTAAAAACAAAACCCAGGGGTCATGTCGAGGTTGTTCAGGATGAGAATGAAGACATAGGTGTGGGAGATGATGTCTTTCAAGTTAGTGAGTTGGTTGAACCATATTGAGTTGCTTCATCGATTGACTTAGAAAAAAATTTAAATTTTCATGTCTTTGATGATAGTCGTGTTGATGTTGACGCAAAGGAGTTGAATGTTGTTCCGAGCTCTAGCGAACAAGCACAGTTAATAAAGATGATGATGATATCAACATTAAAGATTGCGATGGAGCTGATGACGATTCAATTGAAAAAGAAGAATTTTTTATAAGTATCAGAACACGAAAGTATAAAGGAATTTTTTATAATGTAATATTATGGATGAAATTTTGTACCAAGAAATATTTATTTTATAATTGTTATGTTCACTGTTGCTATTGTGCTGTGCAAACAGTTTTCAATTTAAATGTTTGCAAGGAGAATAAATATGTAATACAAACACAATCTGTCATGCACTATGCACATCACTTATGAATTTACAGACGGACATATACCGTTGGTATTTTCTAGAGAGTTGTAAAATATTTACTGTATATGCCACAATCACCGACGTTAATACAGATGGAATCATTCCGTCGATATTTTCCAGAGGCAATGAGAATTGTTCTCCTTCTATGTTAGTGAAGTTCTCTGAATCACCGATGGAATGTGAATTTCAAAGCGCGGGTAATTAATGCATCTCTGACCGTGTGTACTTATTTTATATTACCGACGGAAATACCGATAAACTGTGAAAATTATGGAGGGTTATTTAAAACTTTTAGTGCGAAATGAAAAATTCAAAGTGAATTCACCAACGAAATCACGAATGGATTAATTAAAAATATTATTATTTAATAGTCCATCGATGATTTTATCGGAAAAAACACTGTATAAATCCCAGTGAGCACCCCTTCAGTTCATTTTTTTCTCTCCTTTGTTTCTTCCATTTCCAATATGAAATCTCTCTATTTTTTTTTGCTTTTAATCTCTATTTGTGGTTCTATCTTCTTCTTCAAAATTTAAAAGGTATGTATTGTGATTCGATTTACTTAATGATTTTCTATTTTTTGTCTTTTTTTGGTTTTATTAACAATATATTTTTGTTTCTTTTTTGTATTGTACGTAGATAAAGTCTAAAAAATAAAGACACTATTACGGTAAGTATTTTTCATTCCTAAAGTCTTTATTTTATTTTTTTTAATTTGTTGCCTATTTTATTTTTTTTATTGCAATAATAATTGATTCTTTTGTTGAATTTTAATTGTTATTATTGAATTTGCAGTATGAACGTTAGTTGAATATGTAGAATTAAAATTTATTTTTTCTTTATTTTATTGTTAAATTTGTATAGATGTTAGGTTATATATATGATTTTTTCTTCTCTATTTTTATAGTTGGAAACATTTTATTATCATTTTGAAAATGAGATGAAATTGAAAAATATAAAATTTCTGGTATAAATAAAAAAAACAGTAACTGGTTTGTGGCATATTTATTGTTAATATTTACAGGTTTGAAAATTTTGAGTAGTATCCAGTATAAGAGAGGTGCTGCTGAAATTTTTTTAAAATAATCGAATTTGATTATGTAATTATTCATCAAATTTGCGTAGATGCGTAGAACGAAATCAACAACACGTCATGAGTATATGGTTGCAACTAGTTCTTTAGCAATGAGGATGATGTGTCCTTAAGTGTCAACCAAGAAGAGGAACCTGCGGTGACTCACGACGCTGTCTCTTCCAGCACGGTTCCATAGCACAGAAGCGGTGTGCCTTCACAGCGGGGTCAATTCACTCACTAGTACGAGGCATATTGGAAGGACGCCCTTTCAATGTAAGTTTGTTTTTGTTTTAGTTTTTTTTACTTTTAACATAATTTGTGAATAACTAATTAATATTTCATTAATTTTATTAATTTCAGCTTCACAAACATTGAGGCCACCCAAGTAATAACATCGATGTTTAAATCGTCGACGGAGATTCCACTATTTCAATGGAGTCAGGTTTCCAGACATCTTGATTGGAGATCTTATATCGATGTATGGTTTTGAAGATTTCAGGTTAGTGTTGACTTCAAATTTTATTTATTTTTTATGCTATATTGAAATTATTGATTTATTTTTAATAAATTATTTATATACAGAACAAATTTGAGTGAGATAGCGCTCATGACAATGTTGCGAGAAGGATATAGGAGAATCACACGGCAACTATATAACATCGAAAATGATACGATATATATTTTTTTAAAAACTATATTTTAAAATCTAATTTGTCATTAACTCAAATAAAATTCGTTGATGGAAGTAGGTTGCGTGACTTTTGGTGTGAAGCGTAGAAAAAAGCCAAAAAATACACTAGAGATAACGGTCTACAAGGCTGGAATGACGTGGTGGTTTGAAGGGATTTCAGGCCGCCATACATGTCGGGTGAATAGTACTTAAAATTGCATTTTTATCAAGGTTTTATATCATTATATTGCACTAAAATACCATTAAATTCCCTAACTTAAGCATGTTTTATAATAACAAGTCTGATAATATAAGATATTTTTAATTTATGGTAAATGCTCATTTCAAATGCAAGCATGTTTCATAATTTAAAGGATTGATAGATTTGTTTAACTATTGAAATTGAGAAGACAGAGAGGGTTAAGCTTAGAGCAGAGATGCTGGTTCAATTCAAACTAAAACTCCATTCGGTTATTGGATCATAACTAGAGCTGTAGAACTTGGATTTAGGTCTGGTTTATATGGATGGAAAGCTACGACATAGGCCTAAAACTTTCATGAGAGTCCAAGATTTAAAACGACCATTTTCAAGCTCAAATTATAGCAACAAAAGAGATGTCGGAATTTTTCCTGCAGCCCCGACACTATTTAGTGTTCAGCCTATATCTCAAGTTTTAGAAGTCCAAATGAGCTCATTCTTGTTTTGTTGGAAAGTGGAGACAAATGCCCAGAACTTTCATGAAGACTATCTATTCAAATTCTGATGTTAGAAATGATGTTTTGTTCAGACAAGAAGATAATGGTTGTCACTAAGTCAAGACGTGGCTACCTGCTCAAGAATTAGTCATCAAATCAAATGTTCTGAATTTTAGCCTAAAAGAAGGCATTTGCCATATATTTAGACATCTTGGTGTTTAGATTAAGATCACTCTCTCTCTTTGTATTTTGTAATGTTCAAGTTTTATTTTATGTTATATTAATCTCTTATTTATGCTTTTCATTTCCTTTACTATACTTAGTTAACTTATATCATGTTTATGTTCTTATATTGTTTATCTATGTTTTTCTTCTTCATGATGTTAACTAAGTTAATGTTGTCAAGGTGAAAAGAGTACACTAATGGTGTAAGAATAAGTATAATATAAACTCAACATGGACTTTAATGTTTGATACTAACATGTTTTGTATTTGTTATATTACTCAGTTTTAATGCCTTGCTTGTTAAATGGTTAATCTAGATTTGTGTTGTACAACCCTTGGTACAAAAAATACTTGGTACTTTCATAGCCAAACTGTATGGTATAACCGACACCTGAGTTATGAAAGGAACTTGATTTGTTGTTAACATAAGTTATCAGTATGAATACTTGATAATATTTACAAGTATTGATATTAATCGAATAAGATAATTAATGTAATCATGTTAACAATTTATAATCCGATTGGAACCTCCTTTGTGTGTGGTTTCCAGTCAAGTAATAAAAAGAGTTTATACTATACTTGTTTGAAATACCATTAGTGGATCCTTTAACCTTGACATTTATTTTATCCTTGTTTAATCCTTACATCAACATCACATCTTAAAAGTTCTCTTCAACTCCTTTTCATTTATTGTTTATAATTTTATATAGTTCACCTCCATGTGGTTCGACCTTGGTCTTACCAGGTTATTTATTACTTCGACACTCATGCACTTGGAATAAGACATCAATTTTTTGATCGTGTCACCGAGGGATATATAGGCGTAATATATCCAACACATAATAGCAGTTCACATGACGCTCTGTTCAGAACCGGTAAATTCATGGTTCGGTGACCACGCACATCGGTGGCTCTGTTCCATTCATTGCACATGTGAAGCGGATGACAAGATTAATTTTAATGAAATCTATCATTAATTAATTTGTTTTTATTTATAAATATAGTTAACTTGCAACATTTTTTTTCTTACAGGCTACATCTTTTAGACGTGAGCTGAGCCCAATGGAACTGTTTATAGAGATGCACATGCGGAGTGAAGACCATCAAATAGGGGTGCAACAGTTCATCGACTACCGCGCTCAACACTTCATGGTATGTTGGTTCAACCATTTTATTTTGTAAGTTATTATTTTCTTGAATGGAACATAATGATTTCTTTTTTTAATTTTCAGGAGACATATAATAGCCAGTTGAGGGAGAGATATAGGGACGATCCTTCGACCCACCTGGATTTTGATCTGGATTTGTGGATGGAGGCAGGATCGTCTGGTGGACCCGATAAAAATTAGGTGTACGAACTCTCCAACACTACGACCGAGAACTTGCAGGCAGCTTGTAGTATCTCAACCATTGGGAGCTCCCAATCAGTATTGAGCACCCAGTCTGAGGAGATCATGACCTTGAAACAACACACGGCTTATCTCACCTAGCAATATCAGCAATTTTCAGCGAATTACGAACAACTCCGCTAAATGGTCATGGACATGAAATCACAGATGAGTGGTATATATGCACCACATTTTTGGCCGTTTGGTCCCGAGAACGACCAACGCCCTCCTCCTCCACCTCCAGCACCGCCACTATTCTAGTTTAATTTTTTTTTGTACAATTAAAATTGTAATGAATATTTGGATTTTATATTATATTATTTTATTTTTACATTTTTCAATTCTATACAATTTTATATTATTTATTCTACACAATTTTATTTTTTAAAATATTTTTAAATTATCACGGATTTACAGAAGGAAATATGCCGTTGATATTTTCCAGAGAGTTGTAAAATATTTACTGCATATGCCACAATCACCGACGTCATTATTCCGTTAGTGATTTAGCAATGGAAATATAGACGGAATTATTTTGTCGGTATATTCCAGAGAGTTTGAAAAATATTACTGCTTATGCCACTGTCATCGATGGAAATATACCGATGAAATTATTCTGTAGGCATATTTCAAGGAGGAATTTTTTTTGGCACGTATTTTTCATCTATAAAACCATTGGTTTATAATTTTTTTTTACCGATAGAATTAGCAACAGATAATTGAATTACCAGCAAACATTATTCCAACGGACATATTCCATCGGGGGATTAGTCGGTAAATTTTACACCAATGGAATGGTAATCTTATGCCAAAGGAAACAATCTGTCAGTAAACGTATTAAATGTTGTAGTGGGCAATGTTGTCTTCTCCCTTAGGAATCTTCACCTATTGTCTCTCCCATCTTAAGTGCTTTAGCTAGTCTGTTGGAGTCTCTACTGATATGTTGCATCCATTAGTTGGTGGATGAGATTGATTGGGTTCTCCAACCTTGTATTTTGCCATTAGGTAGAGTGGTACCATTGTTGATGGTTATTGTTGTATGGCTACCCCCCTTCTCCTCTCATTCTTTTTATATCCTAGGAAACCCTAGTCTCTATTTTACAAAATAGTCATCTCTTAAGTAGACAGTTTACATTTAAGTACTTCAATAACTATTTTCCAAAAAAAAAGAGAAATAGCCTTGCATGAAATCTTAAAACTTTGAATTAGAGGAGCTAAATTGCTAAAATAAAAACTTGGATGTTGGTTTGGATGCTTCGACACATAATTTGGACTTGTTTCTTCACAAAACCTATTTGCTGGCAAAATTCATTTTTCATCTTAGAAAACTCATATCTCTCGCATATGAGATCTTTTTTGGCTGAAATTTGGTACGTGGATAGGTCTTTAAGTCTGGAATCCAAAAACATTGAGTTTGAATAAAATGGACTTCTGTAGCTCAAGATATTCAAGTTGGAATGGCTAAAGGTTAACACTATCAGATTGCAAGATTTGACTTTGAAGGCTGCAGTTTCCATGATCTTCCTTATTTTATTTTCTTGCCTTAGAAGTCAAGAAAAGTATGAATGTTAAATTTTTAATGTCACTAGAATCACTTCATTTCGACCTCTAGAGCTTACGCTCTGCACAAAACATCGACTGAAGGTCAAATCTGCCAATTAGCTCCAATTTACTCCTTTTTGCATCTCTTATCTAAAAGTGTCTTCAAAACATAAAACAAAGAATATCAAGCCATTTTATATATAAAAAATAGGTAAAACACTAGTTAAATGTGGGTGAAACTATCGAATAATATGGTTGCATCAAATACCCCTACACTTAGCTCTTGCTCTTCCTCAAGAAATGATAGATGACACGACCAAAGAGTTGATGTCTTCTCCTAAGTGTAGGAGTGTCGAAGTAATAAATAACCCGGCAAAGCCGGGGTCGAACCATATCGAGGTTAACTGTATAAACTATAAATAAAGAAATAAATAATAACAGAAAAGGAGTTGAAGAGAGCTTCGAGATGTTATATTGATAAAAGGATTAAACAAGGATAAAATAATTGTCAAGGTTAGAGGATCCACTAATGGTATTTCAAACAAGTATAGTATAAACTCTTATTATTCAATTGGAAACCACACACAAAGGAGGTTCCAATCGGATTATAAATTGTTAACATGATTACATTAGTTATCTTATTAGAATAATGTTAATACTTGTAAATGTTGTCATGTATTCATGATTATAACTTATGCTAACAACAAATCAAGTTCCTTTCATAGCACAAGTGTCAGTTATACCATATGGTTGGGCTATGAAAGTGCTAAGTATTTATTGTACCAAGGGTTATACAACATAAATCTAGATTAACCATTTAACAAGCAAAGTATTAAAAGTGAACATGATAACAAATACAAAACATGTAAGTATCAAACATTAAAGTCCATGTTGATATGCTATATTTATTCTTACACCATTAGTGTAACCTTTTCTCATTGAAATAATAAACTTATCTAAACATGATGAAAGAGAGAAATATAAATAAACAAGATAAGGACATAAATAAGATATAAGTTAACTAAGTAAAGGAAAGGAAATGAAAAAGCATAAGTAAGAGATTAATATAAACAAAACTTAAGCATTACAAAAATATAAAGAGAGAGAGTAAGAACATGATCTTGCTCTAAAAACCAAGATGCCTAAATGCATGGCAAATGCCTCTTTTTATAGGCCAAAATTTGGAACTATTGATTTGATGACTAATTGTTGAGTGGGTGGCCACATCTTGACTTGGTGACAATCCTTATCTTCTTGTCTGAACAAAACATCATTGCTAATGTCAGAATTTAAAGAGATTGTCCCATGAAAGTTCTAGGAAATTGTCTTAACTTTCCAATGGAAAAAGAATCGGTGCATTTGGACTTTTAGAATTTGAGATATGGGTTGAACACTGAATAGTGTCTGAGTTGCTAGACAGATTTTGACTTCTCCGTTGTTGCTAAGATTTGGACTTCCAAACAACATAATTGAGTCTTGGACTCTCATGAATGTTTTAGGCCGATGTCTTAGATTTTTAACCATATAAACCAAACTGAAATCCAAGTTTTACAGCTCCAGATATGACCCAATGACTGAATAGTGTTCCAGTTTGGACTAAACCAACATCTCTTTTCTAAGCTTAGCCCTCTCTTTGTCTTCTCAATTTCAGTAGTTAAACTCATCAATCAATTATTTTATTTATGTGATAGGCCTGCATTTAAGATGAATATTGACCATAAATTAAAGGTATCTTATAGTATTAGACATGATATTATAAAACATGCTCTAGTTAAGGAGTTATTGATACTTTAAATGCAAAATGATGATATAAAACCATGATAAAAATGCATTTTTAAGTACTAATCAATAGAAAAAATCAAATTGAAAATAACTAGGACCAATATCTTAATCTCCCATCAATGTCCAAGAATATATGTATTATAAACAAGAATACAATTAAGAAAGATAGATAGTATAGATTTTTATGAATTCATTTACATGCAAACTTCAAAACTCAATTAATCGTTGGGATTTAAATGAAATCTATGTCATGGCAAAGTGATAGGTCCTCTCATTGATATACATTCCAACACTCACGTGTTTAGGGCTTATGTATTTAAATCTCTCAAATTCAATCAATGAATATATTCAATCATAAGCTTGCTCTACAATCTCATCTCCATTACTAAAATGTTACAAGCAATGCATGAATAAAAAAGTCTTACTTGTTTGTTGTAATGGGGTTAAGGTTAAGGTGAAGTAAAAGAAAGGAAAAGAAAAGGTTAAAACCAAAGAAAGTAGAGCATTCAAAAAAATTGATTTTTTTAAAACAAAATATCTCATCAAAGCACATAAATTTTCCATCTTTAAGCACCAATGCTTAACTTTTTTTGATTTCAATCTTCATCAACATAGAATCTTAAGAACACAAAGGAACACTTTTCTTTTCTATTCTTTTCTTTTTATTTTGTTTTTTTTTCTTTCACCTCTGACAACTTTACCCATCTTAAAATCAAGCATCGTTTTTTTTTTCCACACAATTTTCAACCATAATCCCATGAGATATCAACAAGTAATGTTCTACTAATTCTTGGCCAGGGGAAAAGGAATACATATAAAATGTTAAGGTTTACACATTGGTAAAGCAAAGAAAAGATAAACAAGCTCAAAACAGGCTCGCTAAGGATAATATGCTTTAGGTTGACTTTTTGGCTTAAATGGTTAAAATTCCTAATGTCTTTATCATCTTCAAGTATACATGTAATGTGAATGTAATTTCAACAAGATATGAAGCAAGTTCTAGAGATACATATTATTGAAAGAATGCACAATCAATGAATATAATGTTGAAGGCTCAAAAGCTTGCATTGGTATAATACTATAAAGTCAACGTGCCATATTTTCAAAGTCAGTTCCTAAACCAATTAAACGTTAAAACTTGCATGCACACTCATTCATTCAATTTATATCGTCATCTATCTCAATTAATTCTTATACATAATACTCATATTCTTATAAACTATAATGAGAGTTCAAAAACATCAAACATAGATTTTTTTTTACACAACAAAGAAAACCAAAATTCTCTCAATACCCCCACACTTTAAACACAACATTGTCCTCAATGTTGAAATAAAAGAAAAGAAATGTAAAAGAATGACAAAAAAAAATGTAAAATGCGAAAAGTAAATGATAAGGGAAAAAGAAAGTAAATCTGAATTTTTTTTTGTGTCCTGGGTTGCCTCCCAGCAACCGCTTTTGTTATATGTCATTGGCTCGACACATCACATGTTCATGCTTCACATATCGGTTCAGTAACTCCATAGAAGCAATGATTTCTGACGTCTAACCTTCATAGAAAGGTTTCAAGCGATGCCCATTTGCCTTAAGCATTTTTATTTGTTTCTAAACTCGTAATTTCAACTCCACCATAAGGAAAAACATTAGAAACAACAAAGGGTCCAATCCAACGAGAGCATAACTTTCCAGGAAAAAATTTAAAACGCGAATGATAAAGGAGGACTTTGTGTCCAACATGAAACTCTTTTCTCGTAATCATGCGGTCATGAAGACTCTTAGTCTTTTCTTTTTAAATCCTTGCATTCTCATAAGCATCATTCCGTATCTCTTCCAACTCTTGCAATTGCAACTTCCTCGTTATCCCAGCAGCATCATAATCCATGTTACATTGTTTAATGGCCCAAAAAGCTTTGTGTTCAAGGTCCACTAGTAGATGACATGCTTTTCCATAAATCATCCTATAAGGTGACATTCCTATAGGTGATTTGTATGCAGTCTGATAAGCCTAAAGTACATCATTAAGTCGTAGACTCCAATCTTGTCGGTTAGGTTGCGCTATTTTCTCCAAAATAAACTTGATTTCTCAATTTGAAATTTCAGCTTGGCCAATCATTTGAGGATGGTAGGTTGTGGAAGTTTGATAAGTCACATGGTATTTACGGAGTAATGCTTCCATGGAATGATTGCAAAAATAAGTGCTACGATCACTAATGATAGCTTTAGGGATTTCAAACTTGTCAAATATGTGAGTCCTAACAAAATCTAAAACAACCTTAGCATCTTTAGTTCATGTGGCTTTCACCTCAATCCATTTGGACACATAATTAATAGCAAGAAGAATATAAAGATTATCAAAAGAAGAAGGAAAGGGACCCATAAAATTAATACCCTAAACATAAAAAATTTCACTTATAAGAATATTCGTTAAAGGCATTTGATTCTTATGAGTGATATTACCTGTTATTTGGCATTTTTCACATGATTTGCAAAAGTGATATACATCTTTAAAAATAGAAAGCCAATAAAGACCACTTTCAAGTATCTTGTGGCCGTTCTTTTAGCTCCAAAATGCCCACCACAAGAATAAGAATGACAAAAAGTTAGAATGGAATGAAATTCATCTTGTGGTGCACATCTCCTAACTACTTGATTCACACAAAATTTCCACAGATAAGGAGTGTTCAAAAAATAATATTTAGCATCAACTTGTAACTTGTGTTTTTGGGATGCAGACAAACCTTGGGAGAATTATTTGGTGACTAAATAGTTCACCAAATTAGCATACCATGGTCTTGTAGAGGAATGTAACACATACAACCAATGTTGTAAAAAAAGCGAGTTGACTCTTAAAATCTTACGATTTTACGAGTCAACATGTATCTAACGTGTCAAATCGGATTAAAACTCGAAAACTAGTAAAATTGGTCAAACTCGGTAAAATTAGATCAATTTTATAATTTTGAAAAAATATAAAATTATGCATTCTGGTAATCTGTACTGTAACAGCTCGGCTTTTACAAGCCCAAAACAACAGTAAATTTTTTTTTTTGTACTTGACACACATCGTGTCGGTAATCGATGAACATGTTCCCTTCACATCATCAATATATAATCCATACATCAACAACAATCAACATTTCATTTAAAAGTAAAACTTACATAAACTTATAATATTATGTTTGCATGATTAGAAGTTCGCATTTAAAATATACATGTATAGTCATGAGTTTGTATTCTATCCTACAAATAGTCATCACGAATTTAACCTAAAAGGATCTAAATATAGTTATACATTCATTACATTGATTCATATAAAATACATCATGATTTAGAATGCAACTATATGATTCTTTGCAAAAGTAGGTTCCCATGTATCGGGTTTCCTAGGCACCTTATTGGTATGACGTCCCTACTGCAGTACAAAACATTTACAAGAATGCAATTACTTAATAATAATAATAATAATAATAACAACAACAACAACAACAACAACAACAACAACAATAAGAAAATGGTCTAGCAGTTTAACGAAGCATTAACATTATCTCATGTTTGAAGCATGACATTTGTAGTTCCTTCATGTTCTTGGTATACATAACTTGCAGTATATATATATATATATACACCAATTCTTGCAATCAACTATAATCTTAAATCCGGCCATTTTTTTAAGACATCATTTGTCGAGGTTAACTATTCACTCACCCCAGCCATCCCCTTCGAATTCCATCAGCCAAAACTAATCAACCGTTTGTCTTGGTCATCCCTTTGGATGCCATTAGCCGAAGCTAATCGTTCATTTATTCCGGTCATCCATTCGGATGCTATTAGCCGAAGCTAATCAATCGTTTATCCCGATCATCCCTTCAAATGCCATTAACCAAAGCTAATCATTCATTTGTCTTGGTCATCCATTCGGATGCCATTAGTCGAAGCTAATCAATCGTTTGTCCCAGTCATCCCTTCGGATGCCATTAGCCGAAGCTAATCAATTATTTATCGCCGAAGCTAATCAATTGATTATAGTTTATCGCCGAATATTCGATATATATACCGGTGGTCCCTCCTACAGTAACAGACTCATCTCATAAATTTTCTTCATTCAAGGATATGTTTTATAATAATCATATCAATAGCTAGTAAATCTTTCTTTCAATCATTTCTTTCTTTATATCTTACGTTTTTCTCATTACACCCATTAATGTTGGCATCCTTTATCCAACTATAGTTATCATTCCTTCAGGCCGATATTATAGAGAATTCATATTTATCCATTACTCATATGTTACTTTCTTATGCATGTTCATTTCCTCATAGTAACATACATACATATATTATGTATATTTTCAGAGTTAGTATCTTAATGTGCAAGTGTTCGTATGACTCAATTCCTTTATATAATATTCACATGAAAGTCTACTATTACTGTCTAACTTTGAACTGTTGCTGTCCACTTTCCAACTGTTACTGTCTAACTTTGAGCTGTTACTGTTTGACTTTGAACCGTTACTGTTTGACTTTTCTAACCGTTACTGTTTGACTTTTCCAACCGTTACTGTTTAGACATTTAAACTGTTACTGTCTACATTTGAACTGTTACTGTCTAGACATTTGAATTGTTATTGTTTATATATTGAACTGTTACTGTCCAACTGTTATTATCTAGACATTAAACTGTTACTGTCTGAACATTCATCAGATTTTAAACTATATCTAGACTTGTAGAACTCTGTTTCAAGCGAGATTAGTCTCATTGGAAAGCTAATACACGAGGTTACAAGTTCTTTGAAGGAAGGAGAACCCAGTTCTGCCTTTGAGATAGTCAAATTTGCTCATCAACAAACACTACCCTACAGGGTCTGTCAAGACCCAATCTCGGTTGATGACCCATAGCTGGGGTTCTACAGCTCCATATTGAGCAAGACCAATTTCTTAGTTAGCTAACATCTAAAACTACAATTACTAAGAGAAACTTGATCTTAATTCTCTCATCCTTCTACTCGAATTCTCTCCAAATGTTAGGAGACGAATCTGTCCAGATTCATCAACCTTTCCATTTACACACAACATCCACAATTTAACTCTTTCTCTATCATCTCAACC
>Ga0325411_1005498_pt1 | contig 14009 bp, 2 predicted proteins | sample PopdelMetagenome_13_FD_206181 | JGI IMG/M metagenome (GOLD analysis project Ga0325411, IMG submission 206181) | Populus deltoides microbial communities from Bellville, Georgia, United States - Xylem-PdIQD-R4 | ecosystem: Host-associated > Plants > Phyllosphere > Stem > Wood/Secondary xylem... | reverse complement strand
CTGCCATGCTGACCTAGCTTCAGTTGGAATCCTCAAAAGTTCCCTGGACAAGTTTGCCATGCGTCCCTTCTGGCACATAAGCATGCCCTCCAACTCCTCCTGGTCCTGGAGGAAGATCCTGCAGAGTAGAGAGTGGTGTAGAGGGCAGATGGTCTCGTGTATTGGGAATGGTCAAGCAACATCCTTGTGGTTTGACTACTAGCTGCCAGATGGAAGAAGATTCAATGACCTCCTGCCGCATCTCTCCTTCATAGGACTGCCATGGAATGCAAAAGTATCTGACATCATTGAAGGCGATATATGGAAGTTTCCAATAAGCCATCAAAACATCCAGGCCATCTGGAATTCCGTAACTTCCCCGCCAAGAACAAACAGGAATGATCACCTGGTTTGGAAAGGGAATAATGCAGGGAAGTTTACCATTAACTCAGCTTGGGATATGATCAGGGAATCTAGACCCCCCAACTCCTTCCATCACCTCCTATGGTTTCCAGGCCACATTCCATGCCAATCCTTTATACTTTGGTTAGCCTCTCAGTCCAGGCTGCAGACCTTGGATAGGGTGCATAGAACATATATACATCACAACCAGTCAAGCATGCATCCTATGTAGCAGCCATAATGAATCCCATAACCATCTTTTCTTCCAATGCCCTGCACCAACTCAGTTTGGGAATCCATCACAAGGCTTTCCAGAATTCAATGGCCCAGAATGCAGTGGAATCACCTTCTCCAATGGGCAACCTCAAACTACAGGAAGAGGAAGAATATTCTGCACATTATAGCTCGGCTAAGTCTGTCCACCACAGTATACTATATTTGGTTTGAAAGGAACAACAGAATATTCACCAGCACCTTCCACCCTCCTCAGCATACCAGTGCAGAGATCATTCAACTGATCATTAGGTCTCATTTGGAAAACATCGGTAGAAAGAACCCTATCCCAGATGCTATACGTGAAATATGGAACATGCACCCTTAATATTATGGTCGGAGTCCCTAGGCTCTGTCAGCAAAGGCCTTCTCTTTTTACATGAGGCAATCCTGTCAATGATCAAGGCATGTGGCCCGATCAAGTCAGCTAGCCGTCTGTTTTTTATTTTCCCAGGCTTGTTCTAGCGTGTGCTTAGATTTTTCTCCTCCTGCTTTAGGCCTGGGCGTGTAGCCCGATCTAGGCAGCAAGGATTTTCTTAGTCAGCTAAGCCCCTTCTCTTCTCTGGGGATGACCCCTGTTTTTGCATATTCCTTCTTTTTTTTTCCTAATACAATTTTAACCTTTACAAAAAAAAAAAAAGGATGGTCTTGGGTATCCAATCTATTTTATTCATAAAAATGTTTTTATCTGAAAGTTTAAATAAAAAATTAGTGTCTAAAATCTAATAAAAATGGTCACATAACACATCTATAACAATCTCATCAGCCGTACATCAATTGCACCATGCCTTTCAAGGCCCTAGTCATGTAAAAATGGTCACATAACACACATTAGCGTCATTTAGGGCACAGACTTTTCTCTCTCTTTTTTTTGGCGTGAAGGAAAATATAAGGCAATTAAGGCCTTATATTTTTGAAACCAACAAGGAACAAACATAGGTTATGTTATTATCAACAATGTAATTTAATGGGTTGCGTTGTTTCTAATAACAACCATTAACTGAAAATTTTGACCTTAGTCCCTGAATTTAATTGAGTCAGCCCTAATTAAGTCTGTTTAATTTTACATTTCAAAAATATTTTTTAAAAAAATTAATTTTATTTTTATTTTTTCTTTACTTCAAATTATTTTCTTATGTTTCCAGATCGTTTTGATATGCTGATGTTAAAATATTTTTTTAAAAAAATATTATTTTAATGCATTTTCGAATGAAAAACACTTTAAAAAACAATAACTACCACTCTCTCAAACCCAAATTAATTGAACCCCAAACCCCGAATCCAAACCCCAAATCCAAACTAAATCCAAACCCAAAACATCCAAATGCTAAACTCAAAACCTACATCCTAAACCAAACCACAAACCTTAACCCTAACCCCAAACCTCAAACCCTAACATCAAACCCTAAATCCTAACACCAAACCGTAACACTGAAATCTAAAGATTAAACTTTGAACATCAAACTCTAAAGCCTTTTATTATCTATTTTGGGACTCCACATAAAAAAAATAAACAATACAAAAAAAAATTAAATTTTTTTTTGAAAATATGCATCTATGAGAAGAACATGAAAAATGCCCAGAAAAGTGCTAAAGACCAGTTGAGGTAGATCAAAATACCCAAAGTTGAAAATTTGACAGCATATTTTCGACTCATAAAGGTCTTATCGGTAAAGAAAATTCAATTTAAGGAGGAAAATTCAAAATTAGATGTTTAAGGATCCAATTAGAATTTTTAAAGGTTTTATTGAATTTATTGAAGGCTTAATTGCAAGAAAAACTGATTTTTGAAATCAATTTAGGCTTTAATTAGAAGAAGTCAAATTGCAATTTTAAAGAGTTAATTTTGTCAAATCAGGGGCTTCATTACATAAATATTGAAGTTCAATGGGCAATTAGAGACTTGATTAAACAAATCTAAAACCAAACTGAAAAAAATGTGCGAGTAAAAGGGTTTGAAATTGTAAATCCCGAGATAATCAAGGCTGGATTAAATTAAAGAAAATAAACTAAACTAAAAAGAAGTGGGGGCAAAACAAATACATTTAAAAAAAATAGGGTCTAAATGCAAATAAGAATAATTATAGAGCATAAATATTACTCTTCTTACTAAAAACAGATCTGCAACTATCGTGAAAAAAGAAGAGAGGGAGTTTTGGTATCTATTTTTACAGATCAAGAGAGAAACATCAAATTTCAAGAGCCCATCCAATATTAAGGGTTATAGGTAAAAATAAACACTGGTAGACAAGGGATTAACAAGAAAAAATTGAATAAGAAGAGAAGAGGAGAGGGTCGGCTGTCATTAGAAAGAAAAGGAGGAATCAAGACCTTGATTCGTATCGGGTAAGATATTTTAAACATGGTCTTATGAGTTGTTTTAAGTCGATTATGAATTGATGCTTGGATGTTAAATTATAGATTTAAGTTCTATAACTCCAGATATAGTTAAAAATCTAAGGAGAGGTCAGACACTAACAGTTCAAAAATGGACAGTAACACTTGGACAGTAACAGTACAAGTGTTTGTTGATGAGCGATTTTAACTATTTTAGAGGCAGAAGTGGGTTCTCTTTAAGTCATAGAACTTGTAGCCTCATGTCTTAGCTTTCCAACGACATAAGTTTTTCCTGAATCAGAGTTCTATAACTCCAAATATAGTTAAAAATCTGAGGAGAGGTCAGACAATAAGAGTTCAAAAACGGACATTAACAGTTCAAGTGTTTGTTGATGAGCGATTTTGACTATCTTAGAGGTAGAACTGGATTCTCCTTAAAGTATAGAATTTGTAGCCTCATGTCTTAGCTTTCCAACGACATAAATTTTGCCTGAATCGGAGTTCTATAACTCTAGATATAGTTAAAAATCTGAGGAGAGGTCAGACAGTAACAGTTCAAAAACGGACAGTAACAGTCCAAATGTTTGTTGATGAGCGATTTTGACTACCTTAGAGGCAGAACTGGGTTCTCCTTAAACATAGAACTTGTAGCCTCATGTCTTATCTTTCCAACGACATAAAGTTTGCTTGAATCGGAGTTCTATAACTCCAGATATAGTTAAAAATATGAGGAGAGTTCATACAGTAACAGTTCAAAAACGGACAGTAACAGTCCAAATGTTTGTTGATGAGCGATTTTGACTATCTTAGAGGCAGAAATGGGTTCTCCTTAAATTATAGAACTTGTAGCCTCATATTTTAGCTTTCCAACGACATAAATTTCGCTTCAATCGAAGTTTTATAACTCCAAATATAGTTAAAAATTTGAGGAGATGTCAGACAGTAACGTTCAAAAACAAGGCAGTAACAGTTGGATAGTGACAATCCAAATATAAAGAAAGGAATGATAACTAGGATTGGACAAAGAACGACAATAATAATGAGTGAAATGAGAAAAACATGAAGTACTAAGAAATGACTGAAAGAAAGACTTATTGGTTATTGATATGGTTATTATAAAACATATCCTTGAGTGAAGAAAATTTATGAGATAAACCTATGATTTTCAGGAGGGACTACAGGCGTGGTACAGCAGCAGCAGCAGGGGAGCACGAGTAGAGCTTCTATTGCAAATAACACATCTACCTTCTACGTAAATTCCATGTTTTAATATATATTACTGATGTGAAATGTGAATTACCGAATGTATGTGTACTCAAAGGGAAAGGTTGTTGTGTGAATTGCTAAGTGATGAAATTGTCACTAACAAATGAAATATGAGAAGTGTGAGGCGTAAACTAGCATACATTTAGTGTATATTAGGATCCCGGGCAAGGGGATCGCTATGATTGGACTAGCATACATTCAGTGTATGTTAGGATCCCAGATAAGGGGATCGCCATGTTTTGGCTAGCATACATTCAGTGTATGTTAGGATCCCGGGTAAGGGGATCGCCATGCATCGACTCCTATGGGATGATGATGATGATGATACCAGTGAAAGGGGTATCGGAAATGGGTTAAACGAAGATAATCTTGTTTGATCTTATGAAGTCTGGAATGGAGGTTAATAATGAAATAGGGAACGGTTATTAATAGTTTGAATAAGGAAGGGATTCTAATGAAAACCATAAAGGAGAAGGGAACAAAATATGAATGCATGTTACCCTTTTAAAATTGTTTGATATTCGTGTTGTTATATTTTTTATGTGATAGTCACCTTTCAATAATATGTATTTTGTTTCAGGAACATCACATGCACGACAGGAGTAGATCCTAGCTTATGTTTCCCTTCTTGTAATTTAGGTTATAGGGGGTATACCCTTATATTTTGTAAATATAAAAATGTTTATATAACTTAATTTGTATAATTAATGTTTAAACTTGATTGAATGAACTTAATCTCTGTAGTTCGTGTAACTATCTTTCATGTCTAAGTATTTACTTTTATTTTTATCCATAATGATATTTTGTTATATAATGTATATCATGAATATCTTGGGTAATAGGTGTGAGAAAATTATGGAAATTGAAACCCAAGACGATTGGGTCGGGGTTAAGTTATGAAATGCGAGTTATTAAAAGTGTAAATAAGCTACATATCAAGAACTTGGGACCTTCCAGTATGGGGGGACTTCGTCGAAATTTCGGTAAATTTTAATATGAAAACCATGAATATATATATATATAAGAAAAAAAAAATTTCTCTGTTTTCGATTGACATTAAAGTGTTGTTTTTTTATCTCCAAGTAGGGGACGTTGCAGAAATTGATCAAATAAGGGGTCAAATTGACAGAAGTTTGATGATCAATTGAGGGTCAAAATGTACAATTTCATAACCAAGGACTAAAATGAAATAGGCGATCAACTTTGGGGTTAACAGTTAAGTTTGGCATGGGTAAAATTGCATGAAATTAAAAGCAATTGGGAGGCAATTACGGATGCAATTAAAAGCAATTGGAAGAACAGAGACTAAATTGAATTTTATCATATCCCAAATTAAAAAGGCCCAATTCTTATTTGGTAGTTTTGGTTGATCGAGTAGGCATCTTCAAGTGAATGAATATGGCGTCTTTGACCAACTTTAGGACTGTAACCACCACTATTCAACTAAGAAGCACCTCTTCTAAAAAGATCAACTACTCCCATCAAATATTTACATCCCATTTTCTTTAACAAACTTAACAACATCCTGTCCCCGATCAGCCATCACTACATTTTTAGATTTTAGGCTGATCGAGTTAGCACTTTCAAATGAATAAAGGTGGAGATACAAACTTTCAAATTGAGAGGGATTGATCCAAATGAAAGGTATGTTTCTCCTATTCGAAGTTCAGGTGGTATCCAATGACATTTACATCAGAGTTGCTTTGATGAAGCCATGAAATCGGTCAACTTAGTCAGCCTTGACTAAGATACCCATTTGTGAAAAACCACTTAATTTTTTTGTATGTTCACACTTAAAAACTTCCTAGAGGTTTCTTATCAAAGGCTTAAATTTTTTTATCAAGATCAAAGTGTCAAAAACACCTCACATTTGCCTCTAAGTTTGATAAGAAATCATTCTTAAGTTTGTTACAAAACCACCATCCTAAAACCATTGAAGGACAGAGGTTCAAGCTGTTAATATTCATCTAAAACCCTTTTATTTTGATCAGAAAGTCAATTTTTGATCAATCTTTGTTTGAATCCATCAAAAACCTTATCAAAACCTTATAACTACCCCATATAAAATCAAAGGGAGAAGGAGGACATAATAATATTGAAGAAGGAACTGTAAGTGTGAAGGTTCAACAGCCTAGCACCAGGTTTCCTCAACTTTGAGAGAAAATAATAAGCTTGAAAAAGAAAGGGTAGTAGCCATCATTAGAGTTTGGAAGGTATAAAACATTCACTTAGTCTAGTAGATGATGTCCATGAGGCACATCTTTAGCCTATTCATGCATGTTTATTGATGTTTCCAAGCATTTCTTGTATTGCAATGATTATGGTTTTTGTTTCAATGAGTACATTAAATGTTGTTATTGTTGTTTAAATCTTACTTATAATTGTTGATGATGTTACCGAATGCCAAGAAAATATATTTGTGACTGATTTTGATAAAATAAAATAATTTTTTATTCTGCCAAAAAGTGATAGGAGGTGTTTGATGCCTCTTTTTGGTTTGCTAGTGCATGTTATTGGTTCATGAGTTTAGTTTTTGTCCCAAAGAGTTAGTTTTGAATTGAAGTTTGATGCATTTGTTGGTTATCAATAGAGTTATAGTTTTGGTTCTTGGAATCTCATGTATGTTTCCTACAATTTATTGTTTCTTGTTGTTCGGTTTTAGTCAGACGTATGCAATTATGACAATGTAGTTTATGTGTACCGAAAGAGCTTGTTTTGGAGACCTAAAAGGCCAGTTCTGGGTTTGACAATATGCTAGGTTTTTTGGGCAAAATCTAAGTTGGTGTTCTTCATGTTCTTTCTAAAAATATTGCCTTATCTATGTGATTCTGACCTATTTTGGTTCATTTCTTTATATCTTCACCTACGCATGACAACATTAGACAATAATATAGGGTTTATTTTCATCAATAAAATGTTTTTAATGGGTTTTAATCCAAGAATTTTGATTTTGAATCAAAACCTATTTAGACCAAATCATGATATTAAAGTGATAATCAAAGTGAATGGGTGTCAAAATATTGATCCTTGCATGATATCCAATATGTTGTGTCCTTGGTTTGATCATTTATGGTCTGGGTTGGGATTCACGTTGCTAAGTTTTGATTTGAATGTTCTTCGTGTTTTTTTTTTTTTGTGAGTTTGATCCGTTTTGACCAAGAAATTTTGAATTTTTGAATTTTTTTTTGTGTTTAATCTGTTTTTGGCTTTGTTTTTTTGTTTGTTTGTTTTGTTTTGTTTTCAAGTTAAACCTAAATTTTTGGTTCAGTTTATGGTCGAATCAAGGATTTTAAGTCAACCCTGTTAGGTCAAAATCGGGTCAAAGAGTTAAGACCTTATTTAGTTTGCAATATTCTTGCTAAAGGGGTTTTTTAGTTTAAGATTGTGTTTGACAAACACCCCTTTTTAGCCTATTTTGATAGTGTTGATTTTAAGTAAAATGAGATTTTGTCAAATAAGCTATAAATAGTGGGGACAATGTGTATCCACAAGCACCTCGTATCCATAAACGAATGATTCATCCATAAATGATTCATCCTTCATTTCAAAAAAATTCTTAAGCATCTCGTAAGCTTTAGCCTAGCCGGCTCACGTCTATGACTTGACTGCTCCTGGATTAATTTCATATTTTTTTTCTAATAATTTTTATTTTTTTCTTAATGATTTTAATTTCTCTAGGATTCTCTTACTAATTCTTACATTTTGTTTTCTTTATATAACCTAAATATTGTATTCCATTTTGAACTGATGCATTTACGTAAAATCATGCTAACGTTTTACACAAATAACAAAAAAAAAAAACATTAAACATTGTAATAATGTACAAGCTAACATATACATATGGCAGTTTTTTTTAAAAAAAATCTAAAATTATAAAAAACAAATAAAAATAAAACATAATTACAAGTAAATTAAGACCTCTTGATAAAAATAAAGAATTTAAGAAAAAAATTATCAATTTGTGAGACATAGTTTTTAATTTTTTTTAATAATAGAGCATTAAAAAATAAATATACAATAATTGTTTTTAAATAAAACCATTTTTCAATGTATGTCCTAGAACTTACAGTAATTTTGAAAAATTTGGCTTAACTAGAAGCTTGATGCGGCCGAGTCTCACTCTTAACCTTAATTTTCTTCTATTCTAATTACCAAAATCATCTATCACATTCCTTAAAATCATCTATCACATTCCTTATTTCCTTTTTCTTCTTCTTTTTTAACGTGGGTGTTCGAACTAACTTGTACACACTTCGACTAATTTTACGGATCCTGAAATTAACAACTATGTAAGCCTCCAGTGACCATCATATTAGTAACTACGGGGCTCGAACATGAGACAACAAGGAGAGCAAATCCCTTAATCCCAAGCTTTTATCCTTGTTTCCTATTTAATTTTAGCAGTGCTTGCCATACAAAGTTAATTTTTTGTCTAGTTTAAATTTAAAATTAAATCATGTATAAATTATATTCATGTGGTCCGGTCAACTTAATTGATTAAAAAACAACCTATTTAACTAATAAAAAAATATAGTGATGAAAATGAGAAAGAAATAATAAAATATATAGCAAAAACATCCTGCCATAATTTCTTATCTAGACAAGGTTTAGAGCATCTCCAATAAAAAAATACTATTTAAAATAGCCAAATTGATAATATGGTTTTTTGAACCGTGTAAATATAGTTTTTTTGCTTGCATATACTCTAATGGTAAAACACCAATTTAGAAGAGCCAATTGTATTTTAATATATTTGATACACAACTATTTTAACAACCTGATATGACCCGGTTGACTTGGAGGGTCTAAAAACAACACGGACGATTTTCAATCAACCAAATATTAAAAGATGAAATAAAAAACAATTCAATTAAAAAAAGAACAAAAAAACAACCCGAGTCAACGAGTCAAACTCATGATATGGATCACAAGACCAGAATAATCTCATTAAAAGCAAAAAAAAAAAAACATAGATTTAAAAAAAATCAAAGGAGAAAAAAACTATTGAAAAAGAAAATATTATTGCAATAAATGTGTTTTGACATTTTTTCAAGATATATAGGAATAAACATTTTTAGATTTTAGGTTGATGAAGTTAGCACTTTTAAACGAATATATGTGGAGATATAAACTTCCAAATTAAGTAAGAATTGATCGAAATGAAAGGTATGCTTCTCTTATACCAAGTCTTGAAATCGGTTAACTTAGTCAGTCTTGACTAAGATATTTATTTGTGCAAAACCTCTTAATTGTTTTGTATGTTGACACTTAAAAACTTCCTAGAGGTTTCAAAAAAAAAAAAAATTCTTAAACACCTCGTAAGCTTTAGCCTAGCTGGCTCACGTCTACGACTTGACTGCTCCAAGATCAATTTCATATTTTTATTTAATATTTTTTATTTTTATTTTTTTCTTAATAATTTTAATTTCCCTAGGATTCTCTTGCTAATTCTTACGTTTTTTTTTCTTTATATAACCTAAATATTGTATTCCATTTTCAAGTGATGCATTTACCTAAAATCATGCTAACGTTTTACACAAATAACAAAAAAAAAAAAAAAACATTAAACATTGTAATAATGTACAAGCTAACATATACATATAGCATTTTTTTTTCAAAAGAAAATCTAAAATTATAAAAAACAAATAAAAATAAAACATAATTACAAGTAAATTAAGACCTCTTGATAAAAATAAAGAATTTAAGAAAAAAATTATCAATTTGTGACACAGTTTTTAAATTTTTTTTAATAACAGAGCATTAAAAAATAAATATACAATAATTTTTTTAAAATAAAAACATTTTTCTATGTATGTCCTAGAACTTACAGTAATTTTGAAAAATTTTGCTTAACTAGAAGCTTGATGCGGCCGAGTCTCGCTCTTAACCTTAGTTTTCTTCTATTCTAATTACCAAAATCATCTATCACATTCCCTGATTCCTATTTAATTTTAGCAGGGCTTGCCATACAAAGTAAATTTTTTACTGGTTTAAATTTAAAATTAAATTATATAAAAATTATATTAATATAATCCTGTCAACTTGATCGATTAAAAAAACAATCTATTTATCTAATAAAAAAAATATAGCAATGAAAATAAAAAATAATAATAAAATCTATAGAAAAAACATCCTGCTATAATTTATTATCTAGACAAGGTTTAGAGCATATCCAATAAAAAATACTATTTAAAATAGCCAAATTGATAATATGGTTTTTTAAATAGTGTAAATATAGCTTTTTTGCTTGCATATACTCCAAAGGTAAAAATTAATTTAGAAGAGCCAATTGTATTTTAATATATTTGATACACAGCTATTTTAACAACCCAATATGACTCGGTTGACTTGGAGGGTCTAAAAACAACACGGACGATTCTCAATCAATCAAATATTAAAAGATAAAATAAAAAACAATTCAATTAAAAAAATAAAAAAACAACCTGAATCAACTTAAGTGAACTCGTCAAACTTATAACATGAATCACAAGACCAGAATAATCTCATTAAAAGTAAAATAAAAACATAAATTTAAAAAAAATTAAAGGAAAAAAAACTATTGAAAAAGAAAATACTATTGCAATAAATGTGTTTTGATATTTTTTCAAGACATGTAGGAATAGTATTTTTGCAAGAGAAATGATAAAATAACATTTTATTTAGATTTTTTCTGAAACATGAAGAATAAGTAAAAAAAAAATTAAAATATTTTTTTGTTTTGTTTTTCAATCTCTATTTAGCACGTGAGGAGTTGCTCTTGTAATTAAATTGTATATAAATTACCCGGATGTGACCTGGCCTATTAGTACAAAAGTACTTTGTAAACTGACATTACAATTAATTATTGGAGGGAGCATACATTGTCTCCATCTTCGAGGTACCCTAGCTCGTGGTTTTGCTAAAAAAAAAAACAGTTTTTCTTAAAAAAAAAAATTAAATTCCTGTGTAAATTTTACCGCAGTTTCATTTAGAAGGATGATTTTCGTTTAGTTTGATTTTTATTTATAAAAATAATTAAATAAAAATTTTATAATAAAAAATTAAAACTGAAATTGAATAAAAACGGTTCAACCAATTAGTTTTTATTCAGTTATTTTATATTAGAAATTAAAATTTAATCCATCATTTTTTATTCGGTTATTTTATATTAAAAAATAAAAAACATATTGTTTTTTTGGTTTTATTTTCTAATAGTTTTTATGATGAACTTGATTTTGGTTCGGTTCGGTTATTCTATGTTTTTTAACTAAATCAGATGAATTCAGTTAATGTTTTTTAGTTTTAGGTTTATAAAATAGAAATTAAACCGAACCGAATATTTTTTTAAATATTCTAATTAGTTTAATTATTTTTTTATGATTTAAATTTTTCAGTTTTTTTTTATTTTTTTGATTTTATTTTTCTCATTTCTAGTTTTATTTTTAAGTTATTATGAATTACTATAATAAAATTATTTTTTTAATCGTTAAGTAACTTAAATTTAAAGGTTTTTTGGTTTTTTTTGGCTCGGTAATTACTAACAGATTATTTGAGAATGTATATATCTTTTTAAGTTCTAACAGTATAAAGAGAAAAGGACCGGCTTGAATGCCACGTCAAGGAGCATCCAATGGAGATTTTACTTGGGAAACCTCTAGAATTTAGATATAAAATATAATAATTATTTTTTAAGTGGCCGACAACTAATTTATTTCTTTCAACAACCCATTAATAATCATTTTTGGCTTTGGCTTCAGGGCTGCCAGTTGCCCACGTGCGATGCTGCAAGCATCGTTAGAAATTGTTTGAGTATGGTGTAAATTGTATTTTTAAAAAATAATTTTTTTTATTAAAATTTAATTTAATTTATATGTTTTGAATTATTTTGATGTGTTAATATTAAAAATAATTTTAAAAAATAAAAAATTATTATTAACATGTATTTTGATATAAAATATTATTTAAAAAGCAAATCGCTATTACATCGTTAAACATGTTTTTAATATTGCCGTCATGGCCAACTCCGATGACATTTTAAGGAAATGTGTTAGTATTTTATAAATATTTTTTATTTAAAAATATAATAAAATAATATTTTATTTATTTTTTAAAACTATTTTTTATAACAAAATATTATTTTTTTTTCATGTCTTATATCTTATAGCATCTGCAACGGAGCTGATAGATAGATTGTAAAAAAAATATATATTTTTTAATTTTTCTTTGTTTTTTTATATTCCAAAAAAAAATCAAATAAATTATTAAAATACTTTTTTTTCCACAAGTATTATTCCTATATATCTTTTAAAAAAGCCAAAATTAATAAAGTGAAGCCAATTAAATATAAATACGTGAAAAAAAATAATATTAAAATTATTAAAAAAATAAAATATTTATTTTATTTTATTTTAATAAAATTATTTTTTCAAATAGTTTTTTTTATTAAAATATATATGATAAAAATACATTTATACTTTTCTATCGATTTACCTTTTTAAAATACCATCTCCCATTAGAGATGCTCTTAAATCAGAGAAGCTATACTTGATACGTAAAATATCTTCCTTCCGATCCGATTTAACCAAAACAAAATCTCTCTTCTGCTCCCCGTCGTCTCCAACATGGAAGTCGAAAACCAAGTAAACACCATCGATGTCTGCCAAGTTACTCCTTACTTCGACTCGTCGGAGTCAGCTACCGAGTTATCTCTTCCGCTAACCTTCTACGACATTATGTGGTTGAAATTTCCTCCACTTGAACGCATATTTTTCTATAAACTCACTGAGTCAACTCCAACTTTCTTCAATTCAGTGATCCTTCCCAAACTCAAACACTCTCTTTCTCATACACTCCTTCACTTCCTTCCTCTTGCCGGCAACATTATCTGGCCTCCACAAGCCATCAAACCCATCATCCTATACACTCCAGACGATGGTGTTCAGCTCACAGTTGCTGAGTCCAATGCTGACTTTCATCTCCTCTCGGGGAATGAAGTCCATGAAGCTGCAGATTCTCGTCCTTATATACCCGAGTTGCCGGTCACTGACTCAAAAGCATCCGCTATAGCTTTGAAAATAACCTTATTTCCTAATCACGGCTTTTGCATTGGCATCTCTGCCCACCATTCAGTCCTTGATGGCAAAAGCTCGACCATGTTTATCAAAGCATGGGCTCACTTCTGCAAACTCGGTGATGAAAACAAACGACAGTATCCAGCTTTGCTGACAGAACTAACACCTGTTTTTGACCGAATAGCTATACAAGACCCTGAAGGGTTGGACATGGTGTATTTGAACAACTGGTTAGAATTAAAATGGCCTGGTGTGGATCTCAACCCAAGAAGCTTACAACTTTTGCCAGTTATTGCAGTTCGATCTAGCTCAGTACGAGCAACGTTCGAGTTATCTCGTGAAGACATAAAGAAACTCAGGGAGAGGGTGCTTGCTAATTTAGTAAAGGAAGGTTCAAAAGAAACACACCCAATCCATTTATCTACCTTAGTGCTTGTATTAGCTCACGGATTTGTATGTATAGTTAAGGCAAGAGGGTTTGAAAGTAACAGAAGGGTTCTTATTGGATTTGCAGTAGATTGTAGAGCCCGTTTGGACCCTCCAATACATGAGAACTATTTTGGTTCATGTGTCAATTCATGTGCTGCGTTTACAGAAGCAGAATCTCTTTTAGAGGAGAATGGATTTATGTATGTAGTAGAAATGCTAAGTGAGCTTGTCAAAAGCTTAGAGAAAGGAGTCCTTGATGGCGCAAAGGAGAAG
>Ga0325411_1005495_pt1 | contig 14012 bp, 14 predicted proteins | sample PopdelMetagenome_13_FD_206181 | JGI IMG/M metagenome (GOLD analysis project Ga0325411, IMG submission 206181) | Populus deltoides microbial communities from Bellville, Georgia, United States - Xylem-PdIQD-R4 | ecosystem: Host-associated > Plants > Phyllosphere > Stem > Wood/Secondary xylem... | reverse complement strand
CTTTATATAGATGGGAAAAGTTTGGTTAACAGCATCTGTTAATGAATAGTGTTGATAACATTCATCAAATTCAAATATTGTTATCTTAACTAGTGAAATAAACAATCAATATATATATATATATATAAACACAAAGATATTTAGAAAAACATAAAAAAGAAATTATAAAAATCAAAGAAAAAAGAGAGAGAAGAGAAAAAGTATTAGTTTTTCATCGTATATTATCACGGGTACCCAAGTGAAATTTTGCATCACCAAGAGTTCGTTGATATTGAATTCGAGTTTGGATATTCTAAGATTTGAAGATTTTGGATAAACAAAATAAAAATAAGGAACAGAAACATTTTTCAGTGACAAATACTGTCAGCCAGTCACTACCCTTACATATATCGATCATAGGCATAGCACCAGCCAGCAAGGTTCTTTCTTTGCAGCATCCCTTTCTCGGCCCCAATTTATGAATTTGTGCCCGGAATAAACGAGAATATCAGATAATGTGACTAAAGAAAACGAGAAATTCCTGCTTATGGTGATTCCAATCCTTGTTGGCAGACCCAATGAAATACAAATAAAACGGACTGTGAAAAAAAATTCTCTACGACCGACCCCATGTTTGACAACAACATTGCAAAAAATCGTGGAAGGAAAAGGAAGATATATATGGTCAACAGGGTATGTGAATTGATCTTTTTGCCTAAGTTTGCGTAGTGCATGGTGTGCGACACAGAACGTGGAGTTTAAATCTTTATGAGACGATGCATATATTCCCCCAATAACATTATCCCACCCAGTCACATGGGAACTGTTTCTTGAGCAAATTCTTTTCAAGAAACTAATAAAGGGATAAGGATGATAATTATCAATCTGAACTGAACTCAAATATATATAACATTTATTATTTTACCATTATGTATTATTTCTATTTAATAATAAATAGTTATTGATATTAATATTTATATAGATACTTTAAATTTTCAAACTTGATAAAATGCAGAAAATCGCATTCAATTATTAAACAATTGATTCCTTCCAACATGTTCACATTCAAGTGTTTCACACATCATATAATCATACAAAGAAAGTCATCGTCAGCAAAAAATGGGTCGCTAGTGACACGGGAATCGTCAGCAAAAACTAGATCGTAAATCATCAGCAAAAACTAAATCGTTGGTGACACAGAAATTATCAGCGAAAACTAGGTCGCTACTTCCACGGTTGACATATGAAATCGTCAGCAAACACAATCATTGTTGACTCAAAAACGATCAGTGAAAACTAAGTCACTAGTGACACTAAAATCATCGGTGAAAGCTAAGGCACTACCAACCCAGAAATCGTGAACGAAAACTATTTCCACGGCTAATGTATGGAATCGTTAGCGAACACAATCACTGTTGACTCAGAAATCGTCCACAAAAACTGAGTCTCTGCTGACCTAGAATTCATCAATGAAAACTAATTTCATGGCTGACATATGGAATCGCCAGCGAACACAAAGTCATTTCTAGTTCTACTATTTCACTAGGTTACTTATAAGGTTTGTGCTAGGCTTTCCCCCTTTATAACACACCGAAACTGAATTGAACATAGACCATAACCAACCACATTCAATTTATCACAAGTTTATCAAACAATGCACAACCGAATCTCAACATGTATATTTTTCAAGGTTCTTCTAACTACCATTCCAAGGCCGCAACATGATATTGCCACCAATCATTCACCCCATGTTCTCAAATGTATTATCCCAATTCATCAATACAATTAATAGCAATTCTACAACACATAAGAGTTCTATTTCCACATTATCTCTTGTCATTCTAAAGGTGTTCATCATGCAAAGCTTCTTCAAGATTCTTCCTCTTGGCCGAAACATAGTTATCCCTCTCTTTCAATATTTCACATGCATTTTATCAAATCTAACACACACACACACACACACACACACACACACATATATATATTCCCATTAACATGCTATATTATACATTCATACTTTTGATTCATAGTCACACAAATCCTTCAATGACATATAAGCAATTCATGACAATAACATAAACACAAATTTTGTTTCAACTCAAGCATATTTTAATAGTCTAACAAGGTCACAATTCATGCATTTCATCACCTCAATTCGCATGGTGTCCAACCCTTCAATCTGGTCGGCTCTCCCTTTAGGTTTATACATTCCAAATCATTCATATTCATTCATATTTCTTTTGTAAAAATCTGCACTTATGTCCTTTCATTCCTTATTCTACTTTAATCTTCTCATTTAGTTGTTAAGTCTTGAGTTAAAGATGTAAGAACTCTAAACCTTTTATTTTGAGTTTCTCTCCCCCTTCTTTATCTGAAATCATGAAATAATACCCAACCAAGAAAATGATACCACCATTACCTCATGATTTTTAACAATCTTAGAAAGGTTTGGTGATTTCTTTTTCTCTTCCCCACGGTTTTCTTCTTTCTTTCTTGTGTTGTTCCAACCGACCTTCTAGGCTCCTCTTCTTCCATGTTTTCAGTTATTCTTATTTTCTCTAACTCTTCCTTCACTCAAACACTCAAGGAAATGACATGCATGTTGGTTTGGTTTAGTTTTTCTTTGGAAAGGGGTGAGCTACAACAGCTATGGTTATTGTCAGCTTTTGGGGGAGAGGAAGAGTCATCTCTTTTTCTCCCCCTTGTATTTATATCACTCATAAATAAGATGGTGTTTAGGGGGCTGGTTAACCTTGTTCCTATTCTCTCTATTTGGATAACCTAGGGTTGGTTTTCTACTTCCCCAATCCCTACCTAGCATAGGCCGGGTTTTTCCTCCCATAATTTCCACCTAGAGTAGATCGGTTTGTTTCCTTTAATTCTTTCTTAGCATAGGTCGACCTAATCCTATTTTATTTTTTGGTTTTACAAAAGAGTGTTTGTATAAACATATACCAGTCTTCACTCTTGATTCCATATAATCTGTCTTCCTCTAAATTCACCAATCTAGATATGTTCAAAGCATATCCATCAAGAAAATGCAGACTTTTAAGATATTGGTAGACATGTGATTGTGCATTATTTTTCTAAGATGAAACTTGCTTTGGGCTTTGCGACCCATGGTCCATCATAAATCAATTTCATATTCTTACATTGACAAAACAAAGGTATATCCATTTTAGCCTTCATGATGTCCTTTTTCTTCCCTTTCAGGTCAATCATCGTGTTAAAAGTGTTTTTTAAACATGTTCTTTTTTATATACATGACATCTAGATTACGACAAAAAAGATTAGTTTTTCAATAGAAAAGTTCCCAAAAATACTTCACTTTACCTAATTATAGGTCACATCAAAATTAGGAAACTTCTACTTTTAAAATTGAAAATCAAATATAATGTCTTCGTATTGCAAGACCACATCATACAATTCTTCACTCGATGGTATTGGTGATGCAACATCCCTTTCAACTTTATTTACAGAGAAGTTCTTTTTGTTCTTTCAGTACTTATGATTAGTTGGCACTAGTGGCAATAAAAAAAAAGATATTTTGCCACTATTTTTTAAGGTGAAGGCCTTATTATTTTCCATACAATATGGACATGATAATTTTACATGAGTGCTCCAACCAAAAATCATCTTATACACAGAAAAATCATTGATAGTCCACATAAAAGTTGTCTTCCTCTAAAAATTATATTTCCACGAGGCATCATACATTAAAGTCCTAAATAACCACAACTAATTGAACTCATTAATCATTGGTCAAAAACAAACATCTATCCTCCCTTAACTATTAGGATCGAGTATGACCGTAGATAAGATTATGAACTTCGACCTCATACACATCTCTAGTGGCAAGTTGTAAACTATGACTATCATTGGCCAACAAGAATAGATGTAGCAAATTGTCTAAATGGATTGAATCCATTTGTGCATAACCCAAGACGTACATTTAGTTGTTCCATTGAAAACTGAGGTTACACCCAATTAAACTTCTTCCAAGCTTTCACCATTAGATGGATGCAATATGACTTTATCTATTGCATCATATGAATGATGTCATGTCATATGCTCAACGATCTTTAGAGATATGAATAACCTTTGTAGTCTAAGAATGATTGGGAAGTATCTTAGTTTTCTATGTGCGATAAGAGTCCTTTCCCTACTAGTTTTGGGTTTATACTAAGCATAACCATAGGTTTTGTACTCGGTAAAATCTACATCTTCACGGTAGTATATACAGAAGCTTGGACACATGTCAATTTTTTGGTATTCTATGGCAAAGGGTTTTATCATGGATTTAGCATTATAGAAGTTCTTTTTCAACCTTTTCCCTTCAAGTAAAATGTTTCTCATTCATTCAATGATTTTTTCATAATTGGTTTTACTCTACTCATGATATGACTTAATGGTGAACACTTGTGCAGTGGCCGATAATTTACTGTGATTTGTGCACCTATCCCATAATTGTTTGTTGGAATCTTTCAAAAGTTCAAAAAACCTATATGCATCTGTATTTAGTTCTTATATACAATTGAACATTCACCTGCATAATCCTGATTCATTCTCTTTGCATTCATTACCTTACTTCTATAATGATTACTATTATCATCTATAACTTCATGCATGTTGCTAGAACTAAAAGTTGAGTTAACCATCCTTTCTACCATAGTCTCATAAGAAACATAGGGTTTTCCATATACAAACTAACACAAGTATTTTTTCCATGAACTCTTTTTATAGAAGATACATTGTAACAACATCTAGATCAAAGAACTTTTTATTTTTACATCTCTTAAATGGATATCTAATACCGCCTTCACTGATATTCTTCGGATTAGATAGTGTGTAATTAATAAAACCCTCAACCCTATTATAATAATTCATCTTACATAACCCTTCAGGTGAAACTTAATATATCCAAGAACGATCATTCATTACTTATATGAAATATATATAGAATATTGATGACAACAAATATTGATTAATAATGTGTACTAAACAAGTTATCAATACCCAACTAATTAGTTATCATCGGTTCAATTTAAACTTATTCAATCTATTTTGATAGTACCCTTTAATCATTCAAAAATTTAAATTTCTCCAAATTTACTAAAATTTTCAACTTAATAATAAAATTGATAAAATATGTAACATACCCATTAAATAACTCATTATTTCTTTTATTATAGCACATCTAAGTTACAAAATCAAACTCGATTTCATCAAATGACACTACACCATTAAACAGTTTTACCGACGGATTCATTTCGTCGCTGTAAGGCGCGCAATTCATCGATAAAATATTTCTTGACGGCCCCACCGACAAAACACATCCGTCGGAATTTTGGCATGGGTGGTACTTTTGTTGCAACTCTCGGTAAAATACCAACGGCCTAGTTCTGTATGTAAAGTCGTCGGTATTTATGTAAAATATTTTTTAAAAATAATTTATTAATAGTAAAAAAACTAATTAACCAAATAAAATTTTATTAAACATTAAAAATATAAAAATAATGTTAAATAATATTCATCAAAATATTCATTACAAATTTAATATGTTTCAAATACAAAATTAAACTAGAATAACGGCGGAGGAGGAGGAGGAGGAGGCTGGTTGTTCCCGGGACCGTACGGCCAAAAAGGGAATGCACATGTATCATCACCCATCCTTGATCTAATCTCCATGACCATTTGATGGAGCTAATCATAATCCATCGAGATTCGTTCATATTGTTGTTTCAAGGCCATGAACTCCTTAGACTAGGTGCTCAATACTGATGGAGAGCTCCCAATGGTTGAGACACTATAGGCCGACCACAAGTTTTTAGCCGTAGTGTTGGAGAGCCTGTAAACCCGATTTTAATCGGGCTCAATAGATGATCCTACCTCCATCAACAAATCCGGATCGAAATCCAGATGGGTCGAAGGATCGTCCCCATATCTCTCCCTCAATCGGCTATTATAAATCTCTTGAAATTTTTTTAAAAAAATCATCATATTCAATTCAAGAAAATAATAACTTACAAAATAAAATGATTGAATAAACATACCATGAAGTGTTGAGCACGGTTGTCCACGAACTGCTGCACCCCCTTTTGGCGATCTTGACTCCGCACGTGCGTCTCTACAAACAGCTCCATTGGACTCGACTCACGTTCAAGAGACGCGGCTTGTAAGGAAAAAAAGGTTGCAAGTTGAATATATTTATAAGCAACAAAAAATTAATTAATGATATATTTAATTTAAATTAATCTTACCATTCGCTTCGTATGTGCACTGAACGAGATGGAGCCGCCGGTGTGCATGGTCACCGAACCATGAATTTGCCGGTTCTGATTGTCGGCACTGGACTGTGAGCGTCGTGAGAACCACTCAGAAATCACGTGCTCAATATATGTAGTCCATATATCCCCCAAGATGAATGGCGGTTTGAATTCCCGTCAAACCGCCACCTCATTCCATCCTTCAAGACCGTTATCTCTCGCATATCTTTTTGCTTTTTTTTTGTCATATCAAAAATCACGCAATCTACTTCCATAGTAACAAATTAGAATTTAGAACATAAAATTATAAAACAAAAATAAATATTATTTTCGATGTTACCTAGTTGCCGCGTGATTCTCTCATACCCTCCTCACAACATTGTTGTCTGCACAATCCCACTCAAATTTATGATGTGTATATAAATAATTCATTTAAAATAAAAATAATACAAGATATAAAATTATAAAAATAATTTATTAAAAATAAGCTGGAAATTAAAAGTTAACACCTACCTAAAATCATCAATACCATGCATCGATATTAGGTCTCCTCTTAGGATGTCTGGAAACCTGACTCCATTGAAACAATAGAATCTCCATCGACGATTTAAACGCCGATGTTATTGTCGAGGCAGCCTCAATGTTTGTTAATCTGAAATTAAATAAAATTAATAAAATATTAATTAGTTGTTCATAAATTATGTTATAAGTATAAAAAAAAAACTAAAAACTAAACAAACTAACATTGAAAAGTCATCCTTCCATTATGCTTGATATTTGCGGGTGAATTGACCCCGTTGTGAAGGCACATCACCTCTGCACTATGAAACCACGCTAGAAGAGGCAGCATCACAAGTTGGCGCAGATGCCTCGCCGTGATCAGCACCTAAGGATAAGTCCTCCTCGCTGCTAGAAGAACTAGCTGTAACCGTCTGCTGATGACGTGCTGTAGATTTCATTTTATGCATCTACATAAATTTATATGAATAATTACATAATTAACTTCAATTATTTAAAAAAATTCGACAGCACCTCCCCTATACTGGAGACTATCCACAGTTTTCAAACCTACAAATCTTTACAATAACCACAAACCAATTGACTCCATTGGAAAATCTTATATACAACCTAACATCTATAAAAATTCAACATCTATATATTCTCAACTAACATCTATAGAAATGCATAAATGACAATTAAAATTAATGGAAATAATAAAAAAAACATAACAATCAATAATAGAATAAAATTGAGATAAAACAATGAAATTTAATTCTTCATTTTCAATTACCATTTCCATGGAAAATTCAACAATAACAATTAAAAAAGACTAAATTATCAAATAATTATTACAATACAAACAATAAAATAATTAAATTTTCATTCAACACATCTACACAAATTTATACGAATAATGAAATAATTAGATTCAATTATTTAAAAACAATCGTCAGCACCTCCCCTATATTAGAGACTACCCACAGTTTTCATACCTACAAATATTGATAATTACAAAAATATTGCAAAATCAACTCTATACAACCTAACATCTATAGAAATTCAACATCTATATATTTCAACTAACATCTATACAAATTTATAAATAACAATTAAAATTAATCGAAATAATAAAAAACATAACAAGCAATAATATCATAAAATTAAGATAAACTAATTAAATTTAACTAAATATTTCAATTAACATTGTAAAGGTAAATTCAACAATAACAATTCATATTTAACAAAATTTTCAATTATTATAGCAATACAAACAATAAAATAAATTGAACAAATAAAAAGCAAAAACTAAAGACTTTAGGAATGAAAAATGTTTACCTTAATAGTGTGTTGATTTCAAGATTTTATCTACAAACAATACACAAAACGAAAAACACCACAAAAATAATCATAATTAAAAAAAAGTAAAAAAAGAAATACAAAGATAAAGGAGAATCATACATTTTAATATGTTGAAAACTACAATCAAAACAATAAAAATACAATGAAAAACGCAAAAGATTTATACTGAGAGGAGAAGAGAAAAGGAGAAGAGAAGAAATTAGAGGAGCCGTGAAAAAATGAACCACGGAGGGGGGGTCGGTTTTATGCTGCAGGTTTACCGACGGAATTACCGACGGAAAATAGAATAATATTTTTTTTGGCAGTGGCATTAAATCCCGTTGGTATTTTCGTCGGTATTGTTTTGAAATTCGCACTAAAATTTTGAAAATCCCTCCAGATTTTTTGATGTCCGTCTGCAAAACGGTCGGTAACTGTGTGTCAGAGCACGCGCACATTGGATTTGCCTTGTCCATCGGCAAATCCGTTGGTAACTGTGCCAACCGACCAGGGAGTCTAACAGTCGTGCACGTTGGAATGTGCATCATCCATCAGTGAATGCGTTGGTATATCCGTCGGTGAAAGTGGCAAGGGTCGTAATTTTTTTGCAACTCTCAGTAAAATACCGATGAATAACATTCTGTCGGTATGGGCATCGGTGATTGTGGCAAAATGCCATAATGTTTTTGCAACTCTTAGTAAAATACCGACGGGTAACAATCCGTCTGTCAATATTTTGCAAGTTTTGTTTCTATTGCCTGTCTATCCTCCTGCATAAAAGGTTGAATTGCAAACTTACAGCATGCACAACACAATAACAAGAGCAAAAAATTATAAAATAAATATTTCATGTTCCAAAATATCATCCATAATATTACATCATAAAAATAAGGATTTACAACATATTTAGTCAGAATTTTCATCTTCATTCTCAATTGAATTGTTATCAGCTTCATCGCACTCTTCAATGTGGTTATCATCTTCTTCATTAACATTCTCTAGTCCACTAGAGCTCAAAACAACATTCAACTCCTCTGCGTCAAACTCAACAAGACTATCCTCGAAAACACGAAAATTTGAATTTTCTTCTAAGTCAATCGAAGGAGCAACTTGATATGGTTCAACCAACTCACTAGCTTGAAAGACTTCATCTATCACACTTGTGTCTTCGTTCTCATCCTGAACAACCTCGACACAATCCCTGGGTTTGGTTTTTAAAATGGAGAACCAATCAACTCTTGATCGGTCATTTCTAAAGGAAGCGGTGCATGTGTAATAAACTTGTTAGCATTACTTTGCAAAAACAAAGACATCGTTTACATTGCGGTGTCTAGCTTTTGAGTTGATTTCAACGAGACCATAGTAAGGATCTACTCTTATTCCTCTGTCAGTTGTGTCATACCAATAGCATTTGAATAAAAACATTCTATTCTGCTCGCTATGATATTGCAGTTCGATGACCTCTTCCAATCTATCGTAGTAGTCAACTACAAACTCACTAGAAGTCGATCCCTTAATACAAACACCGTTGTTGTATGTCTTTCTTCCATGCTCGTATTCTTCAATAAGAAAAACATATCCATTGACAAAATACCCTTTATGGCACTTCACTTTTCTTTCAGGACCCAGGCTTAGTAAAGACAGAGAAATAGCAGCACTACCTCCCGTTTGATAAACCTTGTGTATCAAATACAACAATAATCAATAAACAGATATTCTATAATATTGATGTATAGTTAATTACCTTGCAAGAGATAATGAGTTTGTGATAGGACTTACATGTGCTCTAAACCACGCGGCACATCGTTTATCTTGTAATTGAAAGATCTGGGATTCGGTCAGTTATGAGTTATTGGACAGTAAGTATCGTCGATGTTGTCTGCAAGGTTGTTCCAAATTATATGAGTTTATGATATCACAATATATAAATAGTACGCTCTTGACAAATTTAAAGTCAAACATCTACTTATTTAATAAAAGATCTCAGCTCATCATAGTTAAATATGACATAATTGTGTGCTTGTCTGAACTCTATTTCAACAAATATCTTCCCTTTACGACATTTTTAGGTATGGGTCATCCAGGATTGGAGAATACTGACAAGTTCCCACTTGAAGGCACTTCACCACCATCATCATACCGTGAAACATGGTTGATCCTCGTTCTCAAATGAGGTTCGAAATAGTATGAGATAAATGTTGAGATCTCCTCAACAATATAGGCCTCACATATTGACGCCTCAACATGCGCCTTGTTCTTAACCTTTTTTTTAGATTGAACAAGTACCTGCATATATAGAATTAATAAAAAATTATCAATTAAAAAAATAAAAACAAACGTTTAATTATGAATTACATAGCAACTATAATATCTAACCTCTCAAATGGATACATCCATCTGTACTGGACCGGTCCTCCAACTTTTACCTCAAACGGTAAATGTACAGGTAGATGCTCCATTGAGTCAAAAAATTATGGAAGGAATATCATCTCAAGTTTGCATATTGTCTCAACGATATTCGTTTCAGGCCTTTCAATGTGATCAACATTCAACTTGTTGGAGTATATATCTCTGAAGAAATGATTGATCTCCGTGAGTGCATCCCATATCCCCTTTGGTAACATATCATGAAAAGCTAATGGGATAAGTGTTTGCATAAACACATGGCAGTCATGACTCTTCATTCCATATAATCTGCATTCCTTAGTATTAACCAGCCTTGATATGTTCGAGGCATGTCCATTGGGGAAACGCAGACTCTTAAGCCATTTGTAGACTAGTAGTTGTGTGTTTTTCTCTAACACGAAGCTTGCTCTTGGTTTTGCAACCCGTGACCCATCCCAAACCAACTCCATATTTTTACGGTTATAGAACACCACTACATCCAATCTAGCCTTGATGTTGTCCTTTGTCTTCCCCTTCACATCCATGACGGTGTTGAAAATGTTCTCAAACACGTTCTTTTTTATGTGCATGACGTCAAGGTTATGGGGAGAAGGCACTTCACCACCATCATCATGCCATGAAACATGGTTGATCCTTATTCTCAAATGAGGTTCGAAATAGTATGAGATAAATGTTGAGATCTCCTCAACCATATAGGCCTCACATATTGACGCCTCAGCATGCGCCTTGTTCTTAACATTTTTTTAAGATTGAAAAAGTACCTGCATATATAGAATTAATAAAAAATTATCAATTAAAAAAAATAAAAACAAACGTTTAATTATGAATTACATAGCAACAATAATATCTAACCTCTCGAATGGATACATCCATTTTTACTGGACCGGTCCTCCAACTTTTACCTCAAACGGTAAATGTACAGGTAGATGCATGTTGGGTAAACTTTTTTACTGGACATTCCCTGACATTACCTTCACTCATTTTCATTGCATCCATAACCATATTCCTGTAAGGATTACAGTTCTCATTTCCAACTTCATGCATGTTGCTAGCACTTGAAGTTGACCCAACCACCTATTCTTCCATGCTCTCATCAGGAATAAATAGTTCTCCGTGTGCATACCAACACAGGTAATCCTCCATGAACCCTTTGGTTAGAAGATGCATCGTTACAACATCTTGATGCAGAAACTTTAAATTTTTACACTTCCTGCATGGACACCTAATACTGTCATCAGTAAAATTCCTCAGAATAGATGTTGCGAAATTAATAAAACCCTGAACACCGCTACAATAATCCATCCTCCACAATCCTTGGGGTGAGTCCCGATACATCCATGAACGATCATCCATGACTTCTATTGAACCTCTATAAAACATAACAAAAATATTGGTTTTCCCTGACATTATCGATCCAACAAACTAAAAAGACACTTATGTTAAATATTCATTATCAATTATCAACTATCAACGTTCATACATACAAATTTATACATAGATAAATTTACAGAAATCACAACTTTGCAATAGAATTGATAACAATTAAAACAGACCCGTTAAATAAGCTATTATTTATTTTATCACAACACATTTAATTCGGTGTAATTCAAATAAAATTTGAACAATTTACAAACAAATATAATTTGACAAAATCTAAAACAAACTATAACAACTACAAAATTATACATTCATACTACAAGTTTCTTTGACAAATAACAATCAAACAAGTACATACGTTAACAAAATACATATACTAAAAAAACAATAAAATTCACATTTAAATGTTAAAACTAAAAAGGATAGATTTACTTACAAAAAATAATAAAATCCACATGAACGGATATTAATTGTGACCACGTACAAAAGTATAAGAAACTTGAGTGCTTGTGTTGAGAAGAGTGAAGAGTTGGGATGGGTGGTTGGCTGCAGTTTGAGAGGGGAGAGGTGGGATGGGAAAGAAGAAGGGGAAGAAGAAGGAGAAACAGAGGAAGAGAGTGTCGGCAGAGTGGGTATATAATGACTTTTACCGATCGAATCACCGACGGATACATTCTGTTGGCAATTCCATCGGTGATTCCGACGGTGAAAGTGACACGTCAGTGTACGGCTATCTCTGTTTGAATCCCTCGGTCATTCCGTCGGTAAAATCGTCTGAAAAAAATCTATGTCACCACACCATTGCAACTTTCCAAACAAACTGTATAGGCCGTTGGCTATACGGTCGATATATACCGACGGACGTATTCTGTCGATATATATCGACCGTATCGCCGATGGCCTTATTCCGTCGGTATATCGCGACAAAGTTGGAGATGGAATTATTTCCATCAGTAAGAATTACCAATGAAAAAATTGTGTTGGTAATTCCGTTGATTTTCGCTGGTTTTCTGGTAGTGAACCAGCAGCTCTCTCAATGCCCATCCAACAACAAAGAGGCTGGATAATGGGGTGCATAACGTGTTCAGCGTCTTGCTGCTTTCTCTCGAGAGCGTTATTTGCTTTACTTTAGAGAAAGAGTTGTTTCTTTCTCGCAAGCTAGTGACCGGCAGACAGCATGGAATGGAAGAGCTTACTTACCAAAGTTTTCTCTAGATGAATCGAGAAGACGCTTTCAAATTATACGAGCGAGCCAAATAATAGCACGCCACTATTGAAATCTACAATGGAGTTGTCATGTACCTCTCCAAGAAAATGATCTCTCTTGGAAAGTTCTGAGAATCTGAGGCATATAATGCATTATACCTTAATTTTAACACATGAACCCCTGTGGTGGGATCAGAACCCATTTTCCTCTTGTTATTAACAAAAGGGAAAGCCACAACTAATTGTTTGTACTGTAATATTGCAATGGAAAGATATCAAATGACTGTCCATTATTACAGAATCTAGCACATCCTTAAATTAAAAGGATGTTTGGCAGTGTGGTAGCGATTGCTTTTCAAATAACTTTTTGTGCTGAAATACATGTCAATGATGTTTTTTTATTTTTTAAAAATTATTTTTAATATTAGCACATCAAAACAATCCAAAATATACAAACTATATTAAATTTTAGCAAAAAAATTTTTTTAATTTTTTTGAAAACACGGTCATGTTCTAAGTGCCCTCACTGATTATTTTGCATATTAATGAGTGGGACACATCTTTAATGGTTGTTAACTAGTAATTCTGTTTTGTTGAATTCGCTTAAAAATACGGAACTTGTTCTTGATATTTGAGATACAGAATTTATTCTAGTTGTGCAAGTAGCCTAGCTATATACCAGTGCTTGTATTGCATCAACATTCAAACTAACAACAGTGTGTACTGGATGGACTGGTATGCTTGTGGACATGGAATCAGCCAAAGTGTAGAACCCCATATCTTTTGAAAGCCTCTGTTGATTGTGATGGGTTCAAAAAGCAGGAAGCTAGCTACAAGCTGCCTGCTTTCTGCACATATATATAAGGCTTCCCCTATGACCTATTTTGTACCAAGGCAAACAATATTCCAGTGTTAATTGTTCTTTGAATTATATTGTGT
>Ga0325411_1005494_pt1 | contig 14013 bp, 9 predicted proteins | sample PopdelMetagenome_13_FD_206181 | JGI IMG/M metagenome (GOLD analysis project Ga0325411, IMG submission 206181) | Populus deltoides microbial communities from Bellville, Georgia, United States - Xylem-PdIQD-R4 | ecosystem: Host-associated > Plants > Phyllosphere > Stem > Wood/Secondary xylem... | reverse complement strand
AAAAAACGAACATTATTTCATTATCAAACGTGTATTAATATCTAGCTTGTCACTCGATGCTTCCTCTCTAACATTTCAATGGTCAAACTTTAAATCATTCTGACTTTTTGACCCTGAATATTTATTGTGGAAGAGAACTAGTCCTTGGTGCTCTTTTTGAGCCATGTGTAGGGCCTTATTTAATGCGGCTTCTACACTTTTATAAAATATAACCATAGTTTGGGACAGCGTACAGTTTTTAAGGAAGCCATAGTTTTGATTTCGGCAGTCAATCCCGCCCTGACACGGAAAATGCAGCAAATGGGAATGAAGACTTTATCAACCATGTAAACATATGAAATCAAAAGAGAAAAAATAAAAATCCCAGAAAATGATGTTTCAATATAAAAAACACTTTTTCGTATGTGCAATAAATTTCAATATCTTTTTCATAAATGTATTATGATAAATCACTATAATACAGCAGAATTGGTCCATATAAAAAGTATATTCAAGGTTATATTTTTTTTATACTGTATATTTATATAATAAAAAGGATTTCATTTGAATCATCTCTCGTTATAACCTTATAATTCACTATTTTTTTTCTTAAAATGAAATTTGCCCCCCTTTTGAAACCTCTAATTCCAAGTAATTTCTTGCCTTTCCAAATTAGTGACTGTAGGGCTATTTTCTTAAGCATTTTAAATCAATGGTAGCCCTTAGACAGCACATTTTTAGCTGTCAAAGTATCAAGTGCGAGTGTGGGACATTCGGGTTCTGTAGCCCGACGGAGTATCATGAAAAAGTCTCACTTAAAATGGAACTTAGTACCACACCTTTTCCTACCAAAAAATAATCAATCAAATGTGATGAGATAGTTGAAAATCCCAAAAAAAAATTATGATTTTCTTAATATTCTTATAGGTTAGAAGGCACAGGAGGTTGGGCTTACATGGTTGTAACATCTACAAAAATAAGGTGTTTTTTTTTTTTAAAAAAAAAAAGCTGGTGACTTTTGGTACCGATGAGAGTTTTGTGAGATTATGTATGTATTTATCTAACTGCAGAGAATATTTAGATTTGAATAAGAAAAAGAAAATCAAGCCTTCGACTTCATCTAAAAAAGAATATGAAAATTCATGAAAGCGTGTTCATGCAAGGATATGATGATCACCGTGCTTACTATCTACAGTTTTGGACTATTTGGAGATAAAAAAAGATCAAAATGACAACATATGATCACTGCAAAAAATATCTTATAAGTTCTGGGTTTTGAGATTCTATATGACTATCGATGATAACATCATCAATCTCTAGAAGATATATGGCTATCCTCATTTAATGCATGCATGCATGTTTTGCCATCATAGTTGAAGGCGAGCAAGCCAGGTTTGATAAGAGATAATGTATTCAAGTGTAAGAACGTCATTCAGGATTCGGTTTATTAATTTATAGAATTTCAACTAGTGTATCATTCAAAGGTGTTCAAGTACAATTTGATAGTGGATACTTAATTTGGCCTTGATGGTCCATCATCATCATCTATAAGGGACTAAATTGATGATACTCGTTTTTGAAGAGCACTCCATGAGATACGCCCAAGCTCGATCTAATGAAAAATCAAAGATTTACAAGCTCTATTTCAAGCTTAATTTCATGTATGGAGATCTGGATCGTGTTTAAACGATATATACCCCGTGCCCATCAAAATAAAACTTGTATTGTGAGAGAGGTGAGAGTTTCTGGAGATCTAAGTTACCTGTATGTAGATAAATTTGGAAAATTTCCCTTTTGATTAATCTCTCTTTCACTTCTGTTTCTATAATCTTCAATATTTACTCTATCTGAATTAGATGGTTGGAAATGGTTTATTGAATTTCCCAATGAATGCTGTTCATCAGAACCCCAGTGAATCGATACCAATTCCAATATATTAGGGTTAGAATTGCAAGTGTAAGAGGTCGGTCAATTCCTGCAGGTATTTTGGCAAGTTGAATCTTCCAACTGTGATATATACATTCTTAATGAGGACAAGAGGATTGCTATTAACTCAATTGTCATGCTGTTAACTCTATCTTCATTACACTTATAAAAGTCTCATTATGTATTAAATTGATTAATTAATAATATTAGAATATATGTGAGTTGAAGTTTGATTAATATTTCAAGATATATAAAAAAGATGGATTGTATATCCCATGTATTTTTTTATTAATATCTCGTTTACATTTATTTTATGTTTTTGTTTTTGTTTTTTTAATCAAAAACATTTTTATCTTTGTTTATTAATTTATCTTAGAATACTAACCAAACTCTACTATACACCACCTAATAAATTAACGAACCAAAGATTCTACATAAACTTAAATATTTTTAGGGATATTTAAAAATATGCTAATGATTGTTTTTTAAAGTGTTTTTTTCTTAAAAATATATCAAAATAATTTTTATTTTATTTTAAAAAAATATTTTTGACATCAGCACATTAAAATGATATAAAAATATCAAAAATATTAATTTAAAACAAAAAAAATATTAATTTTTTAAAAAACACTTATAAAAAGTATATAAACAGACAGTCCTTTAAACTGCTTTCGTTTGATAAATGCGTGGACTTATGGGTATGTATTTTTATTAATTCTGGTACGAATCTTAGAGCTCCATATTTTTAATAAATTCCTGATGCATCAGACTCCTTGACACACAATTAATTAACCTTAAGTACATAAATCCGCATACATACATACATACATACATACATACATACATATATACATCATACCGGAACAACTGCAAAATCTCCTGATCTTAATCTAAACAAAATTTACAAAAAAACTACCAAATTTCTTGAATCTAACAAAACTAAGATCAAGAACAAGCAACCCTATCTCTACTGGCATTCATTAGGCAAAACCTGGTAAGCCTTGGCTGGAAATCCCTCCTCCTGTGAAGATCATGACTAGACGGCTTGATAATCTGTAACAAGATTGCCTTGAATGAATTTGCTTTGGCAATCAAAGCCAATCCCCCCTTGTTATTCGACCCAGCACGACCGATTCTTGATCTGGCAGGCACCCTAAGGGAATCCCGGTGCAGACCACACCTGAATGATCCGGGATGTGTGGTGGGTGAACACAGGCATGTCCTGGTTTCTTGCTGTTTATGTGACTTAGGACAAGGTCCAATATTTCTAGATGCCATGCATGTAATAATGTAATATTAGTTTCTTTCGAATCTGTTAGGATCCTGTCTCCTGTGAGGTAAGCTAACCTATGGAAGGATTTATGGCCACTTTTATAGCCTCCTTTGGACTTAATGACCTTAGATTTGGTACTAATGACAGCCTGGTTAAGTGTTACTTAGTGTAATAACGTAAGATGTTGTTGGGTATTGTAGAAAGAGAAGATATATCTTAGTGTTCCTAATCAACCCCTTAATCCATTGGATAATACATGACATTTGGATGAGTCCGTCAGTTTTTCCAAACAATTACTCCACGGCAACTCACAGGAAATTCCTGATTACAACGTAATAGATATTAATAGCATGTTTATATTGTATTTTAAAAGTATTTTTTAAAAAAGAACTTTTTTTATTTTTTGTGTTTTTAGATTATTTTAATGTGTGAATATTAAAAATAATTTAATTTTTAATATTTTTTATTATTTTTTAATCATTTTAATTTGTTAATGTTAAAAATAAATTTTTAAAAATAAAAAAATATTATTTTAATATATTTCAGAACAAAAATATTTAAAAAAAAACAGCACATCACTTAAATCTAGAACTTTTAATTCTAATTGTCAAATAATTATAGTTTATATTTTTATACTAAATTATAGATAATATCAAACTAAAATCTCTTAAAAGATTATTAATTTAACATTTCTTTTTTAAAAAAAGTTACTTTCAAAACAGTATATATAAAAAGTATGTTGCGCTGTGTAATTCAAAATCCAAGCGAAATTCTTATTGAACAAATAAAAAATAGGATTGTGTTCCCAGCTCTTGATCCGTACTCTCCACACATATTAAAATTTTACAGATATGGATTAAAAAATTAATTAAATAAAAAGATTAAATCCAAAAATAATGTGATAATCAAATTAGAAAAATAATATGATGATCTTTTTCCTTCAATGGATTATAAAATGAATGATCTAAGTTTGTGAGTTTATTTTTGTCCTTATTATTTTCATCTTTCACAACAATTAATTATGATATAACTATATTATAATAATGTTGCTTTATCTTTTATTTTAAATATAGATTCCAACATATAACATGTAAATTTCTTTAAATGCACAAAAACTAATAAAATTTAAATATTAATATAAGCGGTGAAGAATTGAGGTTAAAAATTTCTTTCATTCTACTATTTTTCTAAGGATGTGTTTGTTTTGAGTTGCAATCTACTTTACAAAGTATTTTTTTCTGAATAAATATTAAATTAATGCTATTTTAGGAGTTTTTGAATAATCTTAATATATTTATATTTAGTGTAAGAAATAAAAAAAATAAAAAGAAATAAATTTTGATACTAAAACGCTTGGTTTACCTGACTGGATCCTATTCCCTCCTAAGCTTTCCAGGCCATAAAAAAAAAAAATTATTTTCAATTTAAAAATACACTACGTCACAATACCAAATAAATATTAAATATAATTGAAAAAAATCACTCTTCTTCTGGAGAGGGAACAAACTTCAAATTCAAGTCTCAGGCGCTGTTATTGTCACTTCAAAAGCCAAAACAACCACTCCTCTTGTCCTCTTGATTGTTTTACTGCAATTATGAAGGTTTAGGGTACAAGATTGGTCTTGCGGTCCAAACCATTGAATACGAATTAGACTTGGCTGGGAAGCAAGGAATCTCTAGCAAATTAAATTGCCTTCTCAACTGATATTTCAATTTTGATACATGCCTTTTGCAATCAGTACTATCTTGCATTTGGCACCATAACGATATGAAGCCCCAAGCCATAAGCCAGCTTTAGGCCTTCATACTTTTAAACCAGTTCACACGGAGCAGCAGCAGCAAATTTGGCCAGACAAGAATTGGTTTTAACTTTTAAACTTGACTATGCATGCTTTACGTCGGTCGTATGGGTTCACACACACAGCAAATCGATGTCGGCAATGTGCCACAGCAACAAGAGCGAGGCAATCCAGCCATGTCGATTAATCCCAGCAGGGACCTGCCTAGCCAGCTGCTACCACACCTACCGTCCTTATTTAGCAAGCATCACAGAATTCAGACACGTAACAACAAAGCGTCACGAAAAAACTTGTTCACGAGTCTCTATAGTTTGTTATTTACGATGATGATGGGCATGGCTTAAGGACCCCACTTTTTTACTTTCACTCAAAGTCTTACAAGTGTGCTTGTGTGTGGGGGTGGTAGTACTAGCAAGGGGATAGATCAAAAGCTTTCATTGATGTTGATTCGTTAGTCCATAGGGCAATATAGTAGTGGTGTTAAGTTATGTCCTGATTTTTTCGATCCTAGCTTCTACTGATTTTTTGTCAAGGAAATGAATTCGAGCTGGGGATCATTGATTGAACGGCTTTGAGATATAGATAGAATGCACAGAGGTCAGCGATCCTTCCCATGGTGTCGTCTTCTTATCTTGTCAAGGAAATGAGTTCCAGTTGTGCAAGAAATGATGGGCATGGTTTTCCTGTATCTTGCAGCCATTTAAAGACATGACCCCAAGACTTTCAATATTCCAGTTGTGCAAGAAATGATGGCTTGGGCCTCACGACTTGAAAAGGATTCCAGATACTCAAGAACTGAAGGACTTGACAGCTCAGGCAAAAGTAACTTATCTTTACATCTGCTTGCTCGGTCTGTATTAAGTTAAAACAGGACACTACGCAAAAAAAGGAAAAAAACAGTCTCCACAAGAGCGATTCCATTAGAACATGCGAAAACAAAAAGGCAGGAAACTACAAGTCATGAGAAAAGGATCTGTACTTAGTAACGCACTAACGAAGTAACGATACTCCAGCCTAAGGATGCTTAGCATAATGCACAAGAATACCCGCATAGCAAGCGATCCAGGATATGGACTAGAAATAATTAGCAACCTTATAACTAGATTAGGGCATCTTCATGATGCCTTGCCAGGGCCTTCCAATGAGGACATGAACTGCTTGGTATATACACGATGCCTTCTCTCTCTTGCGTAAATTACCCAGAAGATCAGTGACAGCATTACTGCCGCAGATACAATTACTAGCCCAATGTATATCCATTGTGAGTATCGCCGCAAATCAGGACAATAAGAATGGCTGATCTTGGTGAATGTTTCTCGCACAAAAGTGCAGTCTTCCAGGTTAACCAAGAATGGACCATAACGATTCAACCCATAACTTAGGTTTACTGCAGATTCCATCTGGTTGTACAAGCTGGGTGTAAGCCGACCGGGAGTAATACAAATCTCAGATGATGAAACCTGACAGATATAATTCTTCCACACCTGCTCGATACAGAAAACAAAAGCAGTAAGCCTTTCTGAATCATACTCTAAATACATTACGAATCAGGTAAAATTTGTAAGCAGAAGCTTACTACGGAGGAGGTCGTTAACTGATTTTATTCTTAATCAAAATTGAAAAGCACATAAATATACTGAAACAAGATATTACCCCCAAAATCTCACTTTAAAAATCTGGCACCACAAGTTAAACAGAGAAACCAAGTAAGATTTTGGATTTTGCACGACCGGGAAAATTTAAACATGGTCTAAAATAGGATGATGTTGACAAACATACACAATGATTATAACTAGCAACTGAATCTTATATGGCATCTGCTAGTGAGATGGATAATTGGTGGCTTAATCTTCAGCAAATCCAATATATAAAATGCCTTTCAGCCCTTCTATTTACACTTTTCATGTTCACATATATTACCTGGGTAGCATTGCTCAAGTCCACTTCACCAGCAGCACATTTACGATCTGTAAAATCAGAATTGAATGGGTTGCAAAGAACAGGCATCAGTGGGCCGGATTGATTGTAATATAGATCTCTAGCTTGGGGTGGAAAATTTCGGTTGGAGACATTGCTAACTACATAGTCAACAACATTGACAAGTTGATAGGTTGTCTCCTTTGTCTGCCTCAAGGTTTCTTGAGCAGTTGCGTTGTCCACACATGGGATTATATCATCCAATGCTGTTTTGGCAGTGGGGTTCTGAACCCACTCATCCATAGAAATACAAGTGTCGGCAACCACGCTAGCAGATAAACAAACAAACAAACACATTTAGGAACGCACTCAGAAAAGAAGCACCGAAACACTGATTCTGACATAGAAGCCCAGTGGTACTATCATAAGAATAGTCATTTTCAAACATTTTCCAAGTCCAATACTTTAAAGTGCGAGAGATGAAAGTTTCCCATAACACAATGCAAATGTATCTCTTTACATGCATGTGTGCAAGAGTGTCAACGTGCTTAAGAAAAAAGATAGTTTTGGTTTTAAAGACAGCTTCGAATCACAATGTTACCATTTAAAATAGTGATCTTATAGGACACTAGCTTCAACTAACTACGTAGATCAATTGGTACTTTGGAGGCGTAAGGTTATTCAAGTGCCAAGAGGCAGCCTCATTAGACCTGATCTTAACAGAAATTACTTTTACAAACCAGGAGTGCTTTTTTCTTATGGAGTTGGAAATAAATTTCCTATCAGCGTACAGATTTTAAATTCACTAGAAAACAAAGCCTTCTGATTCCATAGGTTACAGGGCATTTTTTCCTTGTAAAAAGCCGGATTGAAAATTTCTTAATCATATGGTTTTCAGGAATATTTCTTGATCAGCCCAAATATTCAGAGAGATTGACTGACTACTATGTACGGATGAACTCCGTACAATCATGAACTAAGAGGAAGAAGAGTGGTTAGCCAATGTTCAGACGAGGAGCAGATAGCTCAAGATCTAGTTGGTTAAAACCTTAAATAACAGAATCTAGAGAAATGCCTGGGATATAAGAAGTTAGCCTGTCACTTTGTAACCTATTGAAGCTGAATCCTTGTGCGTTTACAAGATTTCATGCGAACTCAAAGTAGTTTTGATTGGCCAATATTGAACAGCTTCTCCTGAAAATGGCCTACTTTGTGGTTTCTGAGGTTTTCAGCCTGAGAAATCCAATTATTCATTTTCCTAGAATATTGCGCACTGAATAGGTACATTCATAATTTCTCTCTAAATTACTAACTGAAGAAAGAATTATTTGCAACAAATCTTTTGAGGAGGTGAGAATCAAATTCTCTCTTATGTTCTCACCAGCCACTTTCATTCAGTCTTCAGCCCTCTGCAAAAGATGCAGCCCAGGAGTTGTCAAAACAAAGTGAGAGAACTCTGGAAAGTTTCATGAAAGTTTTGTTGGCGCTTTTAATTATAGATATCTACTACTTATTCAAATCCTTTCTTCCTCTCTCTTTATATGAGTGGCTGTAGGTTATTTATCATCTTCCACTCCAAGTACCAATTTTAATGGAAACTTATTCTTGCTGAAAAATAATCCTAAAAGACCCACGTACATGTAGAAAAAGAAGAGTGCATCATTTTAGACATATTCTCAATCTGACTCTGCCAGGAAATGACATTATATGGAATCATTTTACCTATATGTAAGCTCAACGAGTGACACGACAGAAAATGAGGTTCGACGATCCCAAGATCAAGATATAAAAGACCCATTTATTAACATCAGCAATGCTAAAACTTCTAGTCCACAACCAATGGGTTCATAATACCTCAGAAACACATTTAAAAGACAACCATCAGAATTATAGCTAGAAAAGTGTGTTTGCTATGAATATCTACAATTAAGATCACGAAGCTCTAAACGCCAGAGTTATGCAACAACACAGATAAAACAGTGTTTGCGTGTGTATATGGACATCAACAATTAAGACCATGAAAGCTCTATATGCCACAATGAAATAACACAACCACAAGTGTGTGCTTGCATGTGTATATGCATGCATCTATACACCAGAATGTGTGCACAAAGCATCCAAAACATAAACTTAATTCAACACAACTTATTTTTTTAAAAAATAAACATCAAGCATAAAATCCTTTATGCATTTTATGACCCTATATCAGAAAAGTTATAAATAAATAAATAAATAAAAGAACAGGAGGAAGAACTTACTTGTGAAGGAGAAGGAATACACCACACAAAATAAATGTGCCCGTAACAAGAACCCAGCCAAGGATCACCAGACTACAGGATTTAAACAGTAAAATTGGCCAAATCATAACCATAACATGTAGTTGTTTTCAAGTTCAAAATAGTTAACAGATAATGGCTCAAAAATCAGGTCACTCACAAGTAAACAAGGCACTGCATCCCAAAAATGGAGAATACTGCAACCAATGTCATCATAGAAATAATATAATCAAATAATTTAGTTATAATAAATCAAACAATTTATAAATTTCAACCTCTAATCCAAGAAAATAACACTTACAGAATCCAAGAAATGCCACAGCAAGCATTACAGCAGCGAGGATAATGAGGGCCAGTCTCCTGCAATGCACAACAAAAAAATAAGAGCAGTTATGAAAAATTCCAAAACCAATCAAGCACCAGAAGAAGTTTTAAGAGCTTTTACTCACATGCTATCCAAAACATTTTGTATGCCTTCTGAATTATCCTGTGTAGTGCTGGAAAGAGTAGTGCCAGAGGAGTTGATCTTTTTTTGAATGCTATCAATGTCATTTTGGACGCTGGGTGGCAGAAAAACTGACTCTACACCAGTATTCTTAGCCGCAGCAAGATAATCTGACACATGCCTGAGGTTTTTGGCAGTAACATTTGCTTGATTGACTACATAGTCCAATGTGTGTGTTGTAATACCGTGAAACTTCCCTTGACCAGTATACAGAACAACACATCCAGCACTGTAATCGCAGAGGAATATTGAGGGTGTCATAAAATTATTAATGAAAACACATAGCCAAAGCGAGAAAGAGGGGTCATTACATTGCAGCAATGGTAAAGAGGATGAGGTAAATGAGAGACAGGGCATAGCATGCTCTAGAGTAGCCATACGGCTCTGTTGGACAACAGCAATAGCAGAGGCAGATAAAGGACAAACATAGTCCAAATATCACAAACCAAACCAAAGCTAAGATAAAGAAGGGAACCGCAGTAAAACCAACAGACTGCATCATTGAAGTGACAATCAGTACAAGAAAATGTATTAATATGGTCAAATAAACCAGAAAAAAGTAATAAAGAAAGAACTCACAGCCCAATAATGTTTATTGCTGATATTGTAACCAGAAGTGTAGAATTTAAAGTTCTCTAAAGGGTCTCTTCTTCTTGTTTTCTTTGCAGCCAATATCAAAGAAGATGCTGTGTTCTCTTCTTCTGCAAGATGCCTCCTTATCTCCCATGAAACCACCACACCATCATTCTCTCTCCCACCAACCACAACATCTACATTGACAAAAAAAAACAAATTACTCTTGTTATAAAAAAAAAGCACATAAAGATTTCATATTTTTCACAAAAAGCATAATTTTTAGACAAAAAAAAATCTTTAATTAATAAATGAACTACCAGGAATGGAAAAAGATTCAAACTGGGAAGTTAAAGAACTGGGAGTTGCTGTTGAAGAAGTAAAGATAAAGAAAAAGAAAAGAAAGCTTAGGAGAAAAAACAATGGTGGGTTTGATCTGTTATTACAGGACATGTTATGTTTTCGTTTGTGTTTCAGTTTCTCTCTCTGTTTCTAGGCGTTGCCGTCGGCTCTGCCTGGTTTTTATGTTCGTCTCTCCGAGAGACAGACAGAGCAGTGTCGAGCCAGTGTGTAAATACTAAATACAGGTGATTTATATGGGTATTTGTGAGATATTAAGTCTTAACGGTTAAGAAAAACACATTTATGAATTTGTAAAAAAGTTTTAAGTTCTTCTCTATACGTTTATTTGTCCGTAATTATTATATGGACAAGAATACCCCTTTGCTGTGATGGTGTCGCTTTCTTTATTATTATTATTATTTCTCTTTTTTATTTTTTTGGGTTACAGCGTTTTTGTCATGAGGAAGTTTTCATGCCTTTTTTTTCTTGAAGTTGTTGAGGATTGTTTTTTGAATTTTTAATAAATTTAGAAAAATTGCTTCTTTTTTGTTTTTAAAACTATATCTTATATATAATTGCATTTTAAATTTTATTTTTATAAAAATTAAATTATATATTTATAAATGCTTGTTTTTATTTATTTTACATGTAAAAATTCATCTTACATAAATTTTAACTAAATATATATTTTTTAAATTTATTTTTTAAAAACTATAACTACAAGTCTTTTTTTTTAAACTACAATTATAAAACCTATCACAATATAAAACAAGCAATTAGCTATTAAAATGAAGATTTTACGGTGTTGCCAATTCCTAAAAAAAATATGATTTTTCATTAGGGGTATTATTAACAAATTAACTTTTTTTTTTCTTGAACCAAAAATCGAATTAAAAGTAGCATTAAATGACTTACCAAACAAGAAGAATGGAGGGGCACTCTGTCTTTTCACAGTGTATTTTTGTTTTAATCATTTTCTCTCAGTTCATTGTATTATTAATAAACAAACCCACTTGACAGTAGTGTTCTTGTCAATATACATTTGAGAATTTATTGGTCAAAAGCTTTATCATTTTTGAAACTGCCAGTTTTGTGGAGATTTCAGCAAGAAATCAAACAAAATAAAATAAAGAAGCCGTAATTGAAAAAAAGAAGGAAAAACTCAAATTATAGAGATCAAAATGAAAAATTTCTTAATCTATAGTACGAAACTATACTTTTACCCATATAAAAATAAAAATAAAAATAAAAATAAAAATAAAAATAAAAAAGGGCTTAAGCCCACCATACAAACAGACAAACCAAATATATATATATTTATATTTATATTTATATATTTGATTTTAACAAAAGAGAACGTGGCAGGGTGTGCTTCAAATCCTATGCGAATGCTTGTCACATTGTTGTCAATCTCACTGATTACAAATAACAAACGTGCCTACCCACCACCTTTCCCCCATTTTCTTGATGTGGCTTAGCTTACTTCAGAAAGGTCATTATTTACGGGTTTATTAATTTATGTTTTGATGTTGAATCTTACTATTTTAGGGTTTGGAGCTTGTGATTCTTAATAGGGTTTGTTTTCTTGAATTTGATCGTTTTCTTGACCTACCAACGTTACTTAGGAGAGGAGGAGAGAGGTAAAGAGTTGTTCATGAGTGGAAAATTGTTTTGGACTGCTTTCTTTTGATAGAAAAAATGGAACTCTCTTCGATCACTTGTTTAAAGTATTCAACCTGGTAGTTTAACCTAACAGCACCATGATGCTGACTAATTTGTGTATCAATATTTGAGCAAAATGATTTGTGGAATATTTTCTGTCACCTCACTAAATTAAAAACACCTGATATGATAAATAAATTCCCGAGGTTAATAATTAATTTGTTCTTCTTGCTCTTGTAATTTATTTTTCAATTTCAGATATGATTTTGTATTTTTTTTTTATTTTGTATGTTATTAGATGTCCTCAGGTTTTTATTTATAAGAGGTTTTTCCTTGGATTAATTTCAAGTGATCATAATGTAAAAATTCTTATCTTTTTTATGTAAATGAGAATTATATCCTTGTAAAAAAAAATAGAGAGCAAAGACAATGAATTGGACAGTAAGAGAAATCAATATGGAACAGGCAAATAACAGAGAGAGCAAGGTTAAACGTATAATTATGACTGTTTTGCTTGCTAATTTATGATTAATTTTTCAGATACGTTAGCAAATGATTAAGATCCAACTCAAATTTTCATTTTCTCCAGGGTCATAATTAATCCTGTTAATTAAATTAATTAGACGGATTGAAAAATATAATAATACGAAAAGGATGATTTTCTTCCTTCATTTTCTAAGTGTACAACGGATCTTTTACGGTTTAAATCTAAGACTTAATTTGTAATAAAAGCAGAACAGCAATAATTTTTGGAGCGTTATATTGGTATAAAGTAAATAAGAAATAATAGTTCTCATGAAAAACATGAGTACTTCATTTAAAAGAAGAAATAAATGAAGCATTGATTTATTTTAAAAACTGTAAATTAAGTCCGCTTGATTTTGAAGCAAATTTACGTACGTACACCTTAAGCTTCATGTTGGCTTGTTTTGACGATGAACAAGTTCTAATATCTAAGCTAGTACTGCTGCTAGCAAAAGTCTGAAGCAAGTCTTTTGATCATATTAATTCTCGTATGATATACAGAGAATATATACAGAGACCTGCGTTTTTGTAGTCTTGCAGTCATAGAAACCTTCTGTATATATAGATGTGGAAAATGTAAAGGAAAAGAATTGCATTTCAAAACCAAGAGAAAGGATTTCCTTCATAATATTCAACAACAGCATTTTCTATATCAAATTACGTATAATCCAATCAAGTCTTAACCTTAATTAGGTCTAAAGTTAATTTATATCAATAAAAAGATTATCAATTAGTGAAGACACAGACACGCATGGCATGTCTCCTATCATGTACAAACATATGAAATTATTTGCTAGACGCCGAACGGTGGAGTGATCCTCACTTGAAGAAAGAGGGGACTAATCTGTTAAGCGTACACACAACTCATAAAGAAAGTAGAAAACTTGCACCTTAATTATATGGTAGGTAATGAGAATGGTTAGTTATGTAGTAGATGTTTACGTAGACATAAAGCTAGCATTTGCCACTTGCTGATGCTTCATCAAATCAACTTTCCAATCTAATTTCCAAGTGATGGGCACATTTCTTCTACCGATCTTTAATGATGTTTCTCATGGCCTGGCATGGCAGGTCCATCAAGAGCTGTGTTGAAGAAATTAAGTGCTTATGATCATATACGTACACTTTCATTAATTAATGGAAAAGTTGAAGAGATAGTGGTGCCCTAGCTAGGTAGTTTCAGAAACATATCGATCGGCAAGGCTGGCCCCTTTGGGAATAATATAAGGCAGCAGA
>Ga0325411_1005490_pt1 | contig 14017 bp, 8 predicted proteins | sample PopdelMetagenome_13_FD_206181 | JGI IMG/M metagenome (GOLD analysis project Ga0325411, IMG submission 206181) | Populus deltoides microbial communities from Bellville, Georgia, United States - Xylem-PdIQD-R4 | ecosystem: Host-associated > Plants > Phyllosphere > Stem > Wood/Secondary xylem... | reverse complement strand
AATGATAAATCCAAAAAAAGTTATTAAACAAAAAGCTAGTCTTCATGGTATAAATAAAAGATAGATATACATGCAAATGTTTTATACTGACTATCCTTTTTATTTTAAACATTTTCATTTATTTTATGTAAGTAGATAATTTATTGTTAATAATAAAGTATTTCTATTTTTATAAAAACTTCATTCAAATACAATGAATTCATATAAAATATAAAAGGAAAAAGATTCATGATCAATCAAATTGATCATTTCAAAATATCGTACAACTAAAGAAAATATAAAAAGATCAATGACTATTTAAAAAACAAAAGTAATTCAATTTTTAAAAGAAAGAAGAGAGAGTACATAAATCACTATTTAAATAGAAACAATTAATGGAATGGAAAAAAAAACAAAAGAAAAGAAAGAGGCCAAACACCACTGATCTAGGCCTACATGCTTGACCTAAATACAAAAGCCTAGGCCAGTGCTTGGGATTTTTTTTTTGTGCAGGAGCGAATGATGCACCTTCCGCTTTTATTTTTTTTATTTTATATCAAGCGACAAGTCACCTGTAGTGGTAAGCAACCCTCGCTTACTATAACATTTTATGGTCACCTAAGATGAACAAAATATTAAGGTCAAGATTTTAGACCTAAAAAACTCAGTTTTAAAGTCATTTTTACATGAAAAAAACTAAAAAAAAATAATCATAAAACCTCCATAAACCATTCACAAACTCTCAAACACCTAAAAATCACTAAAGAAACCCAAATATCAATTGAATCTGAAAATTCTAAATCGACACCAATCGATCTATTTTGTTTTTGGCAAAATAGGAGCTAAAAATCAAGACGATCAAACTCCTTTAATTGAATGGAATCTTTTTACACCAAACTTGACCATTTTGGTTATAAAATCATGAAAACCAATAAATTTCTCTCTCGTACATCTTTTCTAGTGATTTCTCATTTCTTAAACTCGAAAATTGAAAAAAAAAATCTTTAAATCAAAATAAAAATTGCTAAAAATTTAGGATTAACCATGTATTTTCTCTATATTTTATATTTTAGTCCTTTATATTTTAATTTGGTCTCTTTACCACAATTTCAAACTTAATCTCTCATAATTAGGATATAGAAAGATTCAATTAAAAGAAAAAAAACGTGAAAGACATATTAAAAAAAGATGAAAAAAGGAAAAGAAAAAAGGAGCTAACTGCTACACTATTTATATGAAAGTCAAAGAGCTGGGGGAAAAACCTAACTCTTTTAGTTTATGTAGTAATGTTTTCAAACCCAGCAAATAACACTTTAGTCATGGCCTAGTGAAATTATCACCAACACCTGCCCTTTACGCTTCATTTTTCTATTATTTTATTTCTTATTAGTTTTTCTCATCTTATTTTTTCTTTACTTTTCCAATAATTTTAGATCTAGTTATTAGATACGATGTTTTTAACAGTCCAAATAATTATAGATTTATATCTGCATATGATCTAAAATATATGAATTTGTTTGGTTTGTTGTCCTCTATATATGAGATTTATATCTACTTGTTATAAAATCTATAGAGAAAAGAAGTTTTCGACACTTTATCACAACTTGTTGCTTTCATCAATGAAGCTCGATAATGTGGCCCATTTCCTCATTAGCAAGTGGTGGCAATAGATTTCTAGGTTTGAGACATGAAAAAAAGTCACATTATGGACAACCTAAAAAAAAATGCTAAAAAAGCTCATTTGAAATTCTATGAAATGAAAATGACAAGATGCTACTTGAAAGTTCAATAGTTACTGCTATAGTAAGTGAGTTTTTTTCACTTGATTAGAATTGAGTATCATTTTTGTAATCTCTTTTTGAATATAGTGAAAATCATAATGGCTATTTACTATTTTTAATATTAATGAAATTAATTTCTTCAAATAACCATAACAAACTAATATACACTATATTTGATTAGGGTTTTCCATGTTTTTCTTGTTATTGTTTTTTTAGGAATAACTAGATAAGTGACCCAAAATGCACCACGATTTAACCCAAATTTTTTTAGGCGATGATAACATTTTTAAAAAAACAAGAAAACTCTAAGACACGGGTCATTGATTTAACCAGATTTAATAAGTTTGTTAATTTAATAATATAATTTTAAAAAAAACATTGATTGTAAATATATTGAAAAAATGTAATAATTAATTAAAAATGAGTTGTCTATATCATATTTGGGACGAGAAGAAAGAAAAACTCTTTAGAGACCCACTGTCGCCCCACCCATAGAGCTCGCCCCACTACCAGAAAGAGTTCACTGAGACGGTTCTAATATCAATACAAAACACTATACAGCAATATCAAAAGAGGGCGTACGTAATGTTAGAGTAACGACCCAGAAAACAAACAAAATAAAATATCATGAAGTGAGCACCTCATGTTTATATTTAATTACTAATTAATTGAATTTAATTCAAAAAAATTATAAAAAAAATTAAGTTTAACAAAGAACAAAAAATAAAAAGACATGAGAAAACTCCTATAAGAAGCAATTAAAAAAATATAGAGCCTAATATCTAATTAAATTTTTAATGATGAAACTTTTTTTTTATAAAAAAAACAGGATTTTAAAAATAGAAAAGAAAAAAAGAAAAAAAAAAGTAAGGTTGTTTGAATCTTGCAAACCTGGGTTAATTTTCTAAACTCACAACTTGTCAAAAAATAGCATTCAAAATAATGATGATCAAATCTAATAGAAAAAAACTTGAGGATGAAATCATAAGAACAATTCAATTGCAAGAACTATCTCAAATAAAATAAATAAAAATTAAAATAATATGAACCAAATGTAACAGATGAAAAAATTGGTGGAAGAAGAAATTGAAAAAAAAATATTATAATCTTATAAATTATTTCAAATAAAAAAAATAGTAATCAAAATGAAATGAATGATATAAGAAGGAAAAAATTGAAGGGCTGTTTTGAAAATTTCAAGAGTTAGGCATGAAAAATTAAAGAGAAAAAAAGAAAAAACAAAGAAGAAGAGAATGTTGTCGGTGCGAAAACAGAAGTTTGTTATCTAGACGCACTGTCTAGAGATGAAGGGGCAGCTGAGATAATTTGAATGCTGCCTCAAAATCCACATTTTGGCTGGCACAATATCCTTTGCATGCCACCTAAATGGTGTAGGGGTATCCTACACTCTAGTGTGTGCATTGCACATGCCGACTTACATTTTATTTTTCAATAATATTTTTTATTTATTAAAATATCACATTTCTCTTTAATTCAACTTGGTTATAACTAAAAATCATAAAAAAAATATATAAAAAAACATTTGCTGCCAATTCAAAAAACTCTGCTTTTAAAGGTAATGGAGTCATTTAACTGTGGTTTAAAAAATAAAAATTTGAAAAAGCTTCTGATGCAAGTTTAAAATTTTTTTTTAAAAAAAGTAGTTTAGTCATTTTACTATTGCTACAATTCAAGTAAGGTTAGATTCAGATTTTGATGTAAAATTTTCTATCATCTAGTTTTATGCTATTGAGAATAACTCCAATCAAACAATTGGAATGAGCTGAAACTTTACTAAAAGATTCTAAAGGTATTTTTTTATATATTGGGGTAAATTTTCAAGTGAATCGGAGTTTGAGAAGGACTTGTGATATAGGTCAAAATAGATTGAATGAATTTTGTTATTTATTTCCTTTTAACTTGTGAACTTTCTATTTGGCAAAGACCATTTTTCTATATCTATAAGGATGTGACAGCTTGTTTTGGAAATTTTCTAATTTACAAGGTTTTTTAATGGGCTGCAACATAATTTTCAAGTATGGCAATGATTTATTAATGTTTCAAAATCATTTTCTTACATAGATTCCTTATCCATCCTAACTATATAAGGAAATAAGAGTTGGTGGTATTTAATGACATATTGGTTTCGAAGATAATTGGGTAGCATTGTAAGCTATAAATAAGCCTTGTATCTGACTTGTATTGTTTGATTTTCTTGTTCTCTCCTCATAGTAGCACAGGGGATTAACTTATGAATTTTATTTTTATTATTTTAGCTATAGCCCAAGTTTTTTGGATTAGGGTTTGAGCTTAGTAGTATAGGTTTTAGGTTAGTTTTGGAAGTGAGTCAATTCAGCCTATAAAAATAGATTAATTAGGGTTAATTTTTCAAAAGTACTTAAATTCTTTCAAGTTTAAGTTTCAATAACACTTCTGAACTTTTCAGTTTAATGTGTGAGAGAGATTCTTATATTTTTTGATTTTTGAATGAACTGAATCTGACTTATTAAAGATTAACTGATTTTATGATGTCATTTGATTTCATTTCAATAGTGTTGGTGCCATGAGACAGGTTTTCATTATGTCAGACTCCTATCAGATCTCTTTCGACTTTGTAGAATCATATCTCAATTTTGATTATGGATTATGTGACTACATGATCATGATGTTTGTATCAACTATGCTTTAAAAAGTTAAAAAGACTTTCTTGCCCTCGATTAATCTGAAAAAACTAATGAATAATAAGAAAAAGACTATATCACTTCCAATAAAAGGTTTAATAACTTTTTTTTAGAAAGACAGAATAATAATTTCACTGCTCAAAACTATAATGATATGTATCTTGTTTGGTGAAAATCTAATCACTTATTTTTATGAATGATGGTATATATTAAGCCTTACTAATACAACAACACCATATAATTTGATGGCACTATGCATAGTGGATACATAGCATTTAGTTGGGTCTATTTTGTTATCAATCTAAATTTGATAAAATACAATATTTTATGTTATTTGATTTTTAAAGATAATACAAGAAAAAAGGGTAAAAAGAAAATCATTCGAGATGCCTACAAAAATTAAGAATTTATCACCAAAAAATTGTTTGATTTGCAATCAATGTAATGCTGAGAAGAAATTATTTTAATAAGAAAAGTTTTCGAAATAGAGTTGATAACTTGGAAATAATTATAGGATTAATCAATGTTTAAAGAAAAATTATTAGTTATTTATAATATATTATTCTTTCACTCACATAAAAATAGAACTCGCTAAATATTCTAGTTTTTAATGCTAGTAATAAATATTAAATGGTACCTAAAATCTTTTTAAAATGTAATTATGATTGTATCCCAATGTCAAGGTGTACGGTTGTGATTAGAATAATATTCATGTGCTGAAACTTATACGAGGTATTTGAGTGTATAATATTGCTTTTTTTTAATTGGTTTTTAATTCAGAAATATATTAAAATAATATTTTTTATTTTTTATTTTAAAATTAATTTTTAATATTATTAAATTTAAATAATGCAAAAACATAAAAAATAAGTTTTTTTTTAAAACAAATTAAAATTTGGCGGATATCTGTTTCGGCCTACTCTGAAACAAAGGCTGAGTGCACAAACCCAAATGTCCTAATGTCCCAGTCAGAAGTCCTTGCCTCATCAGTTACGCCATATCATATAATAAAAATAAAAATAAAAATAAAAATAAAATAAAATTATCTTCTTCGGCCTTGGTTTCATCAGCAATATATATTTTTTTCTGCCATCCCTCTGTAAACATTTGAATATTCAAACCCCTGTGAAGTATGTTCACATTGCTCGCAGCACAAAGTGACAGACACGAAGCTCCTAACTACACAGTCATGGCTGGTCCTTAATTTGTCAGCACACATCCATGGAAATGTACAAGAACAACCTTTATTAATGGGCAAAACGTGGCGTTGACGACATTGATTTGAAGCTTATTCGAGTGATTCCTTGTTTATTGTGCATGTAATTTTGTCGAAATTAATATGCTCCATTTTTCTTTATCATAGATTTTTATCTGGTTTTGGTAAAACAATATCATGTTGATCTTATTATTGTATAATATGCATTGAAATTTATTATTTTTTTATGAATTTAGTATCTTTTTTCCGGTTAGATAATACTATAGTTAATGATATATGAAAAAACTACACAGATATTTTATATAGTGTACATATTTCCATAAATATCTCTATAAATATTCTAGATATTTATATTTATATTTAATATCTTAGATATTTCTTAATATATTTATTTTGAAAATGTCTTTATAAACAAAACTTTATTTTTTTAGATAAGAGGTCTGCAAAGCTCATCTCTCTAGACTCTATCTTTTTAGACAACATAAATATTAAAAAAATATAAATTTGATATAATATTTAAACAATATTTAAAAAACAAACTTAGGGAATATTTATTCTCAACATCACCTGAATAAATATTATATTAACTTAAACTTCAAAGCATTTTTTTATAGGCATAATCGAGCCGACCAAGTTCTCCGGATTTAGTTTTATCAGCCCATGAAAAGCACTCACAATTTTTTTATTGAGGATTTTTCCAGCCTCATCAATAGCTAAATTTATATAACATACCATAACTCTATTTTTTTTTTAACAAAAACAAGATTCAGTGCTTAACTTTTTTTTTTGTTGATGGAAAAATTATAACCAATCACCTTCTACAAAATTATCAATAAAGAAAGAACACCTTAAAATGATTCGAAAGAATTTTTGAATTATTTCTCATCATAAAAACCTTCTTGTATTTATCTTATTAAATTCTAAGTTTGTATTATAGTTTTACTTTGATCTTTTACTTGGCTTTCTTTTTTTTCTATAACTTACATTCTAATTTAATTGATTTTATATAAAGGAAATTCAAGAAACTCACATGCATAATAAATGAGAAAGAGATTAGGCTATATATATATTTCAATTTAGAATAGCTTTCATTTTATTATAATATATAGTAGAATAAGATAAGATACTGAACAAGTTCACACTAAAGGGTTAAGGATCTTTATGAAATGACTTGTGATGTATTGTCTTCTGTTTGAATGTGGATTTTGGATACACTATAAAATGCAGGAAAACAGAAAAGTGTAATTGCTGCAGTTTGTAACTAAATTTTAAATGGCCGAGATTTTAGCCACTCAAATTCTAGCGATCCTATTCTGTTTAACGGCAGCTGCGGCCGCAGCAAGAACAAAGTTTTATTCCTTCAATAGTCAGGATGGCACATCTGTGTCCTCCCTGAATGCCAATGATGGTATTTGCAAATCGGTGGTGGAGCCACAAGGCTACGCCTGCCAGGAACATACGGTACAGGAGGCTAATTTTTGCTCCTAGCTCAGCTTCAATAACGGACTCAGAGTTATTTTGCTTTAGAAACTTGAGCACATTTTTCAAACTCTGGATGGATTGTTGCAGGTAACAACAAAAGATGGTTATATTCTTAGCCTTCAGAGAATGCCTTCTGGGCTGTCCGGTCAGGCAGCAGACAAGCCGCCAGTTCTGCTACAACATGGGCTTATGATGGTACGTAGTAGCTAGCTAATTCTTCATTGATCTCTGATATTGTTTATGGCTGCGATTTAAATGAAAACGGAAAATAACATTAACGGATTGACGGCAGGATGGCGTAACGTGGCTGATGAATCTTCCTGATGAATCTTTAGCATTCATATTGGCGGATAGTGGTTATGATGTGTGGATTGCCAACAGTCGTGGGACTAGATTTAGCCGGGGCCACGCATCACTCCATCCCAATGATTCGGTACTTTTGAGTCTTTATATTTTCCTTCATTATGCGACCCTGAATCTTTTTTTACAATCGAACTTTTCATCTTGTTTCATGGCAGGTTTATTGGGATTGGACCTGGGATGAGTTAGCTGCCTATGATCTTCCTGCTACATTTCAGTATGTGCATGACCAGACAGGGCAGAACCTTCACTATGTTGGGCATTCCCAGGTAAATACTGCACTGTGTTTGCTTTCACTGTTTTTTTGTTGTTCCTGGGACATTAATTATTATTGTTGTAGAATTTTGTTCAGCATATATATATATATGTAGCTTTTGACTTCGTTTCAGGGGACTTTGATTGCTTTTGCTGCATTTTCTCAAGAAAAGTTACTGAACATGTTAAGATCGGCTGTTTTGCTCAGTCCAATAGCTTATCTTAACCAGATGCCATCACCGCTTGCAAGAGGTGCTGCCGATTTATTTCTAGCTGAGGTAAAACCAAATGAATGGATCTGCCTTATTCAAAAAAATGAATTTCCAAATTTAAATTTAAAGGAAAAGAATTCCCTTACCTTCTTACTTAGCATTCTGTCTCCTTATTGCACAGGACTTGTACTGGTTAGGACTCCATGAATTTGTTCCTCGAGGGTGAGAAAGCAACCTTTCATCTTCTTCTTTTCTTTTCTATTTCTTTTTCATATCTCCAAGTTAATCAATGACTAAAACTTACGTCTATAAAAATATTTCCTTAAATGTTTACCTGAGAGGTCCAAGAGAAAAAGGTATTAAGTTTCTAAATGAAATAGTAATCATTGTGATTTCTTACTGAACAGGCAGGCTGCGAACAAGCTTCTGAAAGATATCTGCAGTAAGCCTGGGATCAACTGCTCTGACTTCATGACAGTTTTCACTGGTATTTAGGCTTGTTCATTAAAACCTGGACACACAAAAGTTCAGTAGTTAACCAATACTGATTGACCAGCCAACATGTTTTAGGCCCGAATTGCTGCCTGAATTCTTCTAGGACAAATGAATTTCTTGATCATGAACCTCAATCAACAGCAACCAAGAACATGATCCACCTGGCACAGAGTAAGTGTTTCTAAATTCCTGATTGCCTAACTCTTTTATAAGAAAAACATATCAAGAAAAATCTTTGAACACCAAAAGCAACCAATATGGTTCTGCATAACAATTAGGAAATTATCTCAAACATTGTTTTCGATGAATGGGAAGGAAATGGGATAACTTATTCAAGCAAAATCCAAACAGAAAATGCTGAACTTTAGAAGTTTGCTTTATTCATTACTTTCTGATTCCGTGGTTCTATGTAGTGATTAGGACGGGAACGATAGCAATGTATGATTATGGTAATGAAAATGATAACATGGATCATTACGGGCAACCTACTCCTCCAGTGTATAACATGACCAGCATCCCTAATGACCTTCCTCTTTTTCTTGGCTATGGAGGGAAGGACTATCTCTCTGATGTGAAGGATGTACAAGTTCTACTAGACAGCCTCAAAGATCACGATGGCGACAAGCTGGTGGTACAATACACCGATGAATATGCTCATGCAGATTTTGTTTTTGGCGTGAATGCTAATCAGATTGTCTATGATCCTTTAATAGCCTTCTTTAAGATCAACTGATCAGTCTGAGAACTATGTTTGTGGACAATAGCAGGATCTGTCTATGGCTGCTTTTCCATGTAGATAGGCCTATAATATCCATGTTTACTGCAAATATTCAATCTCATGATTGAATGTAAAGGTCATGTACTGCTTAAATAGTTTTGATTTCCTTTGTTAACATCATTCGCTATAAGAAAATTGACAAATACAAATGGAAAAATTCTATCAATATATACTGAAAGAATAACGGAGATTATTATAATAAGATTCAAAAAAGAAAATTATACAGTGATATTGTGTTTTTACCGATGGAGTTACTAACAGAATAATTCCATCGGTAATGATGTCGATGATATTTAATTTATGACTTGGCGATCGACCCTCCTCTCCCAATATTTCTTCTTCTTCCTTATGCATTTCTTTTCCATAACAAACAACCCCCCCAACCCAAATCTCAACACAATTCAACCTCCCACAATAAATTCGGCCACCATAACACTCAGTTTGTCAACATCCATGCTCTTATTTAATTTTATTGAAGATTATTCACTTTAAGTAAGCGAATCTATCTTTTTTTATTTGAACTTAATTTTAAAATGTTGTTTTTATTAAGGATTCTTTTATTTACTTATTGAATTAAAGTAGTTAATTAATACATATTGTCATCATTATTTTATATAGGTTTGATATAAGTGATGAATGATCGTTCATGGATGAATAGAGATTCATCCCAAGAGTTGTGGATGATGGATTATTGTAATGAGGTTCAGGGCTTTATTAATTTAGGGGATATTAGATGTCCATGCAAGAGGTGTAAAAATAAAAATCTTCTCGATCCAGATGTTGTAATGATGCATCTTCTACAAAAAAAGGTTCATAGAGAAATATCTGTGTTGGTATGCACATAGAGAACCACATATTCCTCACGATATCCTAGTAGAAAAGATGATTGGGTTAACTTTTAGTTCTAACAACGTGTATGGAGTTGTAAATGACAATAGTAATCCTTGTAGGAATATGGTTATGGAAGCGATGAGAATGAATCATGGTCATGTCGATCAACGTTTAATCGTAGATGAAGAACCTAATGCAGACACGACCAGGTTTTTTGATCTTTTAAAAGATTTTGATGAACCATTATGGGATAGTTGCACAAATCACAATAAATTATTAGTCATTTCACATTTGTTTAACATCAAGTCAGATCATGGGTTGAGTGAGGCCAGTTATGACATAATTATCAAATGGGCGGGAAACATTTTACCTGAAGGGAGCATGCTGAAAGAGAACTTCTATGCTGCTAAGCTTATGAGGAAATCCCTCGATCTAGGATATCAGAAAATTAACATGTGTCAAAACTTCTACATGTTGGACTACCTTAAAAATGCAGAATTGACCAGCTATAGAACATGTAGACAATCTCGTTATAAATCCATAACTAGCAAGGGAAGATCTCTTGTCGCACATAAAAAACTTAGATACTTTTTCAATCACACCTAAACTGCAGAGGTTATTCATGTCACCAAAAATTGTTGAATATATGACAAGACACCAATCACATGATGTAGTAGATGGCGTAATGGTGCAATCTTCTATTGGTGAAGCTTGGAAACACTTTAACAGTGTGCATTCTCAGTTTTTAGTGGAGACAAGGAACATGCGTCTTGGGTTATGTACAAATGGATTCAACCCATTCTGGTCATTTGCTGCTCATTATTCTTGTTAGCTAGTGATACTCACGATTTATAACTTGCCACCGAAAATGTGTATGAGCTCAGAGTTCATGTTTTTTTTTATGGTCCTACTCGGTCATAATAGTCCAGGTCGGAATATAGATGTTTGTCTTCGACCGTTGATTGATAAGTTAACACAATTGTGGTCATCTAGGGCTTTGACTTATAATGTATTAAGAAAATAAATTTTTTTGATGTAGACAACTTTAATGTAGACTATCAATGATTTTTCAGCTTATGGAATGTGTCTATCGGTATATTTCAAAGACCATGGAAACCATTCACTTCTCAATGACACTATTCACGATGTTTATTACATACGGGTATACCAATGAAATGTGTATGTCGTTATATTCTAGAAACCATGAGAGTTGTTCACTTCTCAATGACACTATTCATGGTGTTCATTACATATAGGTATCTTAACGGAATGTGTCATTCGATAAATTTTAGAGACCATGAGAATTGTTCCTCTTCACCATAGCATTGTTAACGATGCTCATTACATACATGTTTACCGACGAAATGTTTCCGTCGGTAAATTCCAGAGACCATAGAAACTGTTCACTTCTCAATGTTGCGATAATTAATGATCTTTTAACTATTCACTTTTTTACCGACGAAATGAAAAGTTGTCAGTAATATTTAGAGGAGCTTTTTGAAAATTTTCATATAAGTTGAAATTTTCATTTCACTTTACATATGGAATCACAGTTGAAAATATTAATATTTAATTTTTCATTAATGATTTTGTTGGTAAAAAGTTCCTAAATACCAAGATCATATTTTAATTTGACTTTATAGATGAAATCACCGATGAAAATATTAAAAATATTAATATTTAAAAACTAAAATAAAAAACCTGAACCATGGCAGATCGAATTTTCTTCTTTTTCTCTCTTCTTCCAACCTCTTTCTCTCTTTTTTTCTTCTCTCTCTCCCTCAAACCCGAGATCAAGCATTCTCTTCTCTTCTCATCCTAAGGTACGTTGTATTTCTTCATTTTTCTTCTTATTTTTTTGGGTTTATTAACAATATCTTTTCTTTTTTTATGTTTTTTAATTAAGAGCTGAAATCAATTTTGTGTTTTTTTTATTATATTTGTTTTTTTGTCATTAATTTTGTTCAATTTTGTGTTCTAAATAATTTTATAAATTAATAAATGTGTTGAATTTTAGTTGTTATTGAAATAATTTTTGCATTTTTTTTAATTTTAGTTATTTTTTTTCAAGTTTGTTGTTCAATTTTAATTAAATGTGTAGGATTAATTCTAATTATTATTTTGTATTTATTCCATTTTGAATAATTTTTTGTAAATTTAGGATTAAAAATATTGTCATTTAGAAATAATTGAGTTGAATTTTAGATGTTATTGTAATAATTTTTGCATTAATTTCTTGAATTTTAGTTGTGGTTTTTTTTTTCAAATTTGTTGTTTAATTTCAGTTAAATGTGTAGGATTAATTTTAAATATTATTTTGAACTTTTGTGAATTTATAGTAATATGTTGTAAAGTTATTATTAAAAATATTATCACGTAGAAAATAAAATTTTTCTATGAAATCGAATTATGCTAAATTATTAGAAGAAATTAAATAAAATCAACTAGCTTGTGGCATCTATGTGTTGTATTTCAGGTTTAAATTTTTTGGATAGTCTCTCATATGGGGAAAGTGCTGTTAAATTTTTTAAAAATAGAAATTTTTTTATTTTTTTTATCTGTTAATTTGTGTATATACCTAGAGGAAAGTTTATTGCATATCGCAAGGACAAGATCACTCCTAGTTCTTCTAGCAAAGATACTGGTAACCATGCGTCATTAGGAGCAAACCAAGAGCAGGCATATAAGGCACAAGCATTTACTTACGACGCAGGTTTGTCGAAGGGGGTTTCTTCACAGTGGGATTCATTTACCCACAAGTATGAGGCCTAGTGAAAGGATGACCTTTTAATGTAAGTTTGTTTTGCTTTCACAACAACATGTTTGATAATTTTTGAAAAAATAATATCATTTAACGAATACAATTTTAGGTTTACAAATGTTGAGGCTACTAGAACAATAACGTCAATCTTCAAATCATTGATGGAAATTCTATTATTTCAATAGAGTCAAGTTTCCAAACTTCCTTAAATATTTTTTATGTTAATTTGGATCGTTTATTTAAATTACTGAAATTTTCCTTTTATAAATATTTTTTTCAATGGAAAATTTGAATAAGAGAGAGCTAATGATAATGTTGCTATGAGGGATTGAGAGAATCATGCTGCAATTAGATAAGATCAAATTCATAATAATTTTTTTTTATTCTAAATATTAAAATTTTATTTTTTATTTACTAACAAATAATTAATTTGTATTATGTAAGCTGCTTGATTTTTGGTATGACGCGTAAAAAAAGCCAAAAAATATGCAAAAAAAAGAGAGCTTCGAGGCTGGAATGACATGGTTGTTTGGAAGGATTTCAGACCACCATACATCTTAGAGGTTGTATAGACAGAATACATTCAGCACCTGATATCTGTGTGTTTCACTCGATGATCACAATCGGGTATGGATAACCGGAATCGGCATGTTCATAGTTTCGTTACCACGCACATCGACAACTCTGTTCTATTCATTTCATATGCAATGCAGATCGTAGGACTTTTTTTTATTACATCCATTTTTTTATTACTAGTTATTTTTATAAGTATATTTAACTAACAATATTTTTTTTATTGCAGGCTACGGTTCTTGAACGCGAGCTAAGCTTGATGAAGCTTTTTATTGAAACATATATGTAGAGTGATGACCGCCAAAAAGAGGTACAACAGTTCGTTGATAACCGAGCTCAACACTTTATGGTATGTTGGTTTTCAATCATTTTTTTTCTTAAGATATTATTTCCTTAAATTTGATGAATTTATTTTTTCTTTTCATGATACATATGACAGTCGGTTCAAGGGGAGATACGAGAAAAATCCTTTGACCTATCTAGATATCGATCTGGATTTGTGGTCGAAGTCGAGATCATTTGGTGGGCTTGATAGAAATCGGGTGTACAGACACTCTAACATTACGGCCAAGAACTTGCAGATGACTTTTAGTGCTTTGACAGTTGAATGCTC
>Ga0325411_1005489_pt1 | contig 14017 bp, 9 predicted proteins | sample PopdelMetagenome_13_FD_206181 | JGI IMG/M metagenome (GOLD analysis project Ga0325411, IMG submission 206181) | Populus deltoides microbial communities from Bellville, Georgia, United States - Xylem-PdIQD-R4 | ecosystem: Host-associated > Plants > Phyllosphere > Stem > Wood/Secondary xylem... | reverse complement strand
CGTCAAACTGATCTGACTCCAGAACATGAAAGAAAGGCAAACTAAAGGAAGCAAAGGCTCCGAAAAGAATCTAACATCTGTACATACAAGGATGTGATCACCCCTCACCTCTCTCTCTCTCTAACATGAAATCTATCAATGATATTTAATAATGCTACAGAATTTATACTAGTTATGATGACTACATCTATTGCTTTGATTCATTATAAATTTGTGTTTCCTTTGTAGATAAATTTTCTATGTTTAATCATACTAAATTTTTTATATAAATCATGCTAGGAAATTTTAAATGAGTATAACAAAAAAATAATATGGTATGTATAATATATCGTGAAAAAAAAACTATCAAGTAATTATCATCGATTAACTAGATATATAATGGTATAGTTAAGGATGGAAGAAGAAGAAAGCAATACTCTTTCTTCAATAATTTTATATTGAATTTTGATATTACTAATTATATAAAAAAAGTCTTGATAATCAACAATTATTAACATATCGATCAATCATTGATTTCTTAATCAATATACTATTTTTTTTTAGTTTTTTGTTATTTCAATAATGAGAAACTACAATTAGAAACTTAATTACTAGAAGAAGCAAATAGCACCCTCGATAATCAAATACAATGTGAAGTTTTAAACTTGACTCTGACAAGTTTAGAATAATACTTAAATGTATATATCGGGAAAAAACATAACAAGAAAGGATAAAGATACAAGAAAGCTACAAAAGAAAGGCTATAAATTATATTAAGTAAGAGAAAGTTATAAATAACATAAAGTTGTGGATAAATTGCAGTGTGTAAGGTTGATTATCATTCTAACATTTTAGATGGCCTATTTATATAGTTAGAAAGATAGAATTTCATGTAAACATAAAATCCTAATCATATGACATATAAAAATTGTTGGGGACACCAGACCTACACCACAAACTACACGAGTATATGAACGGAGACGACATACGATGACCCAGCCTGTCATGCTTTGGTTGAGAGACTAAGCTCATTTGTGCCTATCTCATTGTTATTTTATTTAGCCCATTTGGGCCTGTCTCATTGTTATTTTATTTATTTGAAATTATTTATATTAAACAGTTTGATTTGATGGGCCGAGCTCAATAGCGAGATGTTTTAAGGTTTACTATTTATATGTTCCTCTGTCATTTTGTGAGACAGTTTTGATGATTAATGAAAATATTGCAGACTTTGCATATCTCCAATCCCCTTTCTTCTCTTTCTTTGCTTTCTCTTCTCAGTTTCTTCTCTAAAAGCTTCTTTCTTTTCTTGCTTTAATTCTTATTATTTATTGTCCCGCACCAAATTTGATATTAGAGCATGGTTTTTAATTGTTCTTACAATTAAACGATCCATATGTTTATGTTTAACCCTAGATTGATCTAAAAAAAAGCATACTGTTCTGATTAAAAAAAACACCACTCATCGACACTGTTCATCATCAACGACATCAATTTTTAGCAGCGGCGCCTCAGCCAATCACAGTGGCAGACCCACACCGAGAAGACCTGGACATCAGTCCCACAGAGCAATCGACAATTCTACATCAACGCCGATCACAGCCAACGATCACAAGCAAGACACAAGTACACGCCGATTTACTGCCTTCAACAACCCGCAGTGTCGCAGCCACAACAGGTCTTTGTCTTCAGCAACCCAAATCAGTGTTACAAACCATTAGTCGCAACCACTACTGACTTACACCCTCCAGCAGCAGCACCAGTCGCAACGCCACCATCCACAGTGCTCTTGCCTTCAGCAGCGACAACGGATCAATAGGCCCCCGTTCAGCAGCGACACCACAGCCCCTACCCTCGCACCGCCAGGCTCAAACAGAATCATGAAGCTTCGTTTCGTGCGCCATCACCGTCAGCAGTTGTAACAGATCACAGGAGGTAGAGAAGACAGAAACAGAAGCTGGTAAAATAATTAACCTAAACACAGCAGCACCATGATTCTGCCACGTTAGCATATCCTGCCACATCATCTACCTCACCAGCATATCCTGCCATGTTAGCTGCCACGTAATCCTTCACTGCCACATCATCCGGTCATAATTTTTACCCATTGAAAATCATCATTCTTAGTATGCTTTTACACTTGTTAACCAAGATTCAGAATTAATATTATTCTTTGTGCTTGCCCATAACTAAATTATATAGCCCGCTTTTAAATTGAATTACCTTAATTTTGAGCCATTAAATATCTAATCCTCTTAATTAATTGTGAAGCTTAGTTAAATTAGTGGGAAAACTGAAACAGTGTGTTTGGATTACTCGTATGCATTTAGAGGATTTACATTGCTTGCTTGCGCATTTTCCTGGTTTAATCTGTTATTACTTAGTCTCCATGATAATAATAATAATAATAATAAAATTATTTTAAAAAAATTAAAATTAAAAAATAATTTTTTTATTAGCTATAATTTTATTTTGCGTTTTACTTACAAGTGTTATTTGTGATCTCAGTCTCAGTATTAGTTTTTGCATGCATTTACATAGTGGTCATCTAGTACACAATCTAGAAATCATAGCTACCATGGATCCAAACTCTAGTAATGTTCTTAGATATATTCAAGAATAATTACAATTTATGAGAACGGAAATGAGCAACATGTCCAATCAAATGAACAACCTTTCTGGAAGGATGGAGTCCATAAAAACTTTGCAAGTAAGACAGTCTAATGAGAGTGAACATTTTAATGACAACCATAGGAATCCTCAAAGACCAGTTCCTCATAGGAATCGCCAATGTATCCAATATCAGGGTCACAATGACTTTGATGACCCTAACGATAGTGAGCGTTCCAATGATTATCGTTAAAGACCAGTTCATCATAGGAATCGTCAACACAACCGCAATCAAGGCCATTACGACTATGATGACCCTGACGAGCGAGTCATGAGGCATATCAAAATAGAAGCCCTAACTTTTAAGGGTTAACTTGACCCATGGATCTTTGATAGATGGATCCGTGACATAGATCAATTCTTTGACTAATATAATTTATCTCAGAATAGGAAGGTAAGATTTGCAAAGATGAAACTTAGTAGGACCGCTCAACTTTATTGGGAAAGTGTATAAGAGTCTTTGGATAGGGGAGGTCAACCTCTTATTACTAATTGGGTTGAAATGAAGACTAAGTTATAAGAAAATTATTTGCCTCGTTCTTATAGAGGAAATCTTTGGGACCAGTGGAATAACTTGAGGCAAGGAGGCAAGTTTGCCAATGAATATGTGGCACAATTTGATGAGTATAGGATGAGGTGTGCAGTTAGGGAGGATAAAGTGATGACCCTAAGTAGATTTCAAAAAGGCTTAAATGATGACCTTAGAAGAGAAGTTGTGTTTAGAGGTGTGTCCACCCTTGATAATGCTTATATACCTTAGTACAAAATTATGACTTGGTCATAAAAAGCCAGTGGATGAGACACAAGACACTCGTAGTACCCCTTCTAGATCCTAACCACCACAGTAATGACTCCATATTGGGTGCCCCACCTCGTAAACCCAATCCTTTGAGTTCCCAGATACCTATAGAAGACAAGGGTAAGGGTATTTTTCATGAAGCACCTAAGATAACCTCAAGAATTTAGTGTTTTAAATGTCAAGGTTTTGGTCATATTTCCTTTAGTTACCCTAATAAGGCTCTGTTCATCAAGGGGCAAGAGGATATGAGTGAAGAAGATAATTGTGATGATAAGGTATATGAACCCAATCCCGATGATTTTCAAGATCTAAATGATGAGGAGGATGCATCTAACTTGCTAGGATGTGTTAGGTCTATATCCACTGAAATCAAGACAACCAGGTTAGGTGTGGTTAGATGTGCTTTAACACAACCTAAAGAAACTGAGGATTAGAGAAGAACTGCTATTTTTTACACTTACTTTAAATGTGGAGATAAAGGTTGTAAGATCATCATAGACAGTGGTAGTCGTATCAATACAGTTTCCTCGGGTAGTGTATCCCACTTAGGCTTAAAGTTTGTTTCACACCCTAAACCCTATAGTGTGTTTTGGGTTAATGATACATCTATAGCGGTCAAAGAGAGATGTCTTTTTTCCATAAAGATCTTGGACTATCATGATGAAATTTGGTGTGATGTCATTCCTATGAATGTAGGGCACGTCATATTGGGCAGGCCTTGGTTATATGATTTGGACGTTACAATCTTTTGACGATTAAATTCTTGTTCATTCACTTTTCAAGGTATAAAAATCCAACTTATTGGATTACCTCCAAGGTCTAATGATAATAGTCAGAAGAAAAATAAAGTGAAAAAAGGAGGGCTTAACATAATAAGTCCTAGGGAGTTTGATAAGGAGATTTGTGAGGAGTCTGTTGTGTTTGTTATAGTGGCTAAGGAGATTGTAGAAGACTTTTTAGAGGAGCCACCTGAAGAGGTAAGAGAAGTGTTGGAAGAATTTCTAGATGTTTTCCCTTCTGAACTACTTGATGCTTTACCCCCTATGTCTGATGTTCAACACGCCATAAATTTTATCCCTGGTGCCACATTACCAAACTTGCCTCACTATAGGATGAACCCGAGTGAACATGCTGAATTGCAAAGGCAAGTATGTGAGTTGTTACAAAAGGGATTTATACGAGAGAGTTTGAGCACTTGCGCAGTACCTGCACTGTTAACACCTAAGAAAGATGGATAATGGAGAATATGTGTAGACAGTCAAGCCATCAATAGGATTACAATCAAGTATCGTTTTCCAATTCCTCGATTGGATGACATGCTAGATATGATGGCAGAAGCCCATATCTTCTCTAAGATTGACTTGAAAAGTGGGTATCATCAGATTAGGATGTATCCGGGATGTTGCTACTCAATTTTTGACCCATGTTTTTGATAAATTTTTAGAAAAAATAAAAAATGGCAAAAAAACAATGAAAACCCCAAAAAATGCATTTTGATATATTTGCATTATTTTTAGCATTTTCAACATCATCTTAGAAGAATTTAAATTTTCAAAGGTATTTTGAACGCATTCAACTTTTAATGCGTTAATTTTACAATCATTGATTTATTGAGTCTATGTTGATTTTTCTCGCTTTAAAAAATACAAAAAAAATGAGAAAAAACAAAATTACAAAAGAAAAAGAAAATAAAAGAAAAAGAAAAGTCGAGGTACCAGTTTGGAAACCTAGCACTATTTCTTCTATAAATACCATGCTATAGTGGAATAGAAGAGGGGGAGGAGAAAAAATTAGGAAACCGGAGGACGGCAAAAAATAAAGGGAAACAAAAGAAAAAAACCCTAAACCTCACCCTCTCAAAAGGCCGCTGCTCATCTTCTCTTTTGAGCTCTCTGGCAAAAAATACAAAAGAGAACCGATGACCCCAGCCGTTACCAAAAAAGAGAGAGCCACCATCCCCCTGGCCTTGAAAGCAGACTAAATAACCCCTGACTTTTCTGCTCAAGGGCCGCCGCTCCCCTTTTCCTTTGGTTCTCTCCCAAATCGAAGGAAGCCCTCTTCCTTTACCAAACCAACCACCGTTCTCCCTCTCTTTACCTGTTGAAGCCGCCTCTCGCTCTGGCCAAAATGAGAGAGAGTCGAAGTCCCCCAATCATCAACACACTGCCCTCATTACCATCTTTCCCAAAACCAGAGGCCACGGCTGGTCCCCCCTCTCCACTAATCCTCTCCCTCAGCCACCGGGCAACAGTTTACCCATCGACCTCCCTCACCCGGCCGGCGCCACAGACGCCCGACCAAGACTACCCCTCAGCACATCATAGAGCTGCCCGTCTTCTACCTCCTACAGCAAAGCCGGCCCCATAGCAGCTCCTCCCCCACGCACGGTAGTGGCCATGGATGGCCTACGGATGAACCACTTAACCGCTCTCTCAGCCAGCAGCGGCGGTCAGTCCCTTAAGTTGATCCCCCCGAGTCTCATCATCGCGTGTGCCGACACGCCACCAGCCACGACAACTTCTTCTCTGATCTTCAACCATCCAGACGGCAACAAGCAGCGACGGCATTGAACCCAGAAGAAGAAAGCATTAATGAAGGGAGATAATGGCAGATCTAAAAGAAAAGGGGAAAACAAAAGTGAAATCTATTGCTTGTGTTGTTGGGTTGCTTTGCGGGTGACTGGGAGATGCACCGTCGGTATCAGCGAGAAGAGAAGAAGGAGATGATCCCGATCCACCAGTTTGTTGGCTTCACCGGCGACTGCACGTGGATCCACGCGCAGCCAGTGGCGATGGTGCGTGAAGTCCACACGCCGCCACTAGTCCGGCGGATCCCAGAAGGCTCCCCTACAGTTCTGTATTTTTTAGGGGTTTGTTCTGTAATTTTGAAATTGTTAAGGCCTTGTTTGGGTAAATTTTAAATTTTTGTTATTTTATAATATGTAAAAGTGAGGTGTGAGTTTAGCATAGTAAAAAGTGGTGTTAGTGTGTGTTTGTATTTTTTTTTATGTATGTTGTCTTTTAATGTAAAGAAAAAAAGAAAAAAAGACAATAATAAAAAGAAGAAAAAGAACTAAGTTTTTTTAATTTGTATGCGGTCAAGTATCTGAAGGACAAATAAAATCATGCTGTATTTCCTGTGAAAATGTAAGAACATGTTTCTACATCTATTTTGGGATTTAATAACTGATTTATTAAAGCCTTAAGAATTTAACTAATATTTTGAATTTAACTAATATTTTCACATCAAATCATAAAGCAGCTTATCTCAGGTAGGGTGTGTTAGGGATGTTAATACCTTCTCTAGCCACAACCAGTCCCTTACCTTTGAATTTTTGACAAAGACTAGTATATTCAGGTTTCCTTACTGCCTTCAATCAAATATTAGGTGGCGACTCTCAAAGAACCAATCAAGCAAACGAATGAAAATCGCCAAGCCGACACCGCGCGGGTGCCATGCGACATGAGAGATGAGTGGAAAACGACATTTAAGACTAATGATGGTTTATATGAATGGCTAGTCATGCCTTTTAGCCTTTCCAATGTACCAAGCACTTTTATGAGAGTAATTACACAAGTGCTTAGGCCATTTATGGGAAAGTTCTTGGTGGTATACTTTGATAACTTTGATAATATTCTTATTTATAGCAAAACCAAGAAAGAGCATTTCGTTCATCTTATTTAAGTTTGTACCATCCTAAGAAAGGCAAGTTTGTTTGTAAATGTCAAAAGGTGTTCCTTCTTTACAGATCAAGTGGTCTTTTTGGGGTTTATAATGTCATGGAAAGGAGTCTCTGCTGACTCCCAGAAAGTCCAAGCGATAGTAGATTGGCCTGAAACTAAGACTATTCATAAGGTTCATAGTTTTCATGGGCTTGCGACTTTCTATCGTCATTTCATTAAGGGATTTAGCACCATCATGCAGCCTATTACTGATTGTTTGAAACAAGTTGAGTTTAAATGGAGTAAAGGAGCTAATAGAGCATTTGAGGAGGTTAAGAAGAAGATGACGGAGGCCCCAGTAATTTGGCTACCTGATTTTACTAAAGTGTTTGAAGTAGAATGTGATGCTTCGGGAGTCAGTATAGGTGGAGTACTTAGTTAGGAACGTCACCCTGTAGCCTACTTTAGTGAGAAACTTAATGAGGCAAAAAAAAAAAAGTACTTAACTTATGATAAGGATTTTTATGTGATGGTTCAGGCCTTGCGCTATTGGCGCCATTACTTGTTACCACAAGAGCTTGTTCTTTACTCTGACCATAAGGCCCTCCGCTATCTTAACTCCTAAAAGAAGCTCAATCATAGGCATGGTCATTGGGTTGAATATTTGCAAGCATACTAATTTGTTTTGAAACATAAATCTGGAATAGAGAATAAAGCTGCAGATGCTTTGAGTCGTCGGATAACGCTATTATCTGTAATGAGTGTTGAAGTCACAGGATTTGAGAGACTCAAATAGAAGTATGAATCTTGCTCAGAATTTGGAGAAATATACTTGACATTAAAGGATGAAAATCACCGTGTTATAAATGGTTATCACTTCCAAGATGGATACTTATTTCCCGATAATAAGCTTTGTATCCCGAAAACATCCATGCGTGAATTTTTGATATGGGAGATTCATGCTGGAGGTCTCTCATGATATTTTGGAAGGAATAAAACCATCGAAGAGGTGGAATGTCAGTTTTTCTGGTCTAGTTTGAAAAGAGATGTCGCCAAATTGGTAGGTTAATGTTGAACTTGCCAGCTAGCTAAGCATAGAAAACAAAATATTGGTCTTTACACCTCATTGCCCGTTCCCACTTGCCCTTGGCAAGATGTAAGCATGGATTTTGTGCTTGGGCTTCCACATACTGCAAAGAAACATGATTCTATTTTTGTGGTTGTCGACCGCTTCTCTAAGATGGCCCATTTTATTCCTTGTACTAAGACCACAGATGCTTCCAGAGTTGCAAAACTCTATTTTAACGAGATTGTCAAGTTGTATGATCTTCCCTAAACCATAGTTTCGGATAGGGATGTTATATTTACATGTTATTTCTGGAAAACCCTTTGGTATATGATGGGAACCAAATTGAAGTTTTCTACTGCTTATCACCCCCAAACTGATGATCAAACTGAGGTGGTTAACAGGAGTTTGGGCAACCTATTAAGGTGTCTAGTGAGTGATCATAATAGGAATCGGGATCTGATTCTTCCTACGGTCCAGTTTGCCTATAATAGCTCTATCAATAGGTCAATAGGCACGAGTTCCTTTGAAGTTGTACATGGTTACAAACCTAGGAAACCTTTAGACCTTCTTCCCATGTCCCTTTATGCTAGAGTGTCTGAGTTAGTCGAGTCTTTTGCACGTAGAATTCAGGATTTGCATATTGAGATCACTAAACAGATTCAAGCAAGTAATGCGCAATATAACTTCAAGCTGATTTACATAGACGACATAATGAGTTTAATGTGGGAAACTATGTTATGGTACGAATTAGACCCGAGCGGTTTCCTTCGGGAGCTAATCGAAAATTACATGCACGTAGTGCCGGGCCTTTCAAAGTGGTACAACGGGTTGGTCCAAATGCTTATGTTCTTGATTTACCACATGATTTTGGCATTAGCTCTACATTTAACATTGAGGATCTAGTTGCATACCATAAGCCACTTTCTATTCCAAATGATCCATTTGAGATACCACTTAACTCTCCCCTGATGATCCTATTGAAACCCCTATCCCTTTCACCTTGACATCAGCACAAAAGGATAATATTGATAATATTTTGGATGAACAAGTTTTTTTTAACAGGAATGGTAAGGTTTAACAGTTTCTAGTTCACTGGGTGGGTCAACCTGACTCAGATTGCACTTGGATTACTAGAGATACTTTGCAGCAGCTTGATCCAAATCTCTGGGAGTACTATCAGAGTCGGCCAGTGCTACACTCAACGAGGTCGAGTTTCTCTAACCCCAGGAGAGTTGGTGGGGACACTAGACCCACACCACAAACTACACGAGTATATGAACGGAGACGACGTAGGATGGCCCAGCCTGTCACGCTTTGGTTGGGAGACTAAACCCATTTAGGCCTATCTCATTGTTATTTTATTTAGCCCATTTGGGTTTGTCTCATTGCTATTTTATTTATTTGAAATTATTTATGTTAAACAGTTTGATTTGATGGGTTGAGCCCAATAGCGAGATGTTTTAGGGTTTACTATTTATATATTCCTCTGTCATTTTGTGAGACATTTTTTATGATTAATGAAAATATTGCAAACTTTGCATATCTCCAATCCCTTTTCTTCTCTTTCTTTGCTTTCTCTTCTTAGCTTCTTTCTTTTCTTGCTTTAATTCTTATTATTTATTGTTCCGCACCAAAAACTATACAATCTTAAACCTAGTAGAATTTGTTCTTCTTATATCCATACACATTTTGTTGGCATTCATATGTATTTGTGATAATTTGTAATATATACTAGTATTCATGTCAAAATTTTTTTTATTTTGCATACAATTTGATTGATCGCCAATGTGAATTCTAACCTCCTTATTGATAATAAACTTCTTCTTTCTTCAATTTATTTCTTGTATAATAATAGAGAATAACTACTAATTTTAACCACTCAACACATGGATGATTTATTTTTGGTATAAGAAATTCCCTTATATTTTTTATTTAAAATAAATAAAAGAATATTGACTTGCATTTTGCACTTAAATTAATTGATAAATCAACCATAGATCATGTGAAAAACTAAACATTGTTCATTAAAAAAGTTAATCGTGTTTAATTGCCTAACTTATCATGCAATTAAAAAAATATAAAACAAAATATTTTTAGGCTTTTAGACATAATGCTTAGGATTATAAGAACAACAACTTTATATTGTAATTAATGCATCAATTCTTCAATTAATACCCACTCCTTCACCTTCTTCATCACATCTCCAATTATTTTATTCAAAAACCTAAGATTTTTTTTAAAAAGAGAAAGAACCAATAACCCTGAACTCTTCTCTTTTCAAACACCAAAAAAGACACCCTCAAGTTGTACTCCTCAAAGATCTTTCTTTGTTATTTGTTTTCAAAACTATGCTAGTTTTGGCCCATATATAAACAAGTCAATTATTAACAATACACCAGCAAATATGACTAAAGAATGTGTTAGTCCATACCAAGAAGAAATACCATGAAAAAGAGATAGTTTGTTCCTTTTAGATGCATGGAGGGGGAGGGGGGGGAGTTTCATCCTATGTAGATCATGAGAACCTTAGCTTGTGGAAGAAATCCATTTTTTTAGATTAATGTGGGTGTCTAGGCTAGCTTGCACGCACCTCGACTAATCCCACGGGCCTTGAAGTTAACAACCATGTAAGCCTCTAGTGGCCCCGAGATTTGTGGAACTCGAACCAGTGACTTATGGGGAGCAAACTCAGTGCCTGATCAATTGAGCTATATCCTTCAGGGTTGGAAAAAAATCCATTTTAACATGGCCTTACATTGCCAGTGAAAATTACATCAAGTGGCTAGACAAAATATAGAAATATTTTGGCAAAGAATAGAAATGCTAGAGGATTTTCAAGGCAATCTAGTTGTCTAAGATTCTCATTAAGCCCAAATAAAGAACTATTTGTTGCCTTTTCTAGTAAAAGTGTAATAATTTCTTCTTATTTATGTATGGGATGTAAACCATCCCTTTATATGATTTGTCCTTAAAAGAAGGTCTTTTTGTTAAATTGGGAGAAAAAGGAAACCAGTTTCCTCACTTAGAGAAAACATGTGGCTTTTCTTTTCTATTGGGTGTGTAAATACCTCATCTGTTTTAGGTCCAAGAAGCCAACCTAGACATATTTAAATATGGTAATAACTTTGGTTGAAGGTAAAATAGTTATAACCTTTTATACTAACCAACATATATAGGGATTAAAAGAATGCCAAGAAAGAAAAGAAGATCACCTCTTTATGGTGAAGGGTAATGTTTATGGAGTCTTGAAGTAGGTCTAAACATGGACAATTACCTATTTTTAAGAGTTTAACAACATTCGATTAACCCTATTCCACTATTAATTTACATAGGAGATAATTTAAAGAGGTCCCCTTTCATGACTTTCTTTTTTTAAGGCATGTTGAGACCTTAGTTGTCTTGGAAGTGTTAATCTATACTTGTCATGTCAGTTGATGCTTTTTATTGTTATCCTCTATCTCTTCCTCGTCCTTAAAATCCACCACGCCATTTGCCTTTTCTTAGAGATGCTCCTCTAAGAGTGGTGACCTTTAAAGTTTGCTCCTCCTCAACATGACTTGTCATCCTCTACTTATAGATTTGTAATTAACAAAAACCTAAAAGGCATCAAGAAAACACTGCAGCACAAGACAAAAAATACCATGTAGTAGAACAATGTTTTAATGTTTTTGCTTTTCTAAAAGACAACTTATAACCTTGTTGATATGGTAAAATGATCTTTTTCATATGACCCATTGATTATTACCAAGTTGATTTGGACAAATTAATCTTTTTATATTTTTAGCACAATTTAAATTACTTAATTACACTTAAAAGTAAAAAAAAGAAAAGAAAATTAAACTGGCATCCTTTTTTCATTATTTAAAAACATTGAAATGATAATCTTTCTCTTAAATTAAAAAATCAGCTTATATGCATTTTTTTGTATTGTTAATTTGGTTTTTTAGATATATTCAATTTGAATGAGGAATAATTCAGTCTTTTAACAAATCTAAATATAATTAAAAAAATTTAAAGTGGCTAGCGCATGCTGTCTATGTATTGATAAAGGGGAGGTGCTTGCGTTTTTTGAGTGGCACATGTGACACTTCACAATTATCAAACTTTGCCATCCATAAAGGCATTGAAAGTGTTGCACCATCCTCTTCATGGTGATCAAGTGCATGTACATGACAAAGCAACGATTGACTCTGCTAGATTTTTTTTCTTTTCCTCCCTATTGTCTCTCTCATAGTCTTGGATTTCATGGCAAACCTTTTAAAAATCAAATATGTTTCGTTACTTTATATTTGTATCAATTTTGATCCTTATTCTTTTGACTGTTATTTGTTTTGTTTTTAATGCTTTTTAAAGTTGATTTTTTTTTAATTTTATCCCTCAACAATTTATTTCATTTAATTTTTATATCCAATTTGGCCTTCATTCTTTGATTTTTTTTTTGTTTTTATCATTTTCTTGAATTGTTTTTTCAATTTCAATCCATTAGCATTTTATTTCATTTAATTTTTATATCCATATTTTTTACTTATTATTTTGATTGCTATTTATTTTTGTTTTATTATTTTCTTAATTTATTTTACTTTTCAATTTAGTCCCCCTTGATTTTCTTTGATTTAGTTTTTATACCAGATTTGGTCCTCATTATTTTGATTTCTATTTATTCTGATTTTTAATTGTGGATGGTTAGGAATTTTGTTTTGTGATTTTTTTTGTTATTGTCTTTGGTAAGGTAATCTTGATCTCATGACCCATGTTGTAGGTTTTAAAAATTAGCCAAATTTAACTTCCATCTTTTTAGGACTATTTTAAAACAATATATATATATATATATATATATATATATATATATATATTTTACCATTTAATATTAGATTATTGGGTCTTGAACTTTGTGATTTTCTTCATTTTGTTTTGTAGGGTTATCCCGATCGATCTCATATCATAGGTCACAGACTAATCGAGTTAACTCAAGTTGACTTGAGTTATTTATTTCGATATTTTTTTAAATTTTCCTTTTATTAGTCAGTTTACTTAATAGTTGACCTTCATTATTTTATTCAATTTCTTCTGTGTAGGGTCATTTTGATCTCATGACTAAGTTTTGAATTTGATATAATGACTCGAGTCAAGTTTTTTTATCCTTTTTTTAAAATTAGTTTTTTTAGTTTGTCCTTTAACATTTGCTTTACTAGTAATTAAGCTTTAAATTTTTTTCATTTTTCTATGGACAAGATTATCACATTCTCATTCAATTTTTTTAAAATAAGATTTTTGTGATTTTTTATGAATATTTAGAGGGTATATTTTCATAATTTTGGCAAGTTTTCATTTGTTTTTATTAATCATTTGCTTTTTTAAGGTTTTTTTTTATTTTTTAAAACATATTATTAAATTAACTAAAATTATTAAACTTATTCAAATTAATTTGCCTGTGTTATATTTTTCTTGTCCTTTTAGAAACTTTATCATTATCTTTGATTTTTTTTTAATTTTAAAAAAAATTGACCTATGACGTATCTAATTAGCTGTATAGCTCATTAATTGGCAGGTTGTCAAGATCTCTTGATCCTTCAATGGAGAACACTGCGTGGTCAAATTTAGGAGTCATTGAGCGAAGGATTTTCTCAATGACAGTGACATCACTCATCCTCTCGCCATGAATCGCGTCTTTGTTTGCAGTTGTCAATGTTTTTGTAAAGTATTTTCTCCGATCTTCTATGACTCTCGTTTGTGCATCATTCAAGATCCCATTCTCTAGTGGTTCAAAATACCACTCTTCATCAGACTTGATTACTCTTCATTATCATGCTCCGGTGATCGTGATGACCATTAAAGCGC
>Ga0325411_1005487_pt1 | contig 14019 bp, 6 predicted proteins | sample PopdelMetagenome_13_FD_206181 | JGI IMG/M metagenome (GOLD analysis project Ga0325411, IMG submission 206181) | Populus deltoides microbial communities from Bellville, Georgia, United States - Xylem-PdIQD-R4 | ecosystem: Host-associated > Plants > Phyllosphere > Stem > Wood/Secondary xylem... | reverse complement strand
TTTTTTTATAATTTCTAAAGTTAATAGCCTTCGTTTGTTTTATAAAATAGTATAGTGTTATTTGCATTTTATTTCAATTATAAATTTAAAAGTGTTTATCATAAATCACACTGAAAACTCTATTGAAATCTTGATTAGAAACAACCTATAATTATTAGTTTTTTAAAACCTATTTTTTAAATCATAACCACACAATATAAAAAATTATGTGATGTTTTTTCTAAGAACCACATTACTTGAGGGGGAAAAAAAAAGCCCACCTAAACGAAAATGGCGACCTATGGCCTTGCAAGAGACTTGCACCCTTTCATATTTGAAGGGAATCATGTTTTAAATCTCATAAAATGATCCCTCGTACCCAAATAGAATGGGGTTCTAAAGAAAAAAAAAGGGAAAAGAAGACGTGTACGCTAGCATTGCACCTTTAAGTCTCTTTAGGGTTTTTGGTCTTTATCAGAGTCATCCTCAAGCCTTTCCCTTGTTGGAACCTGGAAGTATCTGAAAATAGACATGCTTTCATGGTTGACGTCCTTGCAAAAGATTCCAAGCTCGGTGAGCCAGCGGGCATTTGAAAATGACATACCCGTTGCAAAAAGATTCCGGAAGAAGAATCAATGGGTGCTACTTGCCTGAAGGTGATGCCTCAACACTTTCAACCTAACTGTTGTTATCACACAGGCAGTGACCATCTCTTCCACAAACCAATTTCATTTGTTCATCCAAACACCATAAATGGCATATATACCGTCCACTCGCAAACCAACAATCTCTCATCCATCAACAATCCAAAATATCAAACAGAACAGCAACTTCAGCTCTCCACAAAACCATTCAGGGGTGGGAGCCAGTTGACAGAGACAATTCCAGATCAATGTTTGAACTTCCTGAACTGAAATCGATTGCTTCCTTTCTGTTTTCAATAGAAGACAACAATTTACAAAATATAGCACCGTTGACATGATCAATATTAGAGTGGATAGTAGGAAAAACACCCTGCGTTCGCAGAAGCTTGTTCAACGCAATTCTGCCAGAAAATTGCCACTGAATCCTGTAATGAACTGTCATGGGAAAGAGGGGTTTAGACCAATTCATGGCTCGACTATCGGATGCAACGTGCAAGTGAATATTATCTAGAGATATTAAGGAGGCACCTACTGGAAAACACTTGATTAGAACTGCGTGAATGGAGATAAAATATAAAAAGCAACCATTATAAGTCAACTCATTGTCTCTCTACACATCCCCAACCCTGAAACAACCATCCTTCTACAAAAGGGAAAAAAAAGGAATAAGAGGACAAAATCAAAATCAAGGAATAAAAAGAAGCCACATTGTTTGCTGGAAATGGTACATTTGCGGCTATTCTGTTGCAGCTCCATTGCTCCCTCTTATGGAAACTCAAGCATAATCAGCAAGCCAATTGAATCAAGGAAGCCCCACTTGCCCATTATACATGCTTTCTTGCCACCTGCCCACATAGCAAATTTATACTTGGAAATAGCCCTCAATAAGTAAACCAGCCAGGAAGCGCTCGCTAGGAGGATTCAGCATCTCGTAACCAGCTTGAATCATAGGAAGTAATCTGGTGTTCTCCGGGTCACATCTGGCTCACCCCTCCTTGGAGCAGGCTCAAACTGCAAACATGATCGATTTTTGACAATTTTCAAGATATAATTTTGCACCTAGTGTATGTTATGATTTCTAGCATCATAAACCAACCTGAATGAATGTGTGGCCCTTGCAGTCATCAACTTCCAAGATAGATGCCATGTTTCCACAGCGATAGCAATAATTGGGTGCACTGAAGATAGTGACCACCTTTTGTTCCTGTCACAAGAAAACAAGCACAATCAAACACATGAAATTTGCAAAATGAAGCAAGAAATTTGCCAAGAGGGAAAAAAAGAGAGAGAGAAGCATCAAGGGGAAGTAGTTACGTGGCCCCAGTTATACCCCTCCATAACCAGCTGGTGAGCTCTTGCAATCAGCTTTAAGTTGTTTGTATGATTAAATTGCTCAGATATGTCCTGCAGAAACAAAAGAAGCAGGCTAAGAAAAAACCTGTTTGTTCTGCTAAAAATTACAAACGCAAGAGAAAAAAATGAATATGGGGAGTATATTACTTGACCGAAGGTATATCCAGCACCCCTAGGTGAGATGCCCCAACCACATCGATCATCAGGGTCAGACCACAACAGATCACACATGGGACCCTCGTGGGGAACTTCTTGAACACGGTCAAAATTACGAATGTTATCAAGGGTTTCAATGGAGGGTGACAATCCACCATGGAGGCAAAATATCTCCGACTCAACCTTCAAAAGAGGAGAAAAACAGCATCTCCATATTAAATGCCCAAACTGTAAGGTACTATGGCACATCCACAAAGGTAAATGTAAATTTAGTATTCTTTCTTCAATTATATTGGTGGTAAAAAAATCTGTTACTCAGTATTTGTTTTTGCCCCCAGCACTCACCAATGCGGTAAGTGGAAAATAATCAAACAGGTCTGTAAAGATCTTCCAAACATTAGCATTGCCGTACCTGCAAACAAAAACCAGGGATACTTATTCTTCCTGTACATACCTGTGTCAAAACAATTCTATACAACTATTTGAATAACAGTGGGCGAGATATAAAGTTAGTTGAAATAAGATGGGATATACAATTCTTCCTGTACGTGGAAGTCTATTTTATTACTAGTAAAAAAATCCTACAGCTATTATCAAGTCCACTTCCTTTCAATTTCAAAAGTTCTTGGGGTTAAGATAGACATAGCTACTGCACTTCAGTGGGTTCATCAGAGGTAGTATATTTTTTTTTCTGAAATTATATTGTTTAAATTGCACAAAGAACTCTACTTTTCTTCATAACAACCTATATTCATGCATCACAGACATGTTACAGATAATGTAATAGTCATCCAAGCTAAAAACAAAGAAATCCATCCACAAGAAACCTAATGTGCTAGCATGCAACTTAATTGCTATGCTTTTATCATCTCTTTTTTCGTTTTATTTTTGTTATAGATTTTCATTTCTACAAGCAGACTCAATTCTCCATCCATGTCACTCACAAAATCACATCCAACTTGAAAGTAATATTTATGTTTATGCATAATATACACAAGAAACATTAAGCTAGAATTACAAATCAAGGGCTGTAGGATTACAAACTAACTTAAAGATGTATTTCCATTAGAATAAGGATTCAGAAGAACTCACTTCCGTAGGCATTCATCATAGAAACCATAAACTTGAGTAATCTGAAATAAGGAATAAACATCCATGATCAGCCCAAATGATTTCATGATGAAAAGATAGCTAAGATAAGGCATTAAAGCATTGAAATCATAACAAGTCAACCTAGGATAAAACAATTTATAGCATCAGTTGGCAGAAATACATTTGGAAGCATACCTGACGACTTTCGTGATTTCCCCTTAGAATTGTAATCCGTTGAGGATACCGCACTTTCAAGGCAACCAGGAGCTGGAAAAAAAATTCAGTACGCAGTAAGAAGTTAAGAGCCTCAACCAAACTGAAGTCGAAATTTATCAAAATTTATGTATAGCTAAGAGAATGTTATATAAGTGTTTTGTTTACCAAAGCTTAATTGAAATTTTTCCCAATTCAAACCAGAAGACCTTGGCATAAATATGGTCCCATAGACAACACTATAAACACAACCTAATATAATGGCACAGTTTCATAAAAGGAGAAGAGAGAAGACAGTGAAGTTGAAATGCATGGAGAAAAATAAAAGGATGGAAATGCTTACTGTTACAGTTTCCACTGAATAATAGCCACGGTCAACATAATCTCCCATGAACAAGTAATTTGTATCTGGACACTATAACAAACAAAAAGGTCCAAGTGAATAATAGCATACTAGGCAGGCAAGACAGGAGTGGTGGAAGCTTAATACCTAAGATGATGGCATGATAAAGAAACAGAAATTAAAAACATAATCAGTGATAGAAAGTGAAGTAAAGTGATTCAATTGTATTATCCTTAACAAAAAAACACATGAGAGATCATGACCATGACAACAACTACAAGAAGAAAAAAAGATGGGAGATAACAATTGGAATGCCCATGTCCGCAAGTGTTACTGCACAAAATTGCTCAATCAGAAACTTACCTTCCCGCCAATGCGAAAAAGCTCAGCTAGATCATGAAATTGACCATGAATATCACCACAGATTGTAACAGGGCTTTTAACAGGCTGCAAGTTATACAGATAAAGAAAGTTAATTACAACTCAGTGAATTCAAGAGTCCTAATAAGCTCATAGCTTGCATTTAAGAATAGATAGCAAAAGATAGATGCTAAACCGCAACATAAAAATGGCATATAAAAAATTGCAGAACTTATGCTCTTATAACAGAACAAATCAACATAAACAAGTAGAGTACCTGAACGTTACTTTCATCCATCAATATCTCCTTAGCTTTCTCACATAATGCCCTTACCTGAATCATAAAAACACTTTCATTGAAAACAACATCCCCAGGAGTAATTTGCCACTTCAGACAAAGGAAATTGTGAGGCACAATGATGATTTGATGAAAGATTGTTCACTTTATTTCACATGAAAAAGAGGGAGGAAATTGAGGTTATCGAATGGTGTGACATCAGGACAAGGAACCATCATTGAAGATGAAAGTCATGTAAGAAAAACTACCTCAACCAAGTACAGAAAATAGGCAATGAGAAAAGAGAGAAGGCCTTAGGAAACCACCATCATACTCATTAATAATTAGGAGTTGTCATACCCCACTCCATCCTCACAATCAACCCAATCCCCTTCTACTAACAAAAGACAAGAGAAAATAGAAAATCAGTGTCCCATCTATATCGATCCCTCAGCTTTTATCAAAAAGGTAACACAGCCAGCAACACCCTTAGACAGTGATTAGTTCTTCAGAATGACCAGACTAGTTATCAAGTGAAAGCGTGCCATCATCATTTAGTTGATCACAAGTAGATCTCAAGGTCCTTAACACCAACTCTATCTTAAAAAAAAGTTAAATGAATAGAGCATCAACACACAAACTAACCCCAACAAATACAAAGGAACACCCTCCTTCAAGCGATGCTGTTGCTATGACACTAGGTATTCCAAGATTGAAAGCAATCTTCCTAAAACACGCCTTAATATTACACGCTCAACTCCCAGACTAGGACATCTTAGCATCACCACAAGAATACACCTTCAGTAGTACATCTAGAAAGCTCAAGCTCAAACTATCCACTCCAAGTTAGAATACACCACAAAGATCCAAATTTACATTATGGCAGCTTAAGCAGCATAATCCAAAAAGCAAAAACCACATGCCCATATTATCTTAACCATCCAAAATATTTAGAGGTCTTCAAATCTACACCAACCATAAAACAAAAATCCAAACTTTTTCCCCAAGTTGACACCTTAACTTCAATAAATCCTAAGAAAAACATTCTAAAAGCAAAACCCATGGACAGATCTGCTCCAACCAGCCACAAATCTGCCTCAAAATCCCTCATGATCCCTTCAAAACACAGATTACACCACACACACGAAACAAAAAAAAATCAACAAATCCCCAATTTTGACGCTCACAAATCCAACCAGATCCACACCATTTCTCCAAAAACAACCTCAAAACCCCAAAATAACAAAAACTCCTTTAAAATAATCCAAAAATTTTTCAAAAAACAAAAAAGAGAGATTTTTATCATAAATTCCCAATTTCAACCCTGACAATCCCAACCAGATCCACAACATTTCTCCAAAAAAAAAAACTTGAAAACTCTCAAAACCCACCAGAAAAATTAAAAAAAAAACTCAGAAAAGCACAAAAATAGAAACTTTTGACAGAAAAAAAAAGGGGTTACCTCTTGTTCTGATAAGGGCTTGCACTGCATAAGCTGACTAATTTGCTCATCAAGGTTTCCATGTGTGTTTGAAGCCACCGAGTCCAAACTCATTTTTTAATAATCGTTTTTGTGTAACCACTAATTTCTCTCCAATTTGGGATCCAGAGATTAAATCTCCTAAATTAATTACAAAAAATCGAAACCCTAGATTTCAATTTTCTCTTTGAATTTTTCTTTTTCTAGAGAGAGAAAGAAACAGAGAAAATGACTCATGAGAGAGAGAGGGAAAAGAAGAAGCTATGGTGGAGATACCAATGGCTATTTTAGAGGGTTCCTCCTATTTTTGCTTGATTGGACTGTAATTGGGAAACATACATAACAGTCCTCCATTTATAAGTATATTGTATTAATAGTACCTTAAGTTAAACATTTATCATTTGTATCCTAAAACTACTGAGTTATACATCCCAGAATCTCCCTTTTTCAAAAACTGCTTAGAAATTATTCATCCTGAAATCTTCATTCTTAAGTGATTTTTTTAAGTAATATTTTTTATTTGCAATTATGATTTAAATATATTCATTATGATGCTAGATAAGATTTGTTAGGTTATGATATCTGCGAAACGGTATATAATTTATAATATATGATAAATAAAGTAGTTGTAAGTGAGAGTAATTTAATATGTTAATTACATGCATTTTTAAATATGCCAATATTAGTTTTTTTTTTTTGTTGATGGATATTAATTATTGATTGCAAGTGACAGTAAAATGAAATAAAATATTCATAAGTTTTTTTTTGTGAAATAAAAAAAAGAAAACAATAAATTTAAATGATTTTATCATGATAATTTATAAGTTCAGATCATGCTAGTTACAGAAATTAAAATAATGAATATAATTTTCTAAGAAGTTCAGCTTATGAATGGCATTTCCAGCACTCTATTAAAGAAGGATGTAGACTCTACCTAAAAAAATCAAAACCATCAAAATCAATACTTGAAGGGCTAAATTATAATAAATCATAAATATATATAAAAAAATAAACTATTAGTTATTGTTTTCAATTTGATTTAAAATAATAATAATATTAATAACATATTATTTCGAGGACTGGTATGTAGTTTGCCTTAACAATAACCACCACTGCTTTTCTTTTAAAAAATATCTATTCGTTGTTTTTGTTTTTCCAGGGAGGGAAATTTAATTTGTTTTTAAATTTCGAAGTAACTGTGCTTTGCTGGATAAGCGCGTAGTTTGACTGCCAATGAGAGGGGGGTTTGATTAAAGGTGGAGAGGTTTGATTGGAGAGTGAGATGGAAACGACCAAGAGCGCATGAGATGAGAGACTATGTGGTGAGTTGTGATTGGTTTATTCATCGATTGGCTTTAGTTTCTCCCGAAAACTAGTTGAGATCCACGCTTTGATGATATTGCAAATCAAGCAAATATCTTCTTCTTTTTTAATCCTAATATCATTGATTAATTGAAAATAAATAAATATATATATATATATATATTAACATTATTATTGAATATTTAAGGAACTGTGTTTTATTATATTTATTTTTTACTCATTATTCATCAAATAAAATATTTATATATTTATATCTAATTGTGTTTTGAATATTCATTATTTAATATAAAATAAAAAGATAATTTATATTTGATATATATAATAAAATTATAAATATTATATGTGTGCTCGGTGTTAATATCAGAATATATGCATGTTATAGTAGATTTAAAAAATATAAAAATTCTTTATACTTATCTATATATATATCAAATCATATCTAGATTAGATTTCGAGTTAGATTGGAATCTAATATATATATATTGAAATCATTAAAGTTGATATCTATCAAGAGATCCTAAAATCCGAGAACATTTTTGAATTCATCCCTGAATGATATATATACTTCAACTTAGGACTTTAATTCATTGAGATAATTGAAAAATTATATAAAAAATATTAATTTAATATATTTTAATATTAAAAATATTTAAAAAAAATTATCAACCCCACTATAATAAAAATATATTATCTTTGAGCCTATTTAGTATTATGATAGTGATTATTTTTTAAAATAGTTTTTTCTTGAAAATATATTAAAATATTTTATTTTGTAAAAAAAATTATTTATGATATCGGTATATTAAAATAATCTAAAAAAATAATTTAAAATTAAAAATATATTTAAAATAGAAAAGCAAGCAGATATTTAGCGATAAACAACCTCTCTGCTTTGCTTTCTAATATGCGGGATTTATCATGTTTTTAACATAAGAAGCAAGCTTTTTAGCTCCAAGTATTTAAAGATTACCTTAAAAATCTCCAAAATATTCTTATGAATGCCATTAGGTTATTGCTTGTGCACAATTTGTTGTTCGTACATCAATCATGAGCAAACCCAATCAATGTCTTCAAGGGGAAAAAGAAGAAGAAGAAGAAAATAGAAAGGGAAATGCATGCATTGCAGGTTATACGTAACTGGGGAGATGAAAAGGTTATGATAAATCGTTGCTGGTGTCATGAGTTTGTGGTTCGTATTATTAGTGGTGGACGATTGTTTTCAATCAACATCTACGATTGAGCAAACTCACATAATCATGCAACCTTGCCCTATTGGCCTCTGCTTTGATGAGTGGAGTCAAGTCAATTAGCAAGACTATAGATTCGCCATCAATGGTGATCGTGAGAACAATAACAATGATAAAACGAAAATACACGGGAACATTGTCATTTTTAGTATATGTTTGGTATTGCGTATTAAAGGTTGGTTAAATTTTAATTTTTAAAAAAAATATATTTTTTTATATATTTTTACATCGTTTTAATATGTTGATATCATAAATAATTTTTTTAAAAATATATATATTATTTTTATAAATTTCAAAGCAAAATTCACTTTGAAAAGCAATAATTACAACACTCTCAAACACCTTCTAATATCACCAAATTTCTAAGTTTAGAGATTAAAACGATAATTTTTAGAAATCAAGGGTCAAAACATAATTTTACCGAAATTGAATGACCAAACTATAAATATAAAAATACATAATCATACTGGAATCTCACTCATAATCCACCCTCAATTCTGTCCAAAATCTCAATTTACGTTCTAGGGACCAAATTATAATTTTTTTCAAAGTTTAGAAACTAAATTGTAATCTATAAAATTGAGGGACTAGACTGAAAATTGCACAAATCAATTATCAAGCTGGGATTTATCACCCTTAACCTCATAAGAATACTGTCTAGAATCCCAAAATACATTTTAGGGATCAGAATATAATTTTCCAAAGATTAAGGACTAGACTGTAATTTTTATAAATGAATGACCAAAATAAAATTTCATCATCTTCAATCTCAAAACTACTCTGTCAAGATTTTCAAGCAAAGTTGAAACAAATTTTTAACTCATAACAAATCAATTCACAAATTCTTCTTTTTAACAACTGATCCAAAATCAATCACTTCACCTTAAACCCATGATAATAATCATGAATCAATTTTAACAATGTAAACTTCAAATCTTTATAAACCCTAATCTATTATTTAATAATTCCATAAACAAATCATAATCAAAAGTAACATGAAATAAAATCATTTAATTGCTACTTTCATCTTTCTTGAACTCATAAACTTAAGATTAAAAAATTGAAATTCTTGATTTAATGAAGGGAGGGTCACGACAACCAAAAGAAGTATAACACTTTTAAATTTGTTGTTTGAATTTTCAATGGAATATTGCGATGAATTTTTTTGTCGAGCAATCCATCAGTAAATGATTATGTGTCATTTTAATGACAAAATCTTTCTTTTCGTTTCAATTATTTTTATTCTATCAATAATTTTTTTATACATTTTTTATAGAAAATATTATGTCACAATTATTATTGGAAAGTGTTTAATGGAAAATATTATGTCGATAATTTCTGTTGCTGTTAGATATTTTCCTCATGATAGAATAATCAACTAGCAATTTGACTTGCGCTCCACTGCGAATCAGATTTTTTTTTCTTACAAAAAAATTATACATGCAGGTTTTTTTGATGATTTTTCTTTACATAAAAAAATTATAAATGCAAATTTAAAAGCTTGTACAAACATGTAATAAAGTAAACCAAGAACTACGTATGTTAACAAATAAATAAAATCATTAATGATAAATAAAAACAAAAATCAAAAGACATATAAAAGAGCAAGATATTTGGCTCCACAACATGGGCCTTTAACCATAGTTTTAAAACCCGACCCGGTCCAGTGACCGGGTCGCGGGTCAGATGGGTTGACCCGGTCAACCCAAAAAAAAGGTGCTCGATTCCTTCAGACTCAGCAGCAACTGCAAAGGGAGAGTCATAATCCTCGCTGGTTGAATTCATGGACGCAACAGTTGTGATGGTCCAGGCAAGATCCTGAGGACAAGATCTTCCTCCATGTTCTTGAAGAATCTCCTCGATCTCAGAGCCGAAAAGATTATCGAACAATCCATCGGTACCAGCAACCACAATATCCCCCTGCTCCACATCAAATTCACCAAGGAAAACCGAAGCCCGACGCTTACCCTTCTGAACCCAATTCCCCAACGAAAAAGGGTAGTTGAAAAAGCTGTGCTGTGTCGGTGACCTGTAAACAAGTCTTTTCCCTCTGAAAACCATGAAACCGCTATCACCCACGTTGGCATAACACAATCGGTCTCTTTTAAGGGTAACAACACAAGCAGTGGATGATCCTAAAGCAACAGTCTTGGAATGCGCTTTTAACAATATTTTCTTGAGATTAACATCCCCTTTAGGCTTCAAGGATCGAAGAGCTGTGAGATAATCGGACATAAGTTCTCTTGCGAAAATCCCATAATCAATTCCTTTCATAGCCCATCCACCAACACCATCAACCACCCCAAAGGTTTGCCTTTCTTGGCAAATAAAATGAGCGTCTTCTCCCAAACTTTCTGGGTTCGACTCTAACTTTTTAAGAAATGGGTTTGACAAGTTCTTGAAATTAATTAGGTCTTCTTCTCACTTCTCTGCTCTGCAATGCTAATTCGTCTCTCTACTCTTGTCTTTTGGAATTTGGCCTTTTAATTGTAAAAGACTAAAACGACGTCGTTTCGGGCATAAGAATATATAAAAAAAATAAACTCGGGTCTCAGCCGGGTGTGCCCGGCTGGCCCGGGTGCCCGGGCAGGCCGGGTCCCGGGTCGACCGGGTCTGGCCAGGCCAATTCCCAGCCTGTTTTTTGCTTAGACTTGGCCCGGCCACAGGCCCGGGTCGGCCGGGTCCCGGGGGTGACCCGCCGGGCCGAGCCGGGTCTTAAAACACTGCCTTTAACCCAATTGTATTTAATGATTGTTTTTACCAAAATCAAATTTTGTTTAATCAATCAATAATATAAACATACATACATGAAATTGATTGTATAAAATAAAAGAAAAACAATATTATGTAGGGTTACATATATTAAAAATATTATACAAAAATAAATATTTTTTATTTATACAAGACATAAAAATAAAAAATTATAGATCAAATTAGAATACTCTTTTGAAAAAGTAAATGCATACAAAATAACTAAAACATAATTGTTATTTAAAAGAGGCTAAATAAAAAAAGAGAGAAAAGGCATTAATTTAAATATAAATGAATTTTTTTAAAATATACATACATACATACATATATATATATATAAGCATAAATTAAAAAAAATTAAAAAAAAAGTCAATAGCTGTTGGGTCTGGCAAGTTAGGCTAGTGTGCTTGACCCATTTAGTATGGGCTCGTGCTCTTGGACCTTTAATTTGAACTAATTTAAAAAAATTATTCGCTTTATTTTTTTAAAAGAAATTTAAATTAAAAAATTTGTTATTTGATTTTGCCCAAATTCTAGACACCGTGGTGGGAAAAAAAATTAGAACTGAATTCAAAAACTTAATTTTCAACCAATATTTTTATCCAAAATACCTAGAAAACACTATAAACCTATCTTGATAAACTCATCCAAACCCTTTAAAAACCCCAGAAAACGCCCTTCAAGAATCCCCTCCTGCTTGCTACAACTACGATACCTGAATTATAAAATCCCATTGCTTAACATCATTATCATGTCATTGTTCTCCTCCATTCATAGGCTGTTGCCTTTGCTACTCTCTTGGAGACCTTCACTCGTCACAACTCCTTCGTTCTTATATGCCATAGTATTTGATATTTGATTGCATGGCATGGCATGAGGGAACAACTTCATTGATCCTTTACTTTGTATATCCACCAACATATTTTTCCACCTCGGAATAACACAAGCCCCTTTCCCTTTCATTTTCAACATATTCTAGCTGACCAATGCTTAAAACCCTATGAAAGAACAATTGTATCAACTTAGCATAGTTTGAGTTAAGTTCTGCATCTTTTCAAGTTGTTCAAAGTTTCTTTTGTTTTTTTTGTTTTTGTTTTTTTTAAAAAGAAAGTGTCTTTACAGTTAGAACATAATCAAGCAACATTACATCTACAATTCCGTGACAACGCGTGCTGACAATATAACTAGTATATTATATATCTTGTTTGCTACTGTTATAAAAGTGGTACCAACAACAACGTATATTTATTTATGTTTTTTTTATTAACATGGATGTTCAGGCTAGTTTATGCGCACCTTGACTAATCTCACGTGCTTTGAAGTTAACGACTATAGAAGCCTCCAGTGACTTTGAATTTGTGGGACTCGAACTGGTGATATCTGAAGAGCAAACCAAGAGTTTGATCAGTTGAGCTACACCCCTCAAAGTTAGTTATATTTTTCTTTCTTCTACATAGTGCATCCCATATCTTATCCGCAGGGAGCGTCACAAATAAAATGTTTAGCAATTTCTACTCTAAAACATACATAAACATTCAACATTAGGTCAAGAATCTTTGGTAAATAATAATTTTTCTTATTCAAAATATACTATATCAGCGTAGATATTATGACCAATCCCGAATAATGAAATACTAGTCGCTGTACTTGAAGATCACAACAATCATACTCGATAAAAATCCTTGATTGATATTTTATATATATATATATATATATATATATATATATATATATATATATATATATATATATATATATATATATATAAAACAAAAAATTCATATTTTTTTAGTTGATAAAAATGTCAATGTTCACAATTTGATTTTCTAGGTCAAAATAAACTTTTTATCTAATTAAGTATTAATAAAAAATAATTGCTTCAATCAAGTTTTATTTCATCAATTTCTTATCTAGTTCAACTTCAAATCCACCTTAAATCATGTTTCGAGCCACTAAATTTTCAAATCAATCAATTGAACAAGATTAGATTAAAAAATTATGTTTTCGAGTATTGATCAAAACAATCGACCCAATTGAGATTTATCAAATTAATTTTTTATTTAGTTAAACTTTAAACAAGTTGGATTAAATTTAACAACTATCTCAGAGACTCTATTCTACAATTAATAGAAAGCCCATTTTTTCTTGAATGGTAAAGTCAACTTATAATTGATCAAAACAGTCTAGTCAATGGAATTTTTTTATTTAATTTAACTTTAAATTTAATTTAAAACATGTTTATTTTTACGGGCACAATCCATTTTTAAAAGAGTTTTGAAACTGTTTTTCGCTTGAAAAAAACATAAAATTAAGATTTTTAAGTATTTTTTAAATTATTTTGATATATTAATATAAAAAATAAAAAACTAAAAAGAATATCATTTAAATATATTTTAAATTAAAAAATATTTTTATAAAAATATTCTATACCCTATTATTAAATACACACTTGGATCAAAAATTCAGCCACCAATTTTACGAATCAATTTGTTAAATCGAATCAGATTTAAGTATTTAAGATATACGCCGGAGACTCTATTCTCCCCACTTTTTCTTGAGCATCAAAAATACAAAAAGAGTGACATATTAAAAAAAAAAAAAAAAAAAAAACAGAAACACCCCCACTGAAGTACCTTAACTTGGTGTCCCAACCCTCCAAAAAGAAAAAGAAAAGGAAAAGGAAAAAGAAAAAGAAATTCTCCTTAAAAGAATATCTATATATATATAGAGAGAGAGAGAGGAGAGAAAACCTCCACAACTAGTATAGCAAGCGTACACACAGCCCCTCCTTCCTTCAAAAG
>Ga0325411_1005484_pt1 | contig 14022 bp, 8 predicted proteins | sample PopdelMetagenome_13_FD_206181 | JGI IMG/M metagenome (GOLD analysis project Ga0325411, IMG submission 206181) | Populus deltoides microbial communities from Bellville, Georgia, United States - Xylem-PdIQD-R4 | ecosystem: Host-associated > Plants > Phyllosphere > Stem > Wood/Secondary xylem... | reverse complement strand
CCACCTTCTCCACCATCACCAGTGTATTCACCTCCACCAGTGTATTCTCCTCCACCGCCTCCTACTCCACCTCCCCCACCATCATCACCGCCACCACCACCATCCCTGTCTCCCCCGCCGCCTCCTACACCACCCCCACCATCTCCATTACCTCCATGTGTACGTTCCCCACCACCGCCTCCACCAAATTCACCACCACCTCCATCACCAATATTCTCCCCACCACCACCTATTCCTTACTATTATAACTCCCCACCACCCCCATCACCTCCACATTCGCCTCCACCTCCACATTCGCCTCCACCACCAGTTTATCCTTACTTATCACCTCCACCACCACCTCCTGTCAATTCTCCACCTCCCCCAGTTTATTCATCACCGCCTCCACCCCCACCATGTATAGAACCGCCTCCACCTCCACCTCCACCATGTATAGAGTATTCACCACCCCCACCCCCACCTTCATCGTCACCGCCTCCTCCTATACATTATAAGCCACCACCATCACCATCCCCACCACCACCACCACCACCAGCAGTTTACTACCATTCTCCCCCACCCCCACCCCCACCCCCACCCGTAATCTATGGAAGTCCGCCACCTCCGACTCCAGTGTATGAGGGACCATTACCACCAATCACAGGGGTTTCATATGCTTCACCTCCACCACCACCCTTTTATTGATTCTTTTGAGAATTTCCGATCTCTAACCTTCCATCAAACAAGGAGAGAAATGCTATGGATTTCGTCATCAGGGTTTCTTTTTTCCTCTCGTGGGCGATTCTCGTCGCTCTTCTAGAGAAAATTGAGAAAGAGTCTGGGCAGTTTACATGATTGAATCATCTCTTGCAGATGGTCTCAGTCAGATTTATTGCATTGTTATTACTGATCATTGTTAAAGAATTGAAGCAAAGAAGACAATTTAGAGAGGTAAGAGGGGAAATTGTCTCCATATTTATTTGAATTGTTATGGAATATTTGAGTTGCGAAATAAAAATGGCAGAGAAAGATCAGTAGGTTGCAGAGAGAGTGCATGTATAGGGATGGAACGGAGACCATAATCAGGGCTAGCTAGCATTGCTGCTCGATTGTGTTCTTTTTTCTTTTTTCTTCTTTTATCATACCTGGTTCCTTATTTTTGTTTTTCGATTTATAGTATAATAATCACGAACACTTCACTTGTATTACGTTGTTATTTCTCTTCTTCTGTGAGATTGAACCTTACAAATGGTTGTGTACTGGTTATAATGTATGATTATGTAGATCTTGCTAGGATAAAACTGTCCAGCTGCCGAGACAATAGCCATTTGTCTATATTTGTTGTGATTAGTTGTGGTTTTGAATTGATTCACCTTTCTGGGAATCCATGGCGTTTCAGCTCCGGTGATCCTACTCATCTAGTAAATGCCAGTTGCTATATATATATATATATATTCGGTGGGGAACACTTTGGCAATACTATTTTCCAGCTTGTGACATTTTCTGAGGCCACCTATTTGCGCCGTGTTGTTTGCTTAATATCCGATCGAGGCTAGCTAGATGCATGGCGGGACCCGAACAGCCAGTCTAGGTCCCCCTTGATTGGTGCTAGATGAGCTCCTTGATTTCCTCCTCTTTTTTGTCATTAGATTAGCAATATTGCTTGCTTGAAATCGGTTTATCTGACTTTGAAATTAAGCTGTCGGCATGGGTTCTTAACTTTCCTATTGATGATCATTTACTATAATACTTGATGAAGCTCGTGAAGAGCGGAGTCAAATTGGAAACTTCTCCTTAGGTGTGGTGTGCTTGCCTGTGCTTGTTGACTCTTGTCCTAAACGACGCGCCCTTTTCTTATTTTCCAGCTGCTTGACTGAGACCTCTTTTGGATCATCCTTTGTCTTTGCCGTTGCCTTTGTTTCACATGATGAGATGAGATGCGATGTTTTTTGTTTTTTCTTTTGTTATTTGCTACGCTAGTGGGATTACGAATCTAATAAAATTCACGTAAAGACAATTATCCCTCACTGCCATTGACCATCCCACCAGCGCAGCTGGTCTTTGCCCATTACCCATGGTGGCCAAACGTGCCCTCCACCACCACCACCAAGTTTAGTGAAGCCCATATGCGCTAAGCACGGTTAGCACCTCTCTCTCCCCTTGGATTGAGAAAAGCAGCTATCCAGGGCAGGTGGCCATACGGGGTCCCACGTTATTAAATCCCAGCTGGTACACCTTTATTTGTATTGTTGCGGAAATTTAAAGGCAAGAGCACAGTTTTCGTGGGTGCTTTTAATTTCTTCCAAAAACACGGTTGGCTTCCAGTAGGGCTCTTGCTTTTTGCATATAAATACGTATACATGCATGCACTGGGGCTAATGAAGCGGAGCCTAAGAGAGTTTGTGCAATGCAGTACTAATAATAATAATAATAATCATAATAAAACATGAAAGGGGACGACGAGTCCCTCTCATCTGACGCGTTTTGTGGGGCTAGGGTTTCATCAGTTTGTAAATTCATTTGGTACTATTCTATGCAAACACCTACTTTGCTAAAAGTACTTTTAGGGAGAAATGCCATAAATGAATTATCTCTGCCCTCTACGGCTCTACTTACCCTATGGGAGGGAGGGAGGGAGGGGAGGGGAGGGGAGGGAAAAAAAGAAAAGAAAAAAAACTGCTGTCTAAGTAAAAGGCAAAGGCAAATCGCATAATTAAGTTTGCATGTTACCATAATGGCATCAGGAGAAGTTACCTTATAACATGACAATGGTGTCGAACGCCGGCTAGGCCGATGGTCCCTCATTCAACTTTTTAAATTTAAATTTCTGTATTAATACCAGAGAAATTCTTTCATTTCAATACAGAAGGTAAGACTTGTATAGCCGGACGGATCAATTCTGTAAATTATTGACCTAAAACATTGACGGAGCTTTATTTCAAATTAATTTTTTTATCAAAATAATATTGTTTTTGTTTTTTTTTATATATATACAAATCAATTATAACTTAGATTGAATCGATATTTATGAGTTAACTTATCTAACTCGCAACTTGAGTCTTGAACTAAATTGACCTTCAAGTTGAGACTTATAACTATAAACATGACTATCATTTATTCAGGGGCTCTCTGGATAGGCTATATTACGGGCATGTATTTAGTGTCCATTTCAAATTTGTGATATTCATTTTATCATATAAGTAGATGGAGAATAAAAATAGAGAGGAAAAATAGAAAAAGAATCAAAAGGAAAAATCTTAAATCCTCATATGATTTCTCCAACAAATCCCTATAATTTAATATCTTTTCCTCCAACAACCAATCTTAACTCAGATTTATAGCATATTTTGTCTCTACGCTCTTAATATTTTCTAATATGATCCTTCTAATTTGTTTTTTTAGTTGTTTTGTCTGCTTAATAATTTTTTTTCATAGTTGTTTACATCGTAGGTTTATTTATATATAAAACTAAAATTGTTATGAGGTGATAACAACTCTAATAAAAGGAAGCAAATGTAACATCCCAATTACCGAGACAACACACCAATCATAATATAGGTAAAACATAGTAATTTTTTTTTTGAAAACGAAATCATACAAGGTTCACTGAAATTTCTATGGAAATTTTGGCAGAGTTTCCCTTGTACCGGGAAATCCTAAGTTATTGACAAACAACTTGTACACTTCTATTAATCATTATCAAATCACGACCCAATCGTCTTAGGTCTCAATTCTCATCAATGCTCATAAGTACAACAATAATTTTCCAAATATTCATATAATAAGAACGAGTATTAATTAGTACTTAAATAAGAAAAACAAACATACATGGAAATTATAAATCCATGATAATATAAATTATGTTCAGACATTTGATTTAAAAGATGTTATTACAATTCAAGTCATAATAGTTTCTTGAGATACAAAATACACCAGCATTTGTTTAGTTCTAAATGACACAAAAGATAGAGGATCTAAAATATTATTCATATCATGAATATGATGAACCTGAAACAAATATAACATTGAAAAATAATTATCATAAAAAGAAATTCTAACATTAATAGTGAAACAATATATTCAAAGCTACATATTATCATATTCTTTATAATTTTCCATCTAATCCCCTTTTAATATTTCTAGATTTATTTCTTCTTGATTCACTAACATTTTCCTTTCCACTCCTAAATTTTCCGACGAATGTCATATGTTAATGTTGAAGGACAATTCCTTTAAAAATACCGATATCAATTCATTGATACCATCAACTATTCTCCACAAGATTATTAATCAAATTTTTCTTCTCAAAACCTTGGGATTGTAATGCCGATACTAATGAATATTATTAGCATCATTAGTAGACCTTACCACGACCGACTAATCAAGTTTGTTGTAAATACCGATATCAATGCAACCCATTGATATCATTAACTATTTCTAACCCGAAATAGTTAATCAACTCTCAATAATACTTTGGGATATCTTTGAAAACACCGATGTAAAAAATCCTTGACATCATTAGCTTTCACAATAGGAATAACTAATCAAGTTTCATGGAATTGTCGATATCAACGTCGCTTCTTGATATCATTAACTATTCTTAACCCGAATAGTTAATCAAGTTCAATATCCCTCATTCTCTAGAATGGTCATGCTGACGTTAATAAACCCTATTATCATCATTAACATCTCATACTTGGGACTGACTAATCAAATTCAAGAAAACTGTTGTCAATAAAGTCTATTAATATAGTTCACCATTCCTAACTGGAACAATTAGTCAAGTCTGTTTCATTTCTCATTTATTTCATTTGATCGTTTCTCCTTTTAGCTACATCAATATGTATACAATCCAAGAAATAAACAGATTTTCATAGTTACATATATTTAAGAAGGGTATATGTAGATGACACCTACCTGTTGTAGAAGCTCGACTTGCACTCCCTTGTTGCTGTTGTGCCTCTCCTGTTGTCCCTCCTAAATTCACAGACATACCATATTATTTCTTTTTGAAGTTACATTTCTCATAATAGTAATAATAACAACAATGTTGACTTCCTTTTAACAATTGCTTCCTTTACATTTGTGTTTCCCATTACATCCTTTAAGATCATTGTTCTTTATTTAATCATAACTAACATCACAAATTTGATTTTGAACACATTTTATTTTATTTCAAATGCTAAGGCACGACACTGCATATATTTTGAAGGGAAGGAAACCCAATTATGCTAACATGACTAAATTTCCTGTTTTGACAACTTGTCAAAATTGCTAGTAGAGGTTGCAGCTCGACCTCTTCTCAGATATTTACATATATTTAGAGTTCTAGAGCTTCAATTTAAATGAGGTTAGGCTCGTTGGAAAGCTAACATCATTGGCTATAATTTCTATGAGGAAACATTTCCTATATTTTTATCATTTTTTGGCTCGAAATGTCTCTGGAATCAAGGTGATGAATCTGTCTAGTTTTCATCAATGGTTTAAATGAACCTTTAATATCCTCATTTCTCCTCCCTTTTCTCTCAAGACAACCATTTTTAAATATGACCTCCCAAAGATCATTTAAGCTAATTCACCCTTTTTTGTGTAAAGTGGTCAAAAATTATTTCAAGAAACATACGCATTATTGGATTCCATATTTTCCTACATTTCACAACTCCTCCTAAGTCAAGCCATAAACCATACATTATAACCAATAGACTCATTTCTACCTTAGATAACACACGCACTCGATTTATAAAATTCCTATACTATCAAATTATCATGTTTTACTTATGAATAAACTTTCTACTACACCTAATTTGCCCACTATTAACATATGAAATCTCAAAACACCTCTCTCCCCTCTTAATCTTGCCTTGGACGAAACTTAGCCTAAGGGAACCGGGTTCCCTTCTCCTTCTCATGCAATCATTTATCCTATTTAGTCATTGTTCACATTATGACAACACATCATAATGACTTTATCAAGAAAATCATAAATTCTTCTCATCCTATTCATTCCCGTAATGGACGACCACTCTTGTTCCCTTAACCATTGGTTTTTATTTGGTATTTTTATATGATTTCATGTTCAAGGTAATTTATAATACTTTAATTAATCCAATTTCAACAAATTCTACATTTTTCTAATTTTACTCAAAAACCCTAATTTTAATTCAAGATTAGTACACAATTCATAATCGAATTTAAATTGCTTTTTACAATTAGGTTTAGGGCTCCTTACCTAGTGATAATTTAGATTTCGATTCTTAATCGGTAGAAAAATTTCAACTCCTCCCTCTTTGCACGCAGACGACCCTTTTCCTTTCTTCCCCTCACAATTTCTTCACTTATTTCTTACTAATTCCCTTGCCAAAAGATGTTTTCCCTACCAAGTAATTTAGAACTTGTATAGACTTGACAAATCTTGGTGTTTTTCTCTCAAATTTTGGTGGAAAAATTTGAAATTCTTCCCCTCCTATTTTTCTCCACGTCGGCCTCATAAAGGAGAGAATGAGGTATTTATTGTCCCATTCTTTTTAATTACACTTTGGCCCCATTATTTCTTCTTCTTACAATTTGAGTTGTATTTCTTTTTTTTTTCTTTTAAAATCCCCCCTTAACAACTGAATTTATTTGGTTTTCCATACATTTAACCTCACCTTCTTCATCACGAGGTTAATTTAAAGTTTCTTTTCTATATTATTTTTAATTTATGTAAAAGTTTATTCTCAATGTTTACAGTAAAGATATGTTTTAAAAACACCATTATGTAAAGAAAACATAAAAGATCTAAAGGAGAATAAGTTTGCAGAAAATGTAAGTGTAGAAAAATAAACAAAAATTATAAAGAAAGCAATAAAGAAAATAAAAGCAATAAAACCCTTTAGGAAAAGAAAAAAGAAGAAGATATATTGTAGGAATCTAAAATATGCAGGGCTGACCCTCATTAAGGGTAGTATTTGGCCCTATTTATATTGTTATAGAGATTGAATCTTACATGTCCAAGTAATTCTAATACTATATATATATATATATATATATATATATATATATATATATATAGGCTTATTAAATTCTAATACAATTTAAATTCATCTTATGTTGATATACACATGAATCATAGTATAATCTCTGATTTCTGGTTAATTATTGTGTTGAGTACTTTCGTTTTGAATAAGACTGTATATCTCTAATTATATGTACTTTCAAACTCTATTGGTCGATCATTTTTTTTAGTTGCTTGGTTGATAGGTTGACTACTTCTTCAACACTTTTAGTTAATTAAGGACTTTTCCAGCTTGGTCAATTCTTTTAATTCTCAATCAATTTTAACTTGTTTCCTCTACTTTATGGTGAACAATCAATGTTCTCTTTGCTTAACATATGTATATTTATTTTAGATGTAAAAATTTCCCTCGTGTTGCTTTATTTCTCAAATGAAGGAATATTAACCTTATCGTACTTGTATTAAAATCAATCGATCAAATAAACAAAGTATGATGTGGCAAATAATATTGTTCACCTAAAATCAGTCGATTATGTTTTAAAATATGTCTAACATGTCAAACTCTTTAGTTAATCAATTTAATTTAAAAACTATGTATGTTTTGGAATTTGGGTGTGTCGTTTAAATTTTTTAACTTGCACTCAATTCTTCATCTTTTATATAACAATCCTTAAATCTTCTAAAAGCCTTGGAGATTTTTATATAAAGATTTAATCAAGAACCCTAAACTCCTTTTTTCCTATTAAAAACAAGAATGACAACCTCAAGCTTTAACTCCATTAAAATCCATGATTATTTGGCATTACCATAACCTTAAAGATTTCTTACCCAATGTAAACTAGTTTATTGTTAATGCTACACCAAGATATATGAGTGGAGAATATCTTAACCTGTTTATATCACAATAAGCAAAAGATTACCATTTTATTGTAGATATTAAGAAAAAAAATTCCCTTTTAGCATAACCATGAAAATCTCAAAACATAAATCAAGCCATTTTAATATGGCCAAGCATTGTCCTTATCAATTAGATGATGCAATAGGATACAAGAAAGTTTTGGTGAATAATGAAAACATTAAAAAATCTTTGATATTATTCAGCTAACCATAATTACCACCAACCTAAAAAGAGTCATTAGTCCCTCCTTTTCTATTTCAATCAAAGCCTAACAACCTCTTTTTTTTCCAGGTATGAGATGCAAACTATTACTTCTCATGTCCTGGCCTTAATATGAGGTTTATATATAGTAGGTGAAGAGCTTTGCACTTTCATCTAAATTTCTACAAGCCTTTTCAAAGACTTATTGTTGAATGTTCATGAATTCGATGTATTACTGGGAAAAAAAGGAAAGAAAAGAGAAACTTAACCTTTCATACAAAATATATAGCCTTCTTATTGTACAGTTCCGGACAAAATTCAAGCCTTGTTAAAGTTCTTCTTTAACATGGATTCTCTTACTTCGGCTGACCTTAAATAGAGCAGGCCTTAGGCTGAGCTAAGAAGACTCAAGAGAGCTGAGCTAGCAACATATGACTCGTATTTGGGCCCGTCATAAAAACCATATCAATTGATAATTAAACCAAAATATTTTCTCTTACTTTAGTTCAAGTTTCAACATGTCCGTTTTGATACATCACTAGTTCATAACTTGTGCTTATAAAAATTATTTGATTTGATTTGATTTATACCATGAACTTCAAATCTGATACATATTGAACGACACCATTTTTTTAATAATAAGATTGTAACATATCAGATGACATCATTTTTAAAAAATATTGGGAGGACAACATGTCGAATTAACTCAAACCAATTTTGATTAACCTGTAAAACTTACAATCCAAGTCATTAGATCATAATAATCCCATTAAAAGAAAATCAAAATAAATTATGAAGCCTAATTCCCAATAAGCTAAAATGTTGAGAGAATATATATATATATATACACACATTCAATTTAGAAAGAAAGACAAAATAAAAGCAGTCGAATCACTAAACCTACAACTTGAGTCATGAGAATATATTACCTTATAGAAAGAAGATTTAAAAGCATTATGAAACTCAACTTTTAACTACCTCATTATTGAAGGACAAAATCGAAAAGAAACAATTAAAAAAACCACTTCGAATCAACCCAGGTTAACATGGCAAACTCATGACAGGGTCATGAGACTAAGATAACTTAATAGAAAGCAAATTGGTAAAAATCACAAAGTTCAACTTCCAACCAATTAAACTCGTGACCTGGGTCATGAGAATGAGATTACTCCATAAAAAAATGAAAAATTATGAAGACTAGCTCTTAACTAACCCAATGTTGAATAACAAAATAAAAAAAAATTAAAAAAACAAAAAAAATCCTAATCAACATGGGTTAACTTGGAAAACGCAAAACCTAAGTCATGAGACTGGGATAACTTAACAAAAAGCAAATAAAAAAATAATCATGAATTCTAATTCTCAATAACTAAATTCATCACCTGAGTCATGAGAAAGAGATTCCCTATACTAAGCAAATTGTAAAAAACCCTGAACCCTAACTCTTAACCAACTCATTGTTGAAGGATGAAATCAGAAAATAAACATTTAAAAAAGAAAAAAAAAAGAAACAACCTGGTTTAACTTGAAACCTATGTTATGAGATTGATATAACTTACAAGAAAAAAAAATAAGAAAAAACCATAAAGTCCAATTCTTAACCAACTAAATATTGAAGGCCAACATTAAAAAAAAAATCCCACATCAAACCTTGTTATGTCTTCAAACACATGATTTAGTTCATAAGACTTGGATTACCTCAAAGAAAGAAAATAAAACAATTATAAAGGTGAATCTTCCAACCAATCAAATGTTGAAAGATAAAATAAAAAAAAATTACAAACATTAATTAAAAGAATGATGATCAAAATTGATATAAGAGCAAACTTTACAAAGCGAGGCATGAAAACAGAGGCAAAGAGAGAGAAAAGAAGAATGGGCCACCAACGACACATTGCCATTTGACTTGCATCATTTGCTACCCCATTGGGTAGCCCTTGCTGAGACGATTCAAAATACATGGTGGAACAGCATTTTTGCTGGTCAGAGGATGAAGCATGTGCCTCCACAACATGATGATCTCTTCATTCTTTAGCGAGTGCAACACAAGCTCAAGTTTTACCCCAATTGCTTGTCCAATCATCTCTGCTCTTGTTTTAGCTCCAGCCCTAATTATTTTAAATTAGTAAAATTGAATTTTATTTTGCAAAATCAAGCATTAACCATTTGCCAAAAATCTTTCTTGACTTTGCGAGATCCTGACATATTGGCCACAAAAAAAAAAAAACCCTTCAAGTCCAATCCTAAATAAACTTAATGTGAAATGATTAAGTTGAAATAAATATAAATAGACAAAAAGGAGGGTTCAACCTTCCCTTGCCCATACATTTTAGTCTATGATTCTAGCTAAAAAAAGGAGTTGAATATTTAACAATTATTCAAATCCGATCCCCGTAGCTTTAAATCAATAAAATTTAATTTAATTTTTGCAAACCAGGCATCAATCAAGCAAAGGTTGTTTTTTGACATTGCGAGACCCCCTAGTTTATGACTAATCATTTTGTTTAGTTTTTTTTATTAGGGTTTTAGATGTAGACTTTAATATTTGGAGAATGTAAAACTACACAGTAGAGTACACCATCATGTATTAAAAATAAAAAATGTAAAATAAATTTGATGCTAAAATTCAGACTTTAGAATGATTAGGGTTTAAATGATAAGGTAGAGACTTCCTCATGAAAAGAGATTTGCCTTAGACCTTAGAAAAAGACCAACGAATAGAAATTTAACTTAGAAAAACAATTAAACAATAATGCAACTTACCTTAGGTGGGGTTCACTAGAGGCGATGCGTCTTCTCCTTGCACAACCAATCCATTACCCAAACTCTCGCAAACCATAGATTTTTAATAATCATTATACTAGGTGGCGACTCCTGAACCTTAATCATAATTTTATGATTAAACTCAAAACTATTTCCTTTTCCATTCAACACCACACCTCGCTTAGGAGGGAGGCACGTTTAAAGCGCGCCAAGACCAATGCCATGACTACGTCGTGCCCCCACATGCGACAAATTCGATGTATTACTGAAAAAAAAGAAATAAAAGAGAAACTTAACCTTTCATACAAAATATATAGCCTTATTGTTTTGGATATGCAAAAACCTTATATGCTTCGACCGAAAGTAGGAAAATTGTTATAGGACCTTTTGTATTAAGCCACATCTATAGGGTATTGGAGAATGCTAGGATAAATATGAAGATTACTATTTTATAATAAAAAAAAATATTTATGAAATCTAAAAACAACTTGTTCTTTCATTTTATAAGTTTTCTTTTATATATTTTGGAGGTTAATTCTAGTCGTTAAGTATTTATGATTTTCATTCTTATAGATGAATCATGCAAAAACAATTGATCCATCTAAAATTTAATAGAAAAAACATCTTGAAACATGAGAAAAACAAAGTTTTAGGATAAAAAACAAACACCTAAAATTATAGTGGCAAGAAAATGTAGAAATAAAAAACCTTTGGCGACTAAATTGAACTTTTATGAAAACCACAAAGACTAAATTAAGCTTTTCACAATATCCAAGGACTGTCACGTGAGAGGAAAAAAAAAATTTTAAAGACAAAAAGGCAAATACCTAAAACTACATAAGCAAAAAATGTGAAATTCAAAAATTTTAGGGAACAAATTGAACTTGTCTAAGATTTCAGGGACCAACTTAAAGAAATAAAGATTTAAGATAAAACATAAGCAAATAAAATTTTAGGGATGGAAATGTAAAAAAATACAAGTCTTAGGGACCTAATTGAAACTCTACCAAAACTTAAAGGACTAAATTGAACTTTTCTCAACGTTATGAACTCAAACACAAAGAAAATAAAATCTTAGGACCTAAAGGAAAATACCTAAAACTATAGGGATGAAAAATGTAAAATTTAAATAAATTAAGGACCAAATTAAGCTTTTAAAACTTCAAGGATCAAATTAAATTTTTAAATATTGCACCATCGAGTAACATTGCAATCTATAATAAATTGTGTTTTGTTGCATTGTACCAGCTGCTATGGTAAAGGTAGAAAATATTCTAGTTTATACTATAATAAATATTGTTAGTAATTTTAGAAAAATCTCTCTCGTGTTGTAGTCTATCAATCAAAGATGTGTTGTAATGGATTTGAACATCTTTTGCAAAGCTATGCCAGCTATGGATTTGAACATGATTCCTTAGTTGTGGAAGTTGTTCAAAGAAAACAGGAGACCTTTAGGTTGTGAAACTACTGTTCCAACTTTTAAGGTCCATCAATCCCTTTCTCGTTTACATTGTATATGATGCTCTCCGAGCTGGGTTTTGGTTCCCATTATTTATCGACCTCTAGCCCATGGTCCCTAAGATTATAAATCTTTGATGTAAAGCCTGTCCGAGGTGCAATATATAGACAACTCTGGACAAACTTCAAGCCCTGCTGAAGTTCTTATTTAACATAAATGCTCTTACTTTAACTGTCCTTAAGAAGAGCAGGCCTTAGGCTGAAGCTAAGAAGACTCAAAGGAGCTGAGCTAATAACATGTAACTCGTATTTGGGCTCGATATATAAACCATATTGATTGATAATTAAACCAAATATTTTCTCTTACTTTAGTTCAAGTTTCAACATGTCCATTTTGATACATCACTAGTTTATAACATGTGCTTGAAAAAGTTATTTGATTTGATTTATCCATCCATTAATTTACATAATTTATTTGAAAACTAATGGCATAAAAATTTGATTACCTCAAAGAAAGAAAAAAAATATATTATAAAAGTGAATCCCTCAACTAATCAAAAATTGAAAGATAAAATTAAAAAATAAAATAAAAATACAAACATTAATTAAAAGAATGAGAATCAAAATTAATATAAGAGCAAACTTTACCAAGTAAGGCATGAAAACAGAGGCAAAGAGAGAGAAAAGAGAAAGAAAAGAAGAATGGGCCGCCAATGACACATTTCCACTAGACTTGCACCATTTGCTACCCCAGTGTGTAGCCCCTGCTGAGAAGATTCAAAATACATGTTGTAACATCATTTTTTGTGGTCAGAGTATGAAGTTTGCGCCTCCACAACATGACAATCTCCTCATTCTCTAGCGAGTGCAACACAAGCTCAAGTCTTGCCCTAACTACTCGTCCAATTTCATCTCTACTCTTATTTAAGCTCTAGCCTTAATTGTTTTAAATCAGTAAAATGAAATTTTATTTTTCAAAATCAAGTATTAACCATGTGCCAAAAATATTTCTTGACTCGCGAGATCCTAGCATATTGGCCAAAAAAAAAAACCTTCAAGTCCAATCCGAAATAAACTTAATGTGAAATGATTAAGTTGAAAAAAAATATTAATAGACAAAGAAAAAAAGGGTTTAACCTTCCCCTGCCCATGCATTTTAGTCCATGATTCTAGCAAGAAAAAGGAGTTGAATATTTATCAATTATTCTAATCCGATCCCCGTAGCTTTAAATGTTTTAAATCAATAAAATTTAATTTATTTTTTTTGCAAACCGGGCATCAAAGAAGCAAAGATTTTTTTGACACTACAAGACCCCTTAATCTAGGCATCCAAAATAAACCACGAAGTCTAACCCCAAATAATCACAAATAATAAACCAAATAGAGAAAATTAAAAATTAAGGGATCAAATTAAAAAAAAACATAGCAAAAAACTATTACAATTCCCTATGTTTTCTATCTTGTATTATAGTGAAAATGCTACATTCTTTAGTTTTTATATATATATATATATATAATTGTAATTCTTTAGTTGGATACAAGTGAGGCAGCCATTAATGGACATGGGCTTTGTGTGTGCGCCAGGCCCCTTTTTTCCCTCCTTTTGATACATACACCTTTGTGATGATTTTTTTTCCCATCTAACCTTGCTAATTATTACTAGTAATCAGATCTTGTAGGCTAGGCTGTTCAATATTATTTCATAATTGTTTAGAAACGTGATAGCAAT
>Ga0325411_1005481_pt1 | contig 14027 bp, 12 predicted proteins | sample PopdelMetagenome_13_FD_206181 | JGI IMG/M metagenome (GOLD analysis project Ga0325411, IMG submission 206181) | Populus deltoides microbial communities from Bellville, Georgia, United States - Xylem-PdIQD-R4 | ecosystem: Host-associated > Plants > Phyllosphere > Stem > Wood/Secondary xylem... | reverse complement strand
CCTCTCTCATGGATGGAAATGGTGCTGTTCCAGCTTCAGGAGCTCCTCCTGACCTCCTTACCTCTAACGCATGGGAAGAGGTAATAGTTGGTGTGTACGAATATCATTATATTTACATTTATCCATTAAAACACACACATGTATCTATCAAAGTGATTTCTGATAGGAATCAAATGTGAGGCAGGTTTCTCCAAACGCTACACTTCTTACACCAGTGGAGTGTAAGTCATTATGGATGCAGTTCAAAGCAGACATAAAGTATATAATGAACCAGGCTACATCTGCTCAGGTACCTTATCATGTATAGTGCTTTGTATTTTTTTAATGAACTTGTCTGTTAGAACATTTTCAGTTTATGCCAATAAGTTCCTATGCTTTCTAAACTTGGTTCGGAAACTAATATCTATATGGAATGCACCAGCTCAGTTTTTAAGAAGTGCATAATATGTTTTATTTGCCAATCGAAGTTCCTTCTGGTGGAATCTAACTAGCACTCAAACATGTCATACTTGGTGTTTTCCTCAGCAAACTCTTAGGCAAGCTAAAAGGGCTATTACAATAGTTGTCGGGGTAGTGGTGGTTGTGGGGGCAGCAGTGGTGGCAACATTCGGGACACCTACAGCCATGGGGATAGCTGCAAGGCCAGAGGTGGCAGCAGTGCTGAAGGCAGTAGGGCCAGGGTTGGCAGCTGTTATGAAAGACATAGGGCCGGAGGTGTTGGCGACGCTGAAAGATATAGGGCCGGAGGTGGCTGGGGCGGTGAGATCTTTAGGACCGCAAATAGTGACAGCGGTAATTGCGATGATGACAAATGGGTTTGCAAGGCCGCACCAGCAATAGGTTTGCTATTCTTAGGTTAAAGACTCGTACTTTGCACGGTTGATGTGTGAACCTAATCTTAATGCAGCATGCTATGGTAAATCATGCAAAAGATCATTGTAATTTGATTGCCCCCGTTGAGATTATAATTGAACTTATTATAAACCCACCAATCCATACTGATACTTGTAAAATTATCGATCATCAGTTTCTATAAATGGCAGTCCAAGTTCCAGAAATATAATACTTCCCAGCCAAGATGCATGGAGATTTTCTCACACAGCCACACCATATACAGAAGCGAACTCTCTTATTTGTACCTTTCGATCTTAAGGGTGAAATGTGCATCCTGGCATGGTTCACCAGTGTCATGAACAAGAACACTGAACTGTTAATTTTTTATATACACCACAAAATACAGAGATTAAGCAAATATCTTGGAAAACTACAGCTTCAGTAGGTCTACATGTGGGAGTAAATGTTCCAAAATACCAGAACCAAAAAGAGGAACTCAAATTGTCATCACTGATCACCGCTTGCTTAGTAGAAGTTTAGAGATTGACATATCCAGACCCCTAAACCCATGCACTGTAGCTTTTGCAGACGTGTGAATACTCAGTTCTAAATGTCGAGCTGCATGTACACGACATGATAGAAAGAAGAAGTAAATTATGAACTACATGAAACCCTATTGAAGAGACAAAATGAGAATGTTATAACGATAATTCATGAAAAAAGTGACTGATTCAAGATGACTAGCGGAAAATGCAGAACCAAAGAAGGCGGATAAAAAGGTGATGGCTTAGCCGAAGTCAATAGCATGAAGTAATAAATCAATAGCTGAGAAAAAGAATCTTAGCAGTATTACACCATTGGTACATGTATGCGCTTTTCTTGCAACATATTTCTTACAAATGCATGCGCATTTCTCACTGGTGGTCAAAGAAGGAGGCCAACCAATCTGCCCAGAAAGTATAGGGTGTAGCGTGTTCCATACAAATCGCGTCAAAAACATAATTTCTTCAAAAGATAGAGAGTGACTCTCTTTCTTTAATATCGACATCTCTTGACGATCTGTTTTTTTTTATATACTAAAAGAAACACAATTTGCATAAAATTACCCTGAAATTTATTCAATTGCAAAAATGCGTACTATAATCAATAAAACCATAAATTATAAATCCAGTCGTTTTATTTATTTTTTTGTCAAGAAAAAATATTATTTGTTAGAGTAGGTTTTGCTCTTCAAACACTACATAAATCCATTGAAATAAAAACTAACATGCTTTGAATGGAAAAAAAAAAAAACAATACTATTACAATTCTTAAGATGTAATAAATGAGTATTTTTAAATATTAATTCAATCCAAATTAAGAAATAAAAAAAAACCATAAAAGGTGTAACTCAACTAGTCATGCTCTAAACTTGTTTCTTAGAAGTTACTAGTTCGAGTCTCACAAACTTCAGGGTTATTAGAAATCTACATAGTCGTTAACTTTAAAATTCATAAAATTAATCGAGGTACATACAAACTAGTCGAACAACACATTAATAATTAAGAAAAAAAAAAGTTAAAGAATGCAAAAAATTCTCATTGAGGTGAAAGCTTAGTGAATCAGTACTCCTGCAGAAAGAAAAACTATTTAATATTATTATGTAAATTAATTTGAAACAAAAGTAAACCAACCCTAATGATTTTTGTTTAATAAAATAGTTGAATATAATCACATTACTTAGTCAATATTATATACAAATTCAAAAAGATCGAGAGATTTAGTAACATTTAATTAACATGGGATGGCTACACCAAAAAAGAAAATTAAAAAAAAACCCATAAAACCACACATACAAGATTGTTTCACTTTCTAGATGAAGAAAAAATAATGACATGAATGATTTATTTTTTTTTTAGTTTAACGTGGGTATCCGGGTCAGTTTGGGCGCATCTCAACTAATCTCACAGGCTCTAAAGTTAACGATCATGTAAACCTTCAGTGGTCATCATATGAGCAACCACATGACTCAAATCTAAGACCATAGAGGGAGCAAACCTCTTAATTCCAAGCTTTTATTATTGGGTCACCACCTAGATGGTTGAATGATTATTTTTTTCGAAATTAGAGATGAAGAAATTGCAAAATGTTTCAAATCTTTTGTTAGTTATTTAGTAGTGAAGACCAAATTGAATCCTTTGAAAACAAAAGGGGTGATATTAAGAAGATTCAAACTATAGGTGTAAAATTGAAGCATTGATAAATCTACAAGGATAAAAATATAGTTTACCCGCAAATCAATGTTTTTTACCAGACAGGGAGGAATCGGAACATAATTAATTTAATTAGCGTTAAATCCACGTTTCACTAATCACCATAAAATAAATAAATAAATTCAAAACAATTTTTTAAGAAAAAACCCTTCAAAGTTCTATATATATATAAAAAGCCGCCAGTCAGTGGTCGCTCTGCTGCTGCTACTGTGTATAAAAAGACCACTGCAACCGGTTGTTTCAGCTTCTGCATTCGCCGCCACTTCCCAAAAGATGCATACTTGTGCGCCTCCTCATCACTTTTCCTCTCTAAAGTTCCCTGAACTTCATGGCTCCTCAAAGCTTAATAATTTGCAGGTTTTGAGGTCTTTTGGTTTAAGTAAGAGAAACTTTAAGGTATTTGCAGTGGCTGCTTCATCGTCATCAAGCATGAGTGAGGCCTCTAATTATATACCTGCTGCTCCTATTTTTCTTCCTGAAGGACCATGGCAGCAAGTAAGTTTTGCCCGTTATTTTTTTTATTGATTTCTTTGTTTGGTTAACATTTTCAAGATGAAGATTTTATTAGTATTTGATTGTTATTCTGCATTTTTCTAGTCTCAAGATGGTGTTAGCATTGATGGGTTTTTTCTGGTTTTGTTCTTGAGATGACCAAAAATGTTAGTGCATGAAAATCATAATGAGTTTTTGATTAATTACAAGTTAATTACCTTAACGATTAGTGCTAGAATCAAGATGGAATTTTATCTAATATTTTATTTTATTTTATTTTTTGGTTATTATTCTTGAAGAGCTTTTAGTTAACAGGGCGTCTTTATTTGATTTTCATAAAATGGTGACCAAGTTTGCAACTTTTGTGAGGATAGATTCCTGGGGGAGTTACTGCTGCAAAGGGGTTCAAAGCGGCAGGAATATATGGTGGATTGCGTGCCAAAGGAGAGAAGCCTGATCTTGCGCTTGTTACTTGTGATGTTGACGCTACAGCTGCAGGTAAAGGTTTCACATTTTAGTGGATATTATGTGTTTTACATGTTGTTATGGACTTTTAGGTTTGAGGTTATGGTGATTATTTTTCTCTAGGTAGATAGGTTAAACCGCTTGAATTGCTTTGCTTGTGATGGACAAATTATTTGCATCATGAAAGAAATTAGATTACTTGACCTGAGAATTGGTATTTTATTTTCTTTTTATCTCCAGGGGCATTCACTACCAACATGGTTGCAGCTGCACCAGTATTATACTGTAAAAATGCATTAGATATCTCAAAAACAGTAAGCCAGAGTCTTATTTTTGCATTGCTTGTATTTGATTGCTTTTTTTTTTTCTTTTGAAAGAATGACCTACACTGTCTAGTAGACATGATTTTGATGTTATCTTTTTCACCGGCAGTAGTAGATACTTTTAACTTTGAATGTGCTAGGTGTCGCTCAACTATTTTGACATTATTTTGATACAACCTTGTAGGCCATCGGGCGCATGCTTTCATGGCATTTTGGTTTTTTGGATTTAAAATGCTCTTTAATCCAACACCATTGTTATATGTGGACAAGTAGCTTTTTTAATACATTCTATTATTATTTATACCGTGATTTCTTATCTTGGTTCAATTCTCTAATCATAAGTTGATGGCATGATTTTGCATCAGGCACGTGCAGTGTTAATAAATGCTGGTCAAGCAAATGCAGCAACAGTAAGTTTCACCCATATAGCTGGATGGTCCACGTGCAATATTGTTTTTCATTTTTCCATATGTTTGTCCAAGAATGAACTGATCTTAGCTTGTAAGCATAGAAAACTTAGGAATTCCTTTAGTTTATGTCACTATACTGCTAAAATGAGTGTGCTGAGTCTTACATGATTAAGATACCTACCATCCACATCCAGGGTGATGCAGGCTACCAAGATGTGCTAGAATCTGCTGGTGCTCTTGCTATGGTATACAATCTTTGAGTAGACATCTCAATTTCATGAAAATCATGCTTTAACTGAATCCTTATTCACTTCTCATTTTGTGTCTTTTATCTTCAGTTACTTAAATTGAAGCCTGAGGAAGTTTTGATTGAATCCACTGGTATCATAGGTCAAAGAATAAAGAAGGTATGCATGATTAATTCTACAGTCAATAAGCTGTAAGCCTGCTATGCTGCTCTGTTGATGTGCTCTGTACCATGCAGCTTATTTTTTGTGATGAACTGTGCAGGGAGCACTTCTAAATTCGCTTCCAAAACTGGTTAATTCTTTATCTCCATCCATTGAAGGGTACATTTCTACTATCTGTTATTTAGTTTAAAAGTTATGAGCTCCCATGGTTGTTGAACAACCCAATTGTATTTACTCTCTTATCCTTGTCCAGTGTCACATTTATCATATAGATAGGTTCTAGTTCTCAATAATCTCCTCAACAGGTGTTATTTCCATTTAAAAAAAAATGATATTTAGTGGATATGCAGGGCAGGTTCCGCAGCTGTCGCAATCACAACAACTGACCTTGTAAGCAAGAGTGTGGCCATTGAGTCTCAGGTTTGTGAAAAGTTGTTCTTAAGGAGCTGGTGTGCTTGCTTCTTGTTGGATATAAACCACCATAACTTTACTCTGTCTATGTACAACACTACCATGACTTTCTCATTCTATTCCTTTGTTAAATTGGTCTATGCTTTAATAACGGATCATCAACTTAAAGAGTATTCTGTTCCAAAGAAAAAGGGAGAAACATTAAGAGTGTCCAAAATCATTGCTTGAATACCAATGCATCTTATGCCAACTTTAAAAAGAAGGGTGGAGCTTTGACAAGTGTTCGAAAATTATATTATTCAATTTTGATCAGTAAGCATTAATTGTGTATATTTTATTGGTGTTCAAAAGCTAGTCCACTGCCTTTACATGTTACTCATTTTCCACTTGGATGACAGCATTTTCTGAACACAGAACTTCGACCTTTTGAGAGATGCTTCCTAATAATTCATGCTTTTTTAATATGGATTCATAGCAGAAAGGCAGGGTATTACAATTTGTTAAATGCCTCAGGTTGGAGGGACAAATATAAAAGTTGGGGGAATGGCCAAAGGTTCTGGGATGATCCACCCAAATATGGCCACCATGCTCGGTGTATGTCTCCTCTACTGCTTCTCTCAATTTTTCTGGGAAAGCACACTTTATCATTCTGTTCTTTGACAATACCATCTTTTGCAGGTTATAACGACTGATGCCCTTGTCAACAGTGATGTTTGGAGAAAGATGGTGCAGATTTCAGTGAATCGGAGTTTTAACCAAATAACTGTATGTTACATATGGCTTTTGTACATGTTTCTAAAGTTCTGCACTGGTTTCAATAAGTTGGCTACTGTTGAACTTGAGCTAGATTTTATGTGGTCCCTACTCCCTATTGCCTGAAAAATTTAATGCTGAGACTATAATGGCAGGTCATTTTTTTCCCCAGAGTTTTCCTGCTGGATTAATTAGAGAAATGTTAAGATGGTTTCCTGACTCTACCAAACTGTAGTTGTAGACATTGGTGGCTGACAATAGCATTGTAAACTTAACTCAGATATGAATTTCAATGTATCCATAAGACCACATAATTTTAATATTCATTCTGATTTTGTATAATGCTCTCTTATGACAAAAGTTTCCTATTGTTTTGTTTTAATATACCTGAATGTCTATCCGTTCATGGAGTGTGATCATCATTTCTTTTTTTCGAGTACAATCATATTCATGCTCAGTTTGATTGCAAATGGTAATTTTTATACATGCGATACCTTAGTGTGCACTTGAATTGCATTGCTTCTTGTTTAGCAAGGCTTCCTTTCATTGAAAAGGCATACAAAGTTTTCTTCACTAAACAATTAGATTGTGGTTTTAGTTTATTGGGCTGATTCACACTTGTTTGCTACAGGTAGATGGGGATACAAGTACAAATGATACAGTCATTGCTTTGGCTAGCGGATTATCTGGATCAATCTCAATATCTAACATAAACTGCCATGAGGCAATGCAACTTCAAGCATGCCTTGATGCTGTAAGTTTGGCTGCCAGGCAACTTTTTATTCTCCCTCGATGGTTCAGCATTTACTTAATTGCTGAACAACCAAACATAATAGTTTTGTCCTTGTTATTTTCTGAACTAAGCTTTCTAACTCTAAAATCATTCTCAAGTTTGTCAAGCATTCCCTCTCACCAACAATCATTTATTTTATGTTAACTGTAAACTATCTATAACATCTCTGTCTTTCCCTTTTCATATTCATCAGTTGATAACCTATTTCTCTGTTCTGTGGCTTTTTTTTATATAAATAAAGATGAATATATTAACTATGTTCTGTGGCTATATCTTCTCTTACATAAACTCTCCCTAATTTTCTGCAACAATCATGCAAACTTGTTAGGATTTGGTGTTGAAAGGGTTATGGGGTAGCCCATGATTGTTTAGGGACCTTGTAGTTATTCAGATTATATCTTGTATGAAGTCTAATTTTTTTAAAAAAAAAAAACAACTATTCTCAGGTAATGCAAGGTCTTGCAAAATCAATAGCTTGGGATGGAGAAGGAGCTACATGTCTAATTGAGGTTTGCTTCTCGTCTTAAAGGTTGTACATACTTGATTAGCCAAAGTTTTTAATTACAGTACCGGCGCTAACAGACATCTAAGAAATTGAAGCTAATTTATGCCCAGCATAACATTTAACTAATGCAAAACTTGGTTTGCGCACAACTATTGACAGATTAGCTAACTCTTATCCCTGATTCCTATCCCCAGGACATTATGATCTTCCACAATTAGAATAAGATGGTTGTAGGAATATATATATTGAGCACTTCACAGCTTTCTCCTGGAACAAACCTAATTTATCTGAAAATTGTAGAAAATTTCAGCTAGTTGTGACTTGGCTATGTAGGTCACAGTAACTGGGGCAGAAAGTGAGGCGAAGGCAGCAAAAATTGCACGCTCAGTAGCATCGTCTTCTCTTGTCAAGGCATGATATCAGAACTCAAAACATCATCCGTTGATGCGTCAACTTTATTATGTCTAACTTGCAGTCAATGATTATACCAGGCAGCTGTTTATGGCAGAGATCCAAACTGGGGACGCATTGCTGCTGCTGCTGGCTATGCAGGAATTCCTTTCCACCAAAACAATCTTCGTATTATGCTGGGAGATATTTTGCTGATGGATAATGGGCAACCACTTTCATTTGACAGGTGAGAATTGGACCTGCTTCTGTAAATGATAACATCTTTTTTATCTTCAAGGTGACGACTTCTTGTTTTCCATCTTATTTGAGTGTATCATTGCTATCCTTTTCCATTTCATTCCAATTATTGATAACTGGAGATTTTCAGGTCTGCGGCCAGTAACTATCTTAGGAAGGCTGGTGAGATCCATGGCACGGTTGGAATCTACATATCCGTGGGTAAGCTTCTGAAACATTTGTGGATCATTTACGTACCATGCCTGTATTTTCCTTCTTTTATTGATTCCACTTCATGTTCAAAGGCAAACTCTTCTCATACAACAAGAAATATAATGTTTCTGGCCTTGCTCTATCTGCTAATTTGCCATTGCTTTAATAATAACCACCACACAAAAGCTACCATGCTATTTAATTTTGCAAACTCACTTGCACAACACGTAAAGGCTCATGCAGTTTTCCCTACACATTACTGCTGATGAGCTGCTCATTCCAAGAACTTTCAATAACCTTAGATCTATGTCAATTAAGAAGCAATGTTTTACTTGCTGCACCCTCTGAGTTTAACATATTTGATAGGCTGTGTATCTGTTTTTTTCCACAGGTGATGGACCAGGAAGTGGGCAAGCCTGGGGCTGTGATTTAAGTTATGATTATGTCAAAATAAATGCTGAATACACAACATAGACAAATTCTCACCTTTTCTTTCCTTCGCCAGTTCTCCCCTGTTTGAGATGTTAGGCTGTATGATGATATCATCAATCAAGTGTTCCCTTTATATTATTGAATAATATCATTGACTTGTCAGAAATAATAAAGTTTAACCCTTTGAGTTATTCGAAGCGTGATAATTTTGTAGTCTTTGGAATTTTGTGGTTATCAAAATGCAATTTGTTCACTAATCTCCATTACAGCCGCAGCATGTCATGTGCACGTAATTACAAGAAAAAGAATAGGAACCAGAAACATAACAGGCACATGTGAATCGGAGTTTCTGCCGAAGATACTAAACCTCGCATGTTATATGAATTGGCCTCAAGTTATTACAGGTTGCACAGGTCAACTTGACTTTATCAATTTAAAAATAATATCATCTCAAGATTTAAAAAAAAAAAAAAGTTAAATAGGTTGTTCGGGTTGTTCGGGTTATAAGTTGTGGGCTGATCTATCAGGTTGAATAAGATTAGTTATATCAATCTTTTAACTATGTTATTTTGAAATTTTTAAATAAAATCAAGCACTAGATTAATTATGTTACAAATTAATCTATTGAGTTGAGTTAAACAGATTTAACCAAGTTAATTTTAATTAAGTTTAATTTAATTCAACCAGATCCTAAGCGGACAAGCCTGATTTAACACTCCTTGCCATCCTGGGTGGAATCTGCGAACTGACTAGAATAGATTGGCAGAACGATGTCATCTTGTAACCAACAAGAATCTTTACCATCGTCATTCTCTTCCTACTTCTATAGGAGAAGGCTTCTTAGTAGGTGATGGTCATCAATGGATTTCCAGACACAACATTTTATCCTGTAGGGTTTTTCTTTTTTTCTTTTTTTTTTAGGGATTTAACAATAATAGTATTCTTGCAAAAAAATTTAAACATAGATCAAATTTTCTATCCTTGCCTGTTTTTATGAGAGGTGGATTGCTTGGGAAAGTCGTCCAGGGGATGTGGTGAAGATTAACTTGGATGGTAGCTCTTTGGTAATCCTGGTAAAACTGGAATTGGCGTTCGATCAGAAACACAACAGGAAAATAGATATCTAGTTTTACTGGTTTTATTGGTGGCTGAGTTACAAGCCATGAGGCAAGGTCTTCTGCATGCTTGGGACTTGAAATTTCGGAGCGCTGTTCTTGATATTGACTGCTCCCAGGCAGCTATTCGCCTGATCATTGAGCCAATCTCTTGGTTCCATCCATGTCTGTGCCTTAGTGGCTGATATCAAGAAGCTGCTGTCTAGATCTTGTGCTGATGTGTTGGATAAAATGGGAGCTGCTGGTACCAATCCTTGCTTCTTCTGGACTGATCCTTCTCAAGTTCTGCAGAATTTCTAGGGGATGTTGCAACTTCTGCGCAATGAAAATTGTTTTTAAACATACGAGTTACTTCCTGGTTTTAAATTTAGATAAAATAATACCCACAAAGAAGTATGAACACGTCAAACGCATGAAATCTCAAAAAAGAAATATATAATTTTAGATCCAATTATTAGATTATGCTCAGATTAAGATGTAGCTTTCCTTCTGCTAAATCCCTATTTGGTTAGTTTAATTTCAAATCTAGTCCGAATCGAGTCTCGAGTCATCAAGTCTATTTTCAACATTGTTAGGTTTTAGAAAAAAATTATCCTTGAACTTGCGTATATAACTTGACCACATAAGTTTCCAATCCCAAATGATCTTTGTGGGGTCGAATGAAAACGCCATTAGCAAGAAATTGTTGCTGCATGAAAGGCTTCCATCCACATTCCAATATCTAAACCACACGATGACGGCTTGATGAGAGGGCTAGACAACTGACTCCTGAGGTTCTCTATCTCCCTCTGCAGATTCTTCCAGTCCACCAACTTCTGCAATGATGTCTTCTACAAAAACAGGTGATTAAAATAGAAAGAAAAAATCACAAATAACCCAGTAAAACAAGGGGGGAAATCAAGAAGTAGAGGATTAACCTTTAATTTATTAGCAAATAAAAACAAAGAATAATGCTGTCAGGTGCGAGTGATGTCTCCATGAAGCTGTCTAAAGAAAGGAACTCGTATTGTAAATCTATCATGATAAAAATTAATTTGTCAATCCATTTATGTACACTTAATTAAAGAAAAAAACACTTAATTTTGATATATTAAAATTAATTCAGGAAAAATCTATCTGTAGAAAGCTTAATTCGATTTTTGATCTGTACACGTAATACAGGTATTTTCTCCTTGGATTCTTTTTCAAAATCCTCCTACTCAAAAAGAAAAAGGAAAAAAAATCTCCTCGAAATTAAATTTCAGAGAAAAACAAATAATTACAGAAACAATATAAAATATATTTCTCCAGTTTTAACCAATAGCAAGATAACTAACCGTAACACGTCACTCGAACACAAATCCATTACAAAAAATGCTCCAAACTCTATCCACCCATCTCTCCTCCACCTCCACCTCCACCACCACACCTCTCCTCCTCCTCTCAAAACCCTTCCTGTCTCCCTCTGCAAAATCCCAGCTTTCTCACTCTAAACCCTTCAACTTCCCTCCAACCTTAAAACGCATCTCTTATTACAAGCCCCCAATGAACATCCTTAACAAACTAGGCTTTGGTACTAGGTCACCTGACCCATCCACAATGGACCCAACAATCCCACAAGGTCCTGACGATGACTTACCAGCTCCTGGTCAGCAATTTGCTCAGTTTGGAGCTGGTTGTTTTTGGGGTGTTGAATTGGCATTTCAAAGAGTCCCGGGCGTTACCAAAACTGAAGTGGGTTATACTCAAGGCTTATCGCATAATCCAAGTTATGAAGATGTTTGTACTGGTACTACCAAGCATAGCGAAGTTGTTAGGGTTCAGTATGACCCTAAAGAGGGTAGCTTTGAGACTTTGCTTGATGCTTTTTGGGCTAGACATGATCCTACTACCTTGAATCGCCAGGTGTGTTTGCTTGAATTGACTTGTTTTTTTAATGGGCTGTTGTCAAAATTTGATATTTTTGAGGTTTCTGGTTAAAGTTTGGTGCTTTTGGTAGGGATATGAGCTGGGTTTTGATTGGATTGTGGTGGATCGGTTTGTAATTGAGTTTTTGTTGATTTTCTTGGATTTTTGTTTGATTTGTGGTGCCGTGAGATTTAAATTTTTAAAGTTGGTTGCTATTTTGGGGTTTTGGTGGGTTTGTTTAGTGTATAGTTCTTTTTTTGTTTTTGTTTGATGGACTGGTTTGTATTTGTGCTCCCTTGATGTGTTTTGTTTTATTTATTTATTTTAATTGAAACTCCCTTGATGTGTTGATAGTTGTGTTTTATCTTTTTGGTTCAATTTCTAATTTTTTTGTCTTTCTTGGGAATGATTTGAGGTGATTTTGGGTCTAATTGCTGGGCTTATTCCCTCTTTTGATTAGTTTCCCTTTCTTATCGTTAATATGCTGCTAAGATGTTTTCTTTTCCTGTTATTAGCTTTTAAAGAAGTCAATAACCTTCCATCCCTTTCTTATTGTCAATTCGTTAGCCTGAAATGAATAGCTTCACAGGCATCGGTTATTGGGAAACACGCATAGAATGATGTAACTGGAAAAGGAAATGGAAAGGCCTGCTACCCTGGTGTCTGCAATGAAGAAACTTAGTTGTCAAATCTGCTTTGATTTCGGATAGTCTAGTGTAATACCTATTTACTGTATCACTTTGGCAGGGAAAGCCATGAAAATTATAAATGATTTTCTTGAGTTTTCTGAGCATGTTTAAAACTACCTCGCCACTTCACCCCTCTAGGAGTTAATAGCCACGCGTTGTACTTTTGAGATTTGAGTATCACCTCTTGTTTTGATAATGGTGCTTGGTTCACATTAAGTGCAACCTAACAAGGATTTGCGTTATCAGGTTGCACTTTAATGTTGCTGTGCAAAGGAGTCCAATTTTCATCATGCCTACTCTATGTCATATGAGGATTAATGGGTATTATCACTTTTTTCATTGGAACATGCGCACCATTCGGACATCAATATTCTAGGCAGTAGTCCTGGTATGCCTGTGGTCGTTGCATGTCTTCCTATTTCATTGGTAGCTTATTAAATTACTCCATCCATAGCTGATGTCACTTTATTTGTTTCATTGCTCATAGACATAATCATGATCATCATTATCTCGTGGGATTCTATTGTGATGTAAATATGATTTCAATGTACTCTTCTCATGGCCTGTTCATTTGCATCTTGTTGGTCTTTGCTGGGCAGGGGAATGATGTGGGAACACAGTACAGGTCTGGAATATACTATTACACCCCTGAGCAGGAGAAGGCAGCAAAGGAATCCATGGAACAGCAGCAGAAGCTCTCAAACAGGAAGATAGTCACGGAGATTTTACCTGCCAAGAAATTCTACCGAGCAGAAGAATACCACCAGCAGTATCTTGCCAAAGGAGGCCGTTTTGGATTTAAACAATCTTCTGAGAAAGGCTGCAATGATCCAATCAGATGCTATGGCTAATTCCTTTACCATCATTAAGAGGCTAACATCGGTATAGGTTAAATATTCTTGACCTGACACAATACCTGTTTATATTGAGAAACCTAATGCGTTGCTGTGTTGTGAATGCCATGTGTTAGCTTCGAGGACATAGATATCTAGTTACCTAAATATGTTTGATGGCTGTTTGCTCTACTGTTTGTGTAAGGTAGGTAGGGCAGAATGGTTGATATATAAGAAATAAAGTTTTTCTACAGTGTCAATGCCTCACATTATCTGGGACACCGCAGATTTTACTCTTTTTGTTGAAAAGGTGTACCCACTAGGTTGATCACAAAAAAATGCGCTTAGCATGTTTTGCTTACAAGTAAACCTCTTCCCCTTTCTTCCTTTTCCTCTTACAAGTAAAGCCTTTCGGGTGAGCATTTCTATGTGCATGGTCTTGTCATTTGATCTGAGAATCAAGCACATTGATCTTGGGTTGTAAGGTGTGTTGATGGAAAACATTTGCCAACTCTAAGGTATAATCTGGCCAGTCGGTATAAAGATTCTCTGAACTATTGCCTGTTTTGATTTACATTCCCTA
>Ga0325411_1005479_pt1 | contig 14030 bp, 5 predicted proteins | sample PopdelMetagenome_13_FD_206181 | JGI IMG/M metagenome (GOLD analysis project Ga0325411, IMG submission 206181) | Populus deltoides microbial communities from Bellville, Georgia, United States - Xylem-PdIQD-R4 | ecosystem: Host-associated > Plants > Phyllosphere > Stem > Wood/Secondary xylem... | reverse complement strand
AAAAAAAAAAACGGGAGTGCGGGACGATTGCATCTATAGTATGGAAAAAAAAGAGACAAGATTGTTCAGCAAACCTGAATTGAAGTTTCGGGAAATTTCCTCTACCTAGAAATATATCATCTATCTTAGAAATGCTCTGTTTCCTTCTCGATTTATATGGACGAACTCGCCTAAGAACGTGATCCTCTTGTGGGTATCCCTTGAAATATTGACATCATCTTCCACGAACCTAATCTGATCGATCGATGATGAACCCTGCATCTTTCAGCGTGCATCATTGACTGTATGTGACAAAGGTGCGCCAACACTAGAATGCAGTGCACAGCAAGCTCTAATAGTATCGTTAATTTGTCCGGCTATAGCTGAACTCTAAAAGTGGGGTGTAAGTTCTGCCAAACATGCTTTATCTTTTGGTCTGCGATTTCAAGGTGACGAGGTCACAAAACCTCCATGACTAACCTTTCTTCTCATATGGAACCTTCAACATTATTTGATGCATGTCACTTGTCTTAAGAACACGCATGCATTTAATGTTCCGATTGGAACCTAGCCGAGTTAGAAATATTGTCCAAAGGGGAGGCACAATGGCAACCCAGAAACTAAACGGCCTATGCAGGTCAAACCCCTCAAAGTGTTGACCTATGTGGAAGCTTACCTGGTAATGGGTGGATCCTATTTTTTAGTTTCTCGAAATATATACACCCAATAGAAATAGTAAATTTTTTTATTTTTTTAGAGCCTCAAGATCCCGTTAAATAATCTAGTATTGTTTAGGGTTTATATAAAAATTTCCTCAACATTTTATTAGATGTTCTTTCAGCTTCAAATAATTGTTTCAATACTGAGTTATAACAAACAACAAGTCATCCAAGTGTTCGGTCTCTAACAACAATCCATACAAACCACCAATAAAAAATCTTCTAAATCTTTTTAAGAAAGAGGAATTGATATACTTTTGAGTGCTAATTTTCTTTTCTTTTATATTTTTCAGGTGTTCTGTACCGTTGCACAATATAAAAAATAAGAAGTATAACATTCTATTTATAGGGAAACCTGAAAACCCTATAAATAACAAAATATCAATTTGCCGCTTGAATAATATCACATATATTTTTTCAAGATAATTTTATAAATGTATTTAATCAAGTCCATATTTGATTTTTCAAGGTCTAAAATTGTAATTCCTTGTGTAAATTGCATCCTAATTCTCAATTTCTAAAACTTATTTACAATCAAGTCATACTTGATAATCATCCCATTTTAATTTCTAACTAATGGGTCTTAAGTGTGTGACCCATTAGGTTCTTTAATAAGTTGGTTCAAATATAAATCATAATCCTAAATAAAATATAATTAAGCTAATTAAACAAATTAATTTATTATCAATTTAATAATTGATTGATTTATATTTAAAGATTAAATACAATTTCTAATAAATTGTCATGATTGCTTAAATTTTAGAAAAATAATAAGTGATTTAACTTAACCTTTTAGTTACTAGTTTCTCAGTATAATTATTATCCCTTCATCAATAATGTTCTGATTTAGATATTATAACATGAAGTGTGTCTATTCCGAGTTTAATCATGTTTGTTCTCAACACCATAATTATTAATTTTTAAAAAAAGATTTGAAATTTATTTAAAATCTCATTCCTTTTTACTCAAGAATATATAATCAAAACTATTTGATAACATAAAAAATATTTTCTCTAATTCACATAAGGTGATGAATTTTCTATTGATTACTCAAGTATTTTCATATAGTTTATGTTGTGCCCAATATCTTCTTGTTTATTGTCCTTGATTAAGAAAACATGTACTAGGATCAAAGTATAACATTTTCTATATAAGATTACTTAGTTATCTCAAGTCTAAAAATCACTTGCACAACTATCACGTAAGTCTTTTCATAGACACATATGATCTCTCCAAATGAAATTCTCACGTGGGTAAGTTTAGTGTACATATTATCTGACAAACACCTACATATTAGTTCTAGGTATCACTTATATCCTATTTTGTGAGAATAACTACTTCCTTTAATAAAAGAAATAATAGAATATGTATTAGTCTAGACTCTAATTAATCAATAGTCTTAATAGAACATTGATTATAAAATTTAGGAATAATGATTTGATACAATAAAAACCTTGTAATTATAACAACTTTATAATTTTTTTGCAAAGCATTTTTTTTATCTCAATAACTTTGTTTTCATTCTAAATTCATTAATTAAATATTTGATGAATATTAAAAATAAATAAAGCCTTTATTAAAAAAAATATTTACATTAACAAAGTTAATGTCACGTATAACCAATTGATTGACCACATGCATTTACACTAACAATCTTTTTCTTGCATTAAAACCAATCACTTATGTATCAAATATCATATTATTGTACTTGACGATAATACTTTTATTGGGACAATAAAGATCTATAAGGTTTTCTTCGATAATACTTGCTCTATCTTTACATCTTTTATTTCTATGATTCTTTAATCAAATGAAATTGTTTAAATGTATTTTTGGATGATTGATGAGAGCTTGTTTTATTTGCTTGTGCAATAGTTATATAGTTATCACAATATAGAGTTACTAGATTAATAATATTGTCACATGTGTGCGGCGTCATAACGATCATACTTTTGGATAGAGTTTTGAGGTGTGGAAAGAATAATGAATTCTCGTCCTTTTATGGTTTAGAATTTTAAAGTTGTCATTTAGTGTTTTGGTCAATAAAAACCTTAACTAATCCACAAAGTCTAGATAATGGAAGACCAAAGTCTAGATAATGGAAGACAATATCACCCTTAATACATTATACCTAAGAAAAGTTGTATTGTTCATTTTGTCCGATTATTATTAAGGCTTTGTTGTGTTATTCTAACCATTGATCTGTCTATTGATTAAAATGAATTCACCCCAATAAGAAGAACCATGACTTTATCAGTCAAGTTTAGTCATTCTAAACTCAAATAAAATGTTTTATATTTTATATTTATTTCTCTTAATACTAGGAATATGTTTTGCATACAAGTTCGTGATTTCCAAATATTAAAAGTGAGAGAGAAAAAGAGAGAGAAAGAGAGGTAATAATTTATTATGTGCTATATTTATCTTTTTTACTATTGAAGATACATCTTCTATATATAAGTTTGTAAATTCAAAAATATTAAACGTAAAAAAATTTTCTTTTGGTATTTTTTAAATTTAGACCAAGTCCCCAATAAGTTTAATAATCTTATTATTGAGTCCATGGTGTATGCAAAAAGACTATTTTTTAAAATTGTTTTTAGTATTTTCAAGAAATGTTAAATCATGCAATATATTTTTGGTTTTTTTTCTTTTTTTTCTTTCATGTTATTTTTTTAATTTTTTTTAAAATGAGAACATGATTTCTTTGAAGAAACTTAGCCATATGCAATTTAAAACATAAAACATATATTATTGAAATAAATATTTTTGTTGTTTTTTTCTCTATTTTGTTTTTTAAATCTAGTTTATTTAATACTAGAAAAGTGCCTTACATATAAATTGATAATCTCAAATATTAAATATAAAAGGGTAAAAATAATATAAAAACCAAAATTAATTACAAAATTATCCTTCAAAAATCTAAAAATTAATTAAAATTAGACTAAGACCATATTTGACAAAACACATAAAACAAAAAGAAGAAAATTTGGCAATGAAAAAATGTGTTAGGATGTGTTTGCTAAATATGCCATCAGCTAAGAAAACAATAGCTAAAAAATCACTATAAAAATGTATTTGTCAAACATGTTTTAAAATCTAAAAAAAAGAACTTTTTTTCTTTAACGGTAAATATAGTCCTAGACCTTGAATGGTTCAGGCCAGTCACATGGATTAAGATTCTTAGACTGGCCCAAAAGCCATGCTAAAACCCAAGCTGCTCTTGTAAGGCATTCACGAGCCCATAATTATTTTTCAAAAACCCAAACCAAATTAAAGACCCAAGCTTTAATATCACTCAGATTCTTTGTTTTTGGAAGATCAAAATGACAGACTTAAAGAACTTGCCCAACGTTCTTCACTACAAAACCCAGAATCCACTTTTTTCCAAGACACCGGACACACGCCGTGCCAAATTAGGATTATATTCCAATAACATATGAAATCGAAACCTAAATCATACATGCACTAGTCATGGAAGAAAGTTCATCGTGCATCAAATTAAAAAACGTCTATGGCAGGTCTGAAACATTGATCTTGCTGGGAATCTCTATGAAATGAAAGAGCACATGTCTTTCTCCAAGTAAACCAGACAATCGATATAAACATTCTTCATGGGAATAAGTTCATCAGACATTTTATCACCTCCCACGGATTTGTAAGTTTATTCCCTAAATAAAAATTGAAAACTGAAATCTAACACTGTGATGATTAAACCAAATATTGTTGAACTTTCCATAACAAAGAACAAGAGAGGCTGTCACGTTTAATAGATAGAAAACAATGAGACCTTGAAGCTTGATTTATAACAAATCAATAAGAGAAAGCTTGAACCTATCTTGAATTAGGTATGACATGTTTTCAAATCATTTTCAAATGACAAGAAGGAAATCAAAACAAATTGCTTTAAGTATTCTGAGAAGATTATAACATCCTGATTGTGATAACATTCTGGAAAAAGAAAAATTTTCCAGATAACAAAGAACTAGCATGAACGTGACCGGAGAACTTAAAAACTAAGAATCAAGTCAGATAATGATAATAATAAGTGCAAATTCATGGCCCAAACACCATAAATTTGAAATGGTTACAAAAAAACTTATATAAAGACTCGTCTGGTCATACAAACTAAAATATGATTTTCAACACAAACTCTAGATATTAGAGTGTGTTTGGTATTGCGGTTGCTGTTGTGGTTGTGGTTTGAAAAAAGTTGTTTTATAAAAAGTACTTTTAGCTGAGGTTGATTTGAAAAAATAGGTGTTTGGTTAAAACTGTGGTTGAAATTGAGGTTGAGCAAAAAGTAGTTTAATATGTCTAGTTAAGAATACTTTTGAAATTGAGGTTATAAAATAATTTAAAAATATATATATTAATATTGATGGTTTTTAATTTTAAATTTTGTAGATTTAACTATTGATATTACATCATAAAATAAATAATACTTTATATAAAATATTTTTTATTGTTTCATTAAAATATCTACAATTCTGCAAATACTACGTCATCAAGCGATATTTGTCTAATTTATGTAGTTAAATATTGAATAATATTAAATACTAGTTTTTCAAATAAAATACAAATAAAATAATAAAAAATAATTTTTATTTTACTAGATTGAATCTGTTTTAATATATTTTAAGTTTTAAACCGAAACCGGTTCGGTTAAAATAATACAACAAGCTACCCTGTTGACACGAACAGTGCAGCACTGCACTGTTTAATTAGCATCAACAGTGCAGCATGCTGCACTGTTCATGCCAATTAATTTGGTTGATGTGCGAAAGCATGTAGCAGTCAAGAAAAACGTGACAGCAAGCATGTAAATTCTGCTTCAATAAAACTGTGTTTTCAACACAGATAATGATAGGTCCTTACATATAAAAATTACGGTTTATTTTTTAACCAAAAACTATGTTGTTTCTGTTATATGCTAAATACAGCCACAAACTCTTAGACAAACAAACTTTTATTTGCTATCAAAACATGAATACACCAAACTATATCTAGGTTTCAAATCATTACTGAAGACAAAGATCTTCTAAGACATTTACATTTTAAAAAAGCAAATTATTTGATGCATCGAACCAACAAATCAATGATTAATATATACTACAATAGCTTTTACATCTTGAACTTTTAAAACACCACAAATTCTCACTGTATGGTTGAATGTTGTTTTTTAATGTATTTTTTTTTAAATATATTAAAATAATTTTATTTTTAAAAAAATTTAACATCAATATATTAAAATAATTTAGAAACATAAAAAAAATTAATTTTTTAAAAAACTAAAATTTACTGAAATTCCAATATACAGATGTTTTTATAGTCTAATAAAAAATCCCATTTACACCTCTAGCTTTCACATCTAGAAATTTTAAAACACAAAAAATTCTCACTAATATTTGTCAATCAACCACTAAATACTTGTAATTTAAAGCATAAAGATGATTTCATAGTCTCAAAGTCAAATCAATATCCCATTTTTATTTGGGCAAAAGCTTACAGGAGAGGCATACCACCATGTGCTATAGCAATGAGGTTTTGAAAGGATCATAGAAAATGTATCTCCCCCACTCTTTCTCATTTTCTCCCCCGTTTTGATGACCTTGAAGATGTTATTTATAGATGAAGAATATGGTTCTAGAGAGTGTGAGCTGGGGGGATTTCTTCTCATCTTCAACCCTTTGATTTTGGTGAGGAATGCATCTAGATGTTTTGATAGCTGGAAAAGTTCTGATCATGCTGGTTTTCGATGGCAGTTTTTAAAACCAGTTTGGTTTGGTTGTTTCAATAGTTTTCAAAATGGCTTGGGGACAACAAAAATCAAGTTGAGCTGTTGGATCATGTAGGAGGTAATATTAACCATCAATGTAGGTGTTGAGGGCGTGAGAGAACCTGGAAGGTGGTTTATTCAAATGGTTTCAAAGAAACATGAATGAGATAATGTTTTTGTGGATTTTTAACACTGTAGAAGGGGTAAACCATATGATCTTATAGAGGCTACTCAAAACTAAGGGTTTGGGTTATTTTTGGTTTGATTTGTGTGAGGTAGTGAACATGGAAAGTTCTGGAAGTCATCTGGTGAACTAGACTTTTTTTTTTTTTTTGTAGAGGATGATTTACAATGCTTGAACGATGAATTGTTCATTTTTTTTTAGACCCTATTCAAAATGACACCATTTGAGTAATCCCAAATATTCATGGTTTTAATGTTTTTCAATTCAATTCCAGTCCTTGTTATTATCAAATCTTTCATCGAAACCCCTCAATTGCTTTTTAAATTCTAAGATCCTTTTAATTACATCCTCAATACTTCAATTAGAGTCCATAGATTTAGGCATCTTTACAAAATAGTGCTAGGTCTCAAAATCCTTTAAATGGGTCATTTATTGACTTTAAAACTTTTAATTTCTTTTAATTAAGTTCCTAGTCAAATTGACTTCACTCCTTAAGGTTCAACATTTTTTTCATTTTGATCCTTGGTTTTGAATTTTTTTTAATTAAGCCCTTAATTGACCTTCACATTTTTTTTTTGCAATTAAGCCCTCAAATTAGCCAATTAACTTATTAAAATTCAAAGTTGATCCCTAGAACTTTTAATTCTTGCAATTTGACTTGAACTAGGCTTCCAAACTTATTTACCCTTCAATTAAGTCCTTAATTAGATCAATTAAACATATTAAAAGTCCAATTAAGTCTTTTTTGGCTTAATTAATTCTTTTAATTTTGATTAAATTAATTACTTTAAAACTTAATTTTTTTCCATTAATCCCTCAATTATCAATTAGGCCCATCAAAAGTTCAATTAAATCCCTAAACATAATTATTTTGCAAGTATGTTATGGTCTTCAATATCTTTCTTCAATTTGGTCCTAAATTCTTGTTTTTTTCTTCAATTAGGCCCTCATTTGCTGCAATTAAGTTCTCAACCTTTTCTATTTGGTCTAATTTGGTTCTTCAACTTTTAATTTATGCAATTAAGTCCCTCTTCAGCCTATTTTTGCTACCTTCAAATTTCTTGTCCATTTATGGCCCTATATATATATATATTGAATTTTTAAAATATTTTTTACATAAATTTTTTTTATAAGATTCAAAATTGGGTTATGACAAATGCTAGGAACTATACCTAGTTCAGTGATGAACTTCTTGTTTTAAACAACCTTTTTTGTCCTCTCAAACATTGAGGTGCACTCAACTTTAGTTGTAGAATCTATTTTGATCTTTTATTTAAAACTCTTCCAAGTTATAGCATAATTATTAAGAGTAAAATATAACTAGACTATATTTTTTTTTATTTTCAATATATGATTGAAAAGTACTATCAAAATAACCATGAACTAAACATTATTAGTTCTTCATTTAGAAGTTCTTGGATAACCAAATCTCTACTAATTGGAGTATATATATGATGTTTTCTATTAATAATATGTTGTATGCATATAATATTAGAAAAACAACTTCACTCCTACTAAATTTTTTTTTTATAAACACAAGGCTCATTCATATTTTTAATAAAATCAAACTATTCGATTATCTCATCAAAATGGATATTATAACTTATTGAAGCTTACTTAATTCCATAAATGAATTTTTATAGCATAGATACTTTATTGGTAAATTCCTTAGATTTAAAACTTTTAGATTATGTCACATACACATCTTATTAAAGATTCTCATTTAGGAACATAATCTTGACATCTATCTGTCAAATTTCATATACCTAACAATTCATTAGATCTTTCACCTTTTTTCATTCAAGTGCCGATATCAATACAATTAATTGATATCACTAACTATTCTTAACCTGAAATAGTTAATCAATTCTTATCCACATCTAGTTTACCATCTAAGTTGTCGATGTCAAGAACTCTTAACATCATTAGCCTCTTTACCTAGAGTAGCTAATCACACCATAAATGGTTGCTGATACCAATACGACCAATTGATATCATTAATTATTTCCGACCTGAAATAGTTAATAAATTTAGCTTTCTCCTTTAACCGATAGTAACCATGCCGATGTTAGTAATCTTTATTAACATCATTAGTTATCCAATTACCCAGTATCAACCAATCAATTTAAGGAATGTCAGTACCAATGAAACCACATTGATACCATTAGTTACCCTAATTTTCAGGATAACTAATTAATGTCATCACAATATTCTACTCATACCGATCATATAGACATAGACTACCAAATTTAAATCATATATATAGATCACCAAGTTCAAATCACTTATATACCTAGCAAATTTAAAATGGTAGGAAATAAAAATCCTTAGGTGTTGGGCACCAACCTACAGTAAAAGCTTAACTGGTAGTCCCCGGCTGCTGTTTGGGTCTTGTGGCTCCCCCTGCATTAACAGGCATACCATGTCATTACTCACGAACATTTATTCCTTCTAAATCAATAATCTATACAATTATTTTTTTAATCATCTCATTCATTTTTATCCCTATTCTTTAAAATTTACATCTTATGTTCCCATTAAATCTTTTTCTTTAAGTTCTTTAACAAAAATGCAAATCAACATTACAATTGGAGTATTTTCTTATTCGAATATTGTTTTGTGTTTCATCCATAACTAACATTATATAGTTCAGTTTAAGACGTGAATTAATCCCTTGAAACACTAAGACACAAGGCTATAAGTCCATTGAAGAGAGAAGAACCCAATTCTACTCCTAAAACCCTCAAAACTACCCATAAATAGGGACTTTCTTGACCCCCTTTAGGTTATTAGCCCATAAATTGGGTTCTAAAACTTCAAATTAAGCAAGGTAAACTCCTTTGGATAGTTAACATCCAAGACTAAAATTTCTATGAAGAGACTTAGTCGAAATTCCCTCATTTTCATACTCGAGTTCCTCTGGAAGACCAAGAGACGAAATTGTTCAGTTTCGTCGACAATTCCACAAACATTCACACATCATTAAATTTAACAACCTCATTCAAACCAATTCCTTTCTATGTTATATACACTATAATGATGCCAAAAAACCTCTTTAATAATTTGTTCGTCCAATTTTGTTAACTAATCAATCAACACTCTTCTCAACCCTCTCTAACACCTTCATTGTTATTCTTTCATGCATTTCTCATCATTTTAATTCATATAAACGGACATCATCAATTCAAATATTCAAATAAAACACCCTTCTTCTTCCTACATCAATGGTCGACCACATAGTTTGTGTTTTTACCTATTTTTGTGTTCCCCACAAAAAATAAAAAAATATAAAAAAAATACACATCAAAAAAATCTATTCAGAAGGAATAAAAAAAAATAGGAGTGAGAAAAGGATGTTGGAACTACCATAAAATGGCTAGGAATTGGTTGAGGAGGGTCAGAAATACAAGAATTGAAATTTGACTAATGAGAGCCCTGTTGACAAAGAAAATTCAAGTTGAGAAAAAAAATCTAAAATCAGATGTTTATGAACTCAATTAAATTTTATCTAAGGTTTAATTGAATTTATGGAGGGTTTAATTGCAAGAAAAATAGATTTTAAAGTCAATTTAAACTTTTATTGGATGAAATTAAAGTTCTGGGGTCCAATTATAATTTTAAAGAGTTGATTTGGTCAAATCAGGGGCTTAATTGCATAATTATTGAAGTTGATGGCCAATTAGGGACTTAATTGAAACAATCCAAAACCAAGGACCAAATCAGAAAAGACACTAAATTCAAGGGATCTAATTACGATTTTTCCGGGGGGCTTGATTACAAAATTGCATAAACATCCAAGGACCAAATCAGAAATATCAGTTAAAATGATAAAACAGTGTCGTTTCACTCAAAGCTACTCATTGTCTTCTTCAAATAAAACGGCTGGCAATAAAAACAGGGGAAGCATTAGCGGCAGAGACAATGGAGCTGCAGTCAAGGGGAGGCACGTTTTGCGGCTGATGTTCCTCACCGCCGTGATGCACGTCAACCGTTACCTTAAAGCATGCATCTTCTGGCTATAAAAGCCAGAGGAGAGACGGATAAAAGAAAATGGGGGGAACGAAAAGGAGAAAGACGAGACAGAGAGGGAGAGAAAAAAGAACGAGACAGGGGAAACGAGAGAGGAGAAAGAAGAATAAAGGAGAGAACACAATGGAAAATTCAGGAAACACAAAGGAAGGCCACATGAGGATATAGAAATCAAAGAGCAAAGGAACGATAGTAGAAGAAACCGAACGGCGAAGCCAAAACGCAAAGACAGCAGGGGAGGTTAACACCACCATCGATTTCCTTTCTCCAGAAGCAGGTATGCTCATGTCCTTTCTTCGCAACAATTGACGCCAGGTTTTTCTAGAAAAACAAAAAAAAACTGGAGACGAAAGCAAGCCAAAAGATCGTCATTTCGTTTTTGCTCTGTTAATAACAGTTATCTGCAAAAAAACGAAGGATGAACAGTGCGAAGGTAATATAATTACCTTCGCACTGTCCCATGCTCGCGTAGCGTAGAATTTTACGCGTGCATGGCTTAGTTGGGTCAAGCCACATGGGCGGTTGGGTCCAGCCTGCCATTTGGGTCGGGCTAAGCCCAGCCTAAAAAAAAAGGTTTCTTCAAAAATTATTTTAAAAAAGATTGTGATTTTCCACAAATATTTTTATTGTATTTTAATCAACATCGGTTAGTATTTTTATACTGTAAAGATACAAATTTGGTATTAAAATACCTGGTTTTCGGCAAAAACATATAAAAAAATGTTTTGTTTTCATGCATACGGCCAAATCTCTCAAAAATAAAAATAAAAATTCATTATATTGTATTTTCATATAACAAAAAAAAAATTCAAAAATATATATATTAGCATGCATTTGGCTTTAATAACCAGTTTACTAAAGCCACGAGAACTAGGCCAATATTTCAAAAATTCCAAAAAAATTATTTTGTTTTCTTTTAACATCTGGGGTTATGACCTTATACGTAAGACATATTCCGGATATTAAATTCTTTTGTTGATGCTAGAACGGTTAGGTTTTACCCAATAAGATAAGAATCTCTTTACCGAAGAGGACTTTTCTTAAACCATAGACGGAACGACAACTAGAAAACACGATAAGACCTTAGATTTATCAGACAATAAAAACAATGCAGCTTACCTTAGGTAGGGCGTATTTGGGGTGCTAATACATTCTCTTTACGCAACCAGTCCTCGTACCCGATCTCTGAGACCAGTTAGGGTTCCTAGTGACTAAAATATTAGGTGGCGACTCCCATTCTATTTTTTCACTAATAAAAGACGAGAATTCCTTGTCTCACCACATTTGCCACATAAGATAGATTTTAAGGGTGAATGTTTTCGCCATGACGCCGCACACGTGCGACACTTAATAAGGAGCTATAAATTTTCTTTCAAAATTATTTGTTATTTCAACTCATTTAAACCATATTCGATGTAATAAACATCAATTCAATTCAATTTCTCATTTCCCTCAAAATTCATCATGAACCCTAATCTCAATTTGATGAAAAATTTAATGGAAATTTAACAATTCAATTCAATTTCTCATATTTTGAATATTTTTTTATTTTTGGGCATTTTTCGCACTTCTATTTTAAATTTATTTGTCAACCTTTTTTTTTCTGAATTTCAAAGGTCCGTATTCCTTCCCTTACTACAAGTATTAAATCCCTAATTTTTATAATTTATTTGCTTAATTTCCTTATACACTTCCTTTAGAATTTTTATGGAACTCCTGAGTTGTACCAAGTTTACATTTCTTAACCAAAATTACAAGCGATGATTTCAGATCAATTTTCATATCCTTATATATATATATTGTGTCCTATATATCAAAATTTGTACATTATTCATTTTATTTTTTTATTCAATTTAAAACATTTCTTCAATTTTACGCTTAATTTACACCGGGGTTTACATATATAAACATACATGTCTAGCATGCCATTTTAATTGAATGATTATGAACATATCTAAACCAATTCATTCAAGTCATCAAAGGGAACTAGGTGGTTAAAACCTAGATAGATATTGCAAATCTTCATACATCTTTTACGAGCATCATAGTCGTAGCCTTTTTCATAGTTGTTTCTTTATCTTGGATTAAAAAATATATTTTACTGTTTAAATTTTTACATTTCTAAATTACATAACATTTACATAATTGTATAAGAAATATCAAGTTACATTCAATGATATATGAGAAATCTTTTTTTACAACAAAAAAGAAAAATAGAGAAAATACAAGACACACAAACCCTATTTAATATTACAACCATTCAATCATAAAAACATAATCACATTGGTGTTTTAATGTCTATAATCATCCACCATGCATGATAACACATGAAGATGCATAAATTAATACATTACATACTTCAATTTTAATTATTAAAGTTAAGTACAATTTTAAAATAATATTTCTAACACTTAGAAATATTAAATCAAATCCAATTTGATAATTTTCTAAACTGTATAAATTTTATTTAATACAATTTTCTTCAAAAGCTATTTTTTAAAATTTAATAAGAAAATTAATCATATTAAAATTCTTATTAACATCCTAAAATATTTTAGGATCAATTAAATAAAACTTTCTAGCTAAAAAATCTCTTTATTTAGAAAAAAAATATATTTTAAAAAATTTAATTAAATCCTAATCCAAATAGGATTACACAAAAATCAGAATCATGAATTAAATACTTTAATTCAATCTCAATCTAATTAGAAAAATTATTTTTATAATTAATTTAATTTGAGTTTTAATTTTAAAATATAAAAATAATACTTTGTACATGGATAAAATTATAATTTTAACCAAAAACAAATAGCCTATTATAATAGTTTATTTAGCCACAATGGGCAGAATCATAATTAATTCTACCTTAAAAAAACCGTATTGTAATATAACAAAAGCTCAAAGGCAAATTGTAATTCTACCCCTCGTATTCTTCTTTATCAGCAGTTTCAGCCAATAGTGGGCTTATTGCCCATTGCCGGCTGCTGGCCCAGCAGCAGCAGCAGCAGCAGCAGCAGATCTTGACAGAAGCGTAATGTTGCCACCTCCTACATCGCCCACCATGCGGGAGACATTAGCCTTGTGCATGGCTGCACAATAATGTTTGGCTTTGTTATGGCAAGGCAGCAGTCTGTTACCTTGATGTCAGCAACATGTTGGTGCAGTTGGTGGTGGCTTTCTCTGCGCTAAACGCTAATTTTTTTATTTTAATTTATGAGGATTTTAGCTAAATTTGACCAAAATAGTAACAACGACCTTAAAATAAAAAATAAAAATCATGAGAGAGAAATTATTTTAGAAAAAATTATTTTTGCACATAAAATTAAATTAAAATTAATAC
>Ga0325411_1005478_pt1 | contig 14031 bp, 8 predicted proteins | sample PopdelMetagenome_13_FD_206181 | JGI IMG/M metagenome (GOLD analysis project Ga0325411, IMG submission 206181) | Populus deltoides microbial communities from Bellville, Georgia, United States - Xylem-PdIQD-R4 | ecosystem: Host-associated > Plants > Phyllosphere > Stem > Wood/Secondary xylem... | reverse complement strand
AAGCAAAATCAAGGGGGGTAGTAAACAATAGGATCCCACCTCAGACCATATGCATTACTCATGAATCATGGCAGTACATTTTTTACTTGTGTACCTTCTATATTCATAAAGAAACTCCCATGAGACACCCCTTTAGGAATGACAAGTGATGGGCATTAAAAAAACAAAAAAACAAAAAAAAAAACAAGAAGAACGACATAGAGAGATTTCTTCTTCATTCTTAATTGGCATGGGAGTCATTTTCACATCATTAAATTTATGTTGCTTTCTTAGATCTTGACCTATACGGGGGAAATCATGCTATACATCATCACGATCCAAACAATGGTCTAGAAGGATTGATTTGTCTTTTGGATGTATTATGTAGTTGTTAGAATTAAATTCTTGGGCCCTGGTCAATATGAAAGCTCTAGCTACTTTATTTTTTCTCAGGCGACCACAGCCACATTCCACGCGTGATTCCTGGTCATTGCTGAATCATGGTGGGTGTCTTGCGGGGTCTTGTTTCGTTTTCACTGTTTAATATATACTTTCAAAGATGTTAAGTCTTAGACCGACCATGTTACGTGGCAACATATATGTGTAGACTTGGTGCCGGCCCTGAGTAACATGTTTCTTCTAATTTTATTCTGCCCCATAAAAAAAAAACTGATATTTTTCATTTTTATATTATTTGATGGAACCCACGTCATTTTTATCATAAGAAACAAGTTTTGGGATCCAATTGGCAGAGGTGTTAAGTCATGTTACGGCACCGGATAAAAAATTTACAATTTCTGATACAAGTTTTGTTTTTTAATTTAAAAAAAGAAATTGTTATTGTCAGGGTGATTTTGAAATTGTTTGAAGATTTTAGGATTGTTGTTGAGAAGTTGAAACGAAATGAAATACACCTTAAATTAATTTGTAGTGATTGAGATGCAATTTTTTTGGATGGCAATGATGTGTTGTGTTGTATTTCGCTCAATCAAATGAATTCAGACTTGCTTGATTATTGCTAAGGTTATAAATTTATAATAACTTTTTATTTATTAATCGTTCTTCCTAATTTTATTTCAAACATTGTTTTTTTTTTCTTTTACATAGAGCAAGTGTATGAAAATATATAACATGGAGTCTTTTTATACAGATATAGTACATATCTAAAGAGATCTTCCATAATATCTATATTAAAAGTTTTTCTATACCTCCTTAATACATACAGAGAGAGATTCTCTATAATACTTGATGAAGGGTATAAATTCTGGAAAACAAACAAGCTTTCATGTTAGAGATAAGTGACTAGTCATTCATTAGAAAGATGATGGAGATGGGTTGTAAACTTGCATAACAAGTATATTATGAGGATTATAAAAACCCTTCAATAATCAAGTCAGTACGGGAATAAGGTTTTTGAAATCAAGAAAAGATTTATATGCATGTGTTTGCAAAGAATGTATAAAAAAATAGATTGTTAGAGGTTGAAGAAGAAGAGAATATGAACCGAGATATTAAAACCCTTTAACCTGATGGCTTATGAGCGTTATATAGTCATTAATCATGCCAACTTGTATAAATATGATGGTATAGAAGGGAAAACATTATGGTATTAATCATAAAGGCCATATTTGGAATGATAGCCTGTAATGATTAATGGTTAACTATTCAAAAAAAAAATGATGTCATCTATGTCAATCACTTGGTATAGGCATACCTTAATGCTTAGTAAAATTATACATGAGATAGGTGGGGTTTCTTTGATGTTGCCTAAGGGATATTTCTTCGAGCACCACTAACTCAATTAGATGTCATCTGTATAGGTTTATGCTATCCAATTAGGCTGGATAGGTTGTCCTAGTTTCACGAGCCTCTTATCATTTGTGGTGCTAATATAGAGTTGAGTAGGTTTCTTTGTTAGGTGTATGTGTATCTTTAAGTATATTAGTTATCCCTTTGAGTCTCGATGGCATTGTGGCATGAACATGAAGTCCTTGCCCAACCTCCACGACATTGATGTTGCATGTTCAAGTGTCATTCAAGGTGGTAAAGTGTGTTGAAAAGGCTTGCAACTCTACCTGAATGGCATGTATCCCATTTTATCTGAGTGAGAAGTCATCTTATTAATTGCAGTTTTTTAAAGGTGTGATTATGATGAAGTTTCTTGGGAAACAAGCCTATATAAGAGGAAAGTGATTGAGAGACTAAGGGTTAGTATGTGAGCGCATGTGAGGATACCAACAACTCTAAACTTAAAAAAAATTTAGAAATCAGTCATAAATGATGCCATGTCATAGATGAAACAGGAAAATGCAAACAACTTCCTTGTATTTATGTTCGTATATTTGTATAATTTTACTTTCTCTGATTTTATAAGTATTATAAATTATTAAGTAGCTTATGGATTGGGGAATACCCAGGTTAAGAGAGGCACAATCCCCTATATTGGTCTAGGAAACCCTAAGATAGTACTCGAGTATCTCAAGAGGTTATCAGAAGGGAAAGAATCTAACTGAACAACCTTTATAAGATCATTGTTTCTCTTAGTAAGATTGATTTTCTAAGCAGAGTTTTAGGCTTAAGCTACTCAATTAAAGTACCATTTGAGGGGAAAATGATTAGTTGCTAGCTTGATGATGCTTATAAAAGAGAAGTGTAAATAACTTTCTCGTGTTTATGTTTGCATATGGGTATAATTTTCTTTTAGTCGAATTCATAGAAAAGGTCACTAAACCCTTATAGTTATGCAACAACAAGTTGTACTTTAATGACTAGGTTATAGCGGTAGCATTTAATAACCTTTATAAGATGTACATAGATGTTCCTATCTTGGCATTACTCAAGGCATGTTATAGGATGATTGGCTAGATAGGGGCAGATAAAGGATGTTTTGGTTTTATTCATTTCTTGTCCAAGTTAAAAGTGTAAGTGAATATGTCATGTAGCTAATTGGTTGATTTCATATAATATTGACTTTATTCATATAAAAACATATTTATTATAAATAAAGGCTTTATTTATTTTTAATATTATTTTGTGTTTGATTATTGAATCTAATATTTGATTAATGAATTCAGAGTAAAAATAAAGTCCTTTGGATAAAAATATTTTGTAAAAAAAATTATAAAGTTGTTATAATTATAAGATTCAAATTGCATCAAAGTTGTGATAACATTATCTAAATATATCTAGTACATATTATATTCTTTTCTATATGAAAGAAAGCAGTTGTTTTCATAAATTAAGATATGAGGGGTACTTGGAACTAATATGTAGGTGTTTGTCATATGACATGTACACTAAATTGACCCACATGAGGATTCTATATGGAAAGATCATATGTGTCTATGGAAAGTCTCATGTGATAGTTGTGTAAGTGATCCTTAAACTTGAGATCACTAAGTTATCTTATACAGAGAATGTTATATTTTGGTCCTCATTTCATGTTATCGTAATCAAAGGTAATAAACATGCATATTTATACATACTTTATATTCATTATAACAAAAACTCTATCTTCCTCCCACTCTTGATATCATTGGATTTAAAGGAAGAGGTGGGGGAATTTTCCTTTATTTGCAAAAATATCACTCATTTAATGTCCTATATGTTGCTTCTATCAAATCTTCAATCATCGATATTTCTCGCACACAGATTTATATTGTTTTGTCTAGGTTTCTAGCTAATTTTTCCTAGGATTTTCTACCTTCCATAATAAAAAAACTTCCTCTAATTTTTTATTATTTTTTGTTGATAATCACATTATTTAACTTGGGGTTTACACATCTTTTTTGTTTCATCTATTACAAGCTTATGTTTTCCAAATTATGAATTTGCCCTTTTATTCTTTACCATATATGTCTAGTTTTATTGAGTTTTCAATATACAAAATTATTATTATTTTTGGTCGGGGTTTATAGTTAGGATCAAGGTTGTAGTACCAAGACTTGGTCGACCCCTTGATTATACTAGGGAGTATCTTACACATGGTATCCATGTCTTTGAGGATCAGTTCCAAGCAATTCTTCACTTTTTAAACATGCTTATAAGAGTTAGTAAGATTATTGTTAGTGTTCAGATTCATCATTGTGCACGATTAACTCCTTCGAAAGCTTAATGCCTAAACATGATGGGCTGTAGAAAAAACTTTAACTTGGTAGAGATCATGATAATTCAACTTAATTGTCTTTCTAATCATGAACTTCACCCCAACTCAAGGTCATTTGAGGTTGTGGTTTACCAATAAGTTATCAAACTAAGGATGGTTCATTTTATAATTTTTATGGTGACTCCTCTTGGTGTGGTTGTGAATAAATGTCTCTTATACCTCTCTTATAGAGGTTCTTCTTAGGGTATGTATTATTATGGTGGAAGTGACTTTTATGATAGATAGATAGAAAAGAGGTAGTGTTTCATTCAACTCTTAACTATATCTTGCAAAACCATTTTCCTCTCAAATAATAATTATCATTGTGCATTAAGGAGAGGAATGGGTGGATAAGATACTAAAGGAGTTTATTATGGTGTTAACAGGGCTTTGAGTTGTACTTGGGTGGCCAAAAAGGCCTTTGTAAACAATTACACTTGTTGTGTAAGTTATTAAAGATTAGGGAGTGGTCAAGATATCTTTACCATATTTTAAAATTGGTGTGTCTTGGTTATTAGCCATAAAAGAGCTAGTGAAGGATCTAAAAGCTTTGGAGAAAAATACATGGATAAAATATTATCTTTTAGCTTAGTATCTCCATAAATAGTGTTACCAGTGGCAATATAAATCCTCAATAAGGTGGTTGATCTTTCAATTAAGGTCTCTTTGTTGGGTACATATGTACTCTTAGATAAATCACTACCTATATTAGAATCAAAGTTTATTATATTGTTACGACAACAAATATAAAATTTTATAATAGTTGGCATAATTTTTTTTTTAACAAAATAGTAATCAACTTAAATCTTAATATCAAATATTGTTTGAGCATGTTGATATTATTTGAAAATCTTAAGAATATTATTGAAAAAAAATAAACTAAAAATCTAAATGGAATACATCTTAAATTTATAGTGAGTAAAAAATAATATTTCTTAATTACACTTTAATGTTGTGTTGTTTTTTATTTTCTTTTGGCCAATCAAATGAAGCAGTTTAGAGACCTACATCATCATAGTAAGATTCTTTCTTTTAATATATCAATTATTTCCCATAATTTTTTCAGTTTAGACATTGTTTATTTATTTATTTTTTAGTCTTTTTTCTTTTACATCAATAAACATCTACAAAGACTCCCATGATATTTATGACGTTTAAGATATATCCATGGACATGAATGATTGGATGTATGTATTTCATTTTTCTAAAAAATCATTAAAATAATTTGAATACAGGATTTGGGTTTAATGAATTGTTTCTAACCAAATTGTTAGCTTATTTCAAATATGATTAATAAATTGAGGTTTTGATTGTTTCTACAGTGCATTCTGTGTTTTTTTTAATTATATATTTGAAAGTTTTTAGTTAATATATATACCATAGTTTAAATACAGGATCAAGAATGAATGAATTTTTTCTAACCAAATCATTAGCCTATTTCAAATATGGTTTAAGAGACTGAGGTTTTGTTTGTTTATACTATGCATTATGTGTTTTGTCCTAATTATATATTTGAAAGTTTATAGTTAATTAATATACATCATAGTTTTACATGATTCCATTGAAAACTCTTTTTTAAAATCTTATCAAGAAAAAACTATAATTTATAGTTTTTTTATAAACTAATTTTTTTTAAATTATAATTACAAAAACTACCACAATATCAAACACATATCATGTTACTCTAATAAGCTATTGATATTACAGGCAAAAAACATGAGGCATTATTGCTTACCACCAAGTTTAACTATTGTTTAATGTTTTGAGAGACGGAAAACTTGTAATTATCCACCAAGTTAGTTTAACTCAAAAAAGAGGTTAAATGTTGGCATGAGAAATGAGGAGTAAAGGTTTTTAAAGAGGGAAAATGTTGGATTTTGTGCATTTTCCTGTTTTTTCAAAAAAATTAACTTTCATTTATCTTCTTTTTTATTCCAACTTTTATTTTTGAACCCACAAATATAAATTATTTAATATTTTATAATCATATACATTAAAATTGATTTGATTTATTATGAGACCCACCTGCAATCCTTATATATATATATATATATAACACCCTTGACACTTTACCCTCTAAGAAGATATTTTATACTACTAACATTTCATCATTAAATCTTACATTCTTAGCATTCTTTTCTCTAAATATTAATCTCATACCAAACACCATGAATGAATCATGAATCCATCACTTAATTATTATAGAGATTAATATAAGAGTTTTCTTTTTGTTTATTATCTCTTTTAAGGATTTTCCTAGCGATGTTAAGATAACTGGAAAAGGGTTTGGGTATTTTTTCTTCAAAGAACACGAAAATGGTATGTTTATCCATCAACTGTCATCCAATTCTTGATGGACTTCTCAAATAAAATATATTTTCAATTACATCCCCATCTATTAAATAATCCTTAATTATCTCTCATGGTCATGATGTGTTATCAACCCATAACATAAAATGTTAAAATCATGAAACAATGTAATTTTGTTACAAATTTGAGTTTTAAAACAAGCAACTTAAGCATTAAATTAAAGTTGAAGGACCCAAATGTAAAAATAAAAAAAAATCTAGAGACTTAATATTTTGTTATTTCCAATTTCATAAGAACTAGCTAGTCAATGGTTAGAGCATCTCCAATGAAAAATGCTATATTAAAGAGCCAAATGGAGAAAATGGCTTCTTGAATAGTGTAAATATAGCTTTTTTTGATTATGTGCATTCCAATGGTAAAAAACTATTTAGAAAAGCCAATTAGATTTTAATATATTTCATGTTAAATTAATTTTAATATAATTATATAACTAATTTAGATAATTTATATATAATATAATTATGATGTTTTAATTATATAATTAATATGAGTAATTTATAAAAGTAATATGAAATTAATGAAGTAATATGAAAGTTAAAAGATATAATTTAAAATTGAATTTAAAATTTATTTATATGGATATTTTTAATTTTAAGTTTTATATGTTATTGTTAAAAATTTAATTTTTTCAAAGTAAATTTAAATTCAAACTTTGAAAAAATGACCGCTAACATTTTAAATTTGCATTTTCAACAAGACAAAATATAATTGATCTAAAATTAAAACAGACAATCAAAAATAAATTTTAAATATGTCACTCTATCTTTTTATCAATATCAATTACCATTATTAATTCCTCTCAATTTTATCAAAGATAACAACATAAATAAAAATTGTCTTCCTTAACCCATATTAAAAACATAAAATAATAAAGAAATAAAAATCATCACAAATATTAAATTAACAAAAAAAGATCTAAAAAAATCAAGAAATATAAAAGAGAAAATAGAAAAAGCTTTTAAACAAATATATATTTTAATTTCAGCTAATTAACACAATCGATGTTATTAATTAACCGGAGAATAATTGATTCTTGTTTTTCTAAATTTGAGAGAAGGGTGAGGCACAATACAAAATTTTAAAATCTACAAATTCTTTCCTCCTGCATTTAAAGAAAATTCCTCCTGCATTTAAAGAAAAAAAAAGAGTTGTTGGCCAACGACTATAAAAATAGTCGATGGCCAACAATTATTTGTTTTTGCTATTTCTACAGGGAATTGTAGAAATGGCTGGCCAGTGAACAAATAGCCAAAATAGCTCTTTGTTTGGGTGCTGCGTTGGAGTGAAGAAATGAAAAAGTAAAAGCTAAAAGTATACTTTTTAACATTTGACTCATGCGTTGGAGATGCTCTTATGGTGGAAATTAGAGGTATTCAAGTACACAATCGAGTTGAGTTTGAACTTATAATTGTATTCGAATTAATTTTTAATATTTTATAAATTATAAACTCTATTTATTCATTTTTATTTATTTAAACAAGTTGGATATATTAGGTTGGACTAAATTCTTTATGAATATTTCATATATCCACGATTTAGATTTATATTGTTAATTTTTATTGATCTACATTTAAATATAGATATACAACATGGACAATAGATTCCTAATATTATGTGTAATTTTCACATATTACACTGCTATTAAATTCTAGTTACTCCATTTCTTTCAACAAATAGACTAGCTCTTGTTTGTTTCATTAAAAAAAAGTTAATATATATTATTTTTAAATAATATCACAATAAATATTTAATCTATAAAATATCAAATATAAAGAAAAAATAAGTATGGAGTAAGGTTGACAGGATTTAAAAATCTGAATCTGCCACTAAACTTGTAATATTTATATTTTAGTTTTTAAATTTATTATTTTTTATAATATTTATATTATCAGATTTTAAAGAGTTGATTCCAGTGATACGATACAAATATTACAAATTATCCCTTTTTTTTTTTTTAACACCCATGTGAAAATCAAAAGCCGACAAGACCCATCAATTCTCTAAAAATCAGTCAATTATGGGCCCCCAAAAGTTTAATTCTCTGCCACTTGTTCAACATGGAAATCACTTGCACATCTGTATACAGTCCAGATAATCACACATAAGAAAATCGCCAAAGCCTCGTGCCGACCTTTCGTTTCTTTCATGTCTATTTGTAGTGCCCTTGCGTAAGATCCATGTTCCTCAGACTTGTCTCTTCGAAATACCCATACTATCCCCATATTCCTCCCAAATCTCCACAACTTTCCTGCTACAACGGCTATGTAATATCTGACCACAAAAAGGGCAAAATGTTGAACTAGATAAACCATGGAAAGCGACCCAACCCAGGCCTCTCTTTTTATTCCCAACGCATTTCGCTGTCGGACATTTTCCAGTCTGTGTCCTCCCTTGTCTTTTCACATTAGCCCCCTCTCAGTTTCAAGCTCAGATTTCTCTCCCCCAGATTTTCTCTTTTTTATTTTTCTCTTTTCCTGCTCTTGTTTTTTATTATTCAATCCTTTCTTCTTTAAAATGGCAATAGAGATTTAACAAAGTCTCAACTTCTTGAATGATTGTTAGCTAAAATATTGTAATTGTTATATTTTCAAGGCGTTGAAGAGTTTCTTCCTCTTTGTAAGGTAAGTTCTTGAAGGTTGAAATTTGTTTTTGATCAAGTTTCCATTTTTGGGTTTTGTTCCCTGCTTCCGCATATCTGATATGGTAGGTTAACAGTCAGTTATAACATACCATATGTGTATTTAGATGTCTTTATGGTTTAAAGGGCTTAAAGGGTGCTAGTTGCTGTTGTCTTGGAAAGCAAAGGCTGGTGCTTTTGATAGTTTCCATTAGTTTTATCGTGGGATCATCGGTAGTCTTTGAACTTGTTTTGTGTTTGTTTCAAGCTTGTCTCTCTTTCGTCCTTCAATTTATTTTTGTTGATTTCCTTGCTTTTCTTTTTTCTTGTTTAAAATCATTGGTTTTGGCCTTTGATGCATCTCTCCCTCTCTGTTTTTCCTTTCTTTGAGCTCTGTTTATCATTCTTTTGAGCTCAAAAGTATTGTTATTGTCTAAACTATAATTTTTGATCCCCTTCCTTTTTGTTTGTTTGTTTGTTTGTTTTCTCTGATAACTTCAAATAGAGGGACGCAGTATATACTTCTTTATTGTTAATTTTGAGCCTTTTTTTCTCCCCTCTTCTCCTAATAACGTGTCTTTATATTTTATATATATCTGGGGTTTAATTGCAGGGTTTAGTCTCTTTAGATTTTGAAGGGGTCGGCAATAGGGGGTGTCCTTTGTGTTGTCTTGAGGCATACATCCATATGAAGAGATTTTGACAAAGTCTCGCACGGTTCTTAAGGTATGATAATTTCTCGTGATACTTTCAGTAGTTGTATAGTATTTATTCCGTTTTCATTGACACAAACAGGCTTTAACTTCATGAGTTATGATATGATGATTGTTTACCGTGTTTAGCTGATGTATGTGCACCTGCTTTGTGATTTATGGTGCTGGTGTACACGTGCTTGGCACGTTGATAGCATCTGTGATCATGCACGTGCCTCACATATCCGTGTGTTTATTATTATGCACTCTTGTGTGAAGGGATAAATTATTAGATACAGCAGGAGTTGTGTTTGTATCTCTTACAAAAACATAAAAATCCTACACCAGAAATAATTCACGTGTCTCACCCTTTTCATGTCAGAGGGGGGAGTACAGCTCAGACATTCTGAATGAGTTACTCTGCTAAATAGCATGTTTTTTCTATGAAAAAAGGAGCTCCAAGATCCACTACAACTTTTCTTGGATGAATCATCTTTTTTGTGGATTTAAGATTTGGTTCCACAGGTTTAGGGGGGCTCCCCAGAACCAGAAATTAGTCGAGACATTTGGGGCCTGGGATGCAAGTGTTCAGGACTTGAGAAACCCTTAGCATAGATAGTACTTGAGGTACCCTCATTTGAACAAGACTTGCCTGTCTTACCTTATCATAGCTATTTATTTCATGAAATTGGAAAAATAAATGTCCCAAAATTCTGGATTTTGAGAAATTTGATACCTTATACTCATACAATAAGGATCCTCATATCACATAAGCCCAACAAGATGGATGTGTATTTCTTGTAAGATCTTAAGGGCTATGATTATTTTGCACACCCAATTTGTCATCAACTTAATCATTTGCATGGATGCGACTCTAACTTCACTGTTATGGAGTCAGTCGATGGTAATATTAAAGGAGTTCAATTTTGCTGATTTGACATGTTTTTCAATCATAAAAATTTGTTGGATTAAATCCACTGATGCAATGGTTCTATGTGATGTGAAGGTGTGCTTCATTGGCAAAATTAAGGCTCATATCATTTACAAATTAGCTTTATTGATAGGTAAATATTTCTGGTGTATTATGGTTGTCAATAAGTTGTTAATTGATCCATTTATTGACAATACTAGCTTGTCTTACCTCTGAGAAGGAAATTCATGCATTTTTTTTCAATTCTTACAAAACATTATATCGCCTGTTGTTCTGTTTATATTATCAAAGCCTTTCTTGTTAAGCCAAAAGTATCTCATGCTGTGGCTCTTAATTTCATTTTTTTTAAGGGAATTTTGCTTGTGCATCTGCACTTAACTTGCATGCTGAAAAAAGACTGATGGACCTTTACTGGATAAATGAACTTGTACAGAGTCATTAGCCATGGATAGTAAATTGTTTTGTGGTGTTTTCATGAACATGGAGTTCAATGGATGAAAATTTGAAAGTATTTTGGGGTGTGCGCATGAAATAACTCCCAAAGCTTGTAAATTTACCACTTGCTAGCATTTTTGTGACTGCGAGTTTCAAAGCTCTGCTACATTCTTCTTAGACATCTCATTTGCTTTTATATCAGTGGATTTTCGTTTGCTGTTATTTCAGTGGATTGGATATCGCGGTCTGATATCTTTTTGTTTAGAATGAAGGCATGATTGTTCCAAGTGTAGCCTAAACAATGCTGTGTGATACGATCCAAAAGCTCCAGTTCCTACTGGAGGATAGGATTCCAAGATATTTCGAAAGGATTAATTGTATTATATTAGTTTAAGAAAGTGGTTGTCCTACCCATGTTGAATTGAATAGTAGGTGTCACTTGGCCTGAATAAAAAAAGAAATGGAATAACCACAAAATTATGCAGAACCACGGAAAGTGCTATCAATTTGTTAATTCCCCAAATGTTTTCTCTCAGCTAGATTCATAAATTATCCATTCTTACCGAGATGCCTAGTTTACTAATAGAGACAAGCATATAAAGCTTTCAACTTGTCTTTTTGTGCGTGTCCTTGAATTGGCTGCTGCTTCTGTTCTTCTCTCCACCAGTTTCTTTTTTTTCCCGCGTTTAAAGTCCGACTCCTTTATTCTTTCAATAGGAAAGCAAATTTGGAAACTCTTAAAGGTAAAAGAAGAAACAAAATGAAACTCTATCCTCCATTAATGGCCTTGATATAGGTGCTGAAGTATTTGCTTCTCTTTTCTTCAACACCATTATCTTCACCATCACCATCCTCAATCTTTTTTTTGTACTCACCTTTCGCCCTTTTGATTTGCAATCGCATAATTTCTGTTATTTGATCTTCTTACCATCATTGCAATTGTCACTATTTTCAACAATTTCTGCAGATGGATTCAGTAAAACCATCCGCAGTGACTCCTAGGAAGAGTAAATTTGCACGCACTGTAGCCAAAGTTCTTCATCTTCGAGCAGCAAGTGGGATTGCTCCTGTTGACGGGGTTCAGAAAGTTGTGGCCCAAGAAAAGGTAAAGGATGAGAAGCATCGCCATAAAAGCGCAGCTAGCCGGCCGCAATCATTTGACATTAATGATAACGATGAACATGAAAAAAGCTTGGCCTTGGAAGTACTCGTTGCCAAACTGTTTGCTAGCTTATCATCTGTAAAAGCTGCATATGCTCAGTTACAGTATGCTCAGTCTCCTTATGATGCTGATGGGATTCAAGGAGCTGACCATTTGGTAGTCTCTGAGTTGAAGAATCTGTCTGATTTGAAGCAGTGCTACATAAAAAAACAGTTTGATCCTTCTCCTGATACCTCTCTGGTTTTGGCTGACATTCAGGAGCTGAAGAGTCTTTCAAAGATCTATGAGATAATGGGGAAGAAATTGGAGTCTCAGTTGAGGCTCAAGGAGTCCGAGATCACGTATCTGAGAGAAAAAATGGAAGAATCTAATAGACAAAACCGATTACTTGAGAAGAGGTTAAATCAAAGTGGACATTTATCTATGCCTGGCAATCTACGGCAATCAGGCTTAAGTCCCAGCCATTTGATTACAGTTCTACGACATACAGACAAGTCCATTCGAAGCTTTGTCAAGTTGATGATTGATGAGATGAAATCTGCTGGTTGGGATCTAGATGCTGCCGCCAAATCTATTGTATCCGATGTGGCCTACTGGAGAGCAGATGACAAATGTTTTGCATTTGAAAGCTTTGTTAGCAGAGAGATGTTCGATGGTTTCCATTTGCCTAATTTCTCTCTCCAGGAAGAATCTCTACCAGAGAAAAAGAATCAGCAACAGTTGTTTTTCAGGAGATTCACTGAACTGAAATCCGCGAAAGCAACTGAATACATTGCCCACAAGCCCAAATCAACATTTGCAAAATTTTGTCGTGCCAAGTATTTGCAACTTATTCACCCCCAGATGGAAACGTCCTTTTTAGGCAATCTGAGCCAAAGAAGCCTCGTGAATTCAGGTGAATTTCCTGACAATAGTTTTTTTGCCACATTTGTTGAAATGGCTAGGCGGGTCTGGCTACTACATTGCCTGGCCTTTTCTTTCGACCCAGAAGCCTCAATCTTTCAAGTCCGTAGAGGGTGTCGTTTCTCTGAAGTTTACATGGAATGTGTTGCCGAAGATGCACTTCTTTCAGAAAATGCACCGGAAGCTGATCCACCAGTGGCATTCACCGTAGTTCCTGGGTTTAGGATTGGTAAAACTGTTATACAGTGTCAGGTCTATCTCTCTCAGCTCCATACCAAGGTAAACCGTTGATAAAAACTTAAGCATGGACCTACAACATCGAAGAATGAACTGGTGCAGGCCACTATCATGATTCTTTTGAGTAAAAATCTGATGATAAAAATGGCTTTTCCTACTTGCGTAGTGTTTGTTGTGGGGTCTTGGAATGTGTTGCCGAACAGTGACTTGGGGCAGCTTGTCTCTGTCTTTCTCATGGCCATTTTGAATGTAGAAAGCGCGTGGACCGTAGCTAGGAAAGAACCTTCGGATCTTTTATTTCAATCCACGAAACAATTTTGTTAATATTAGGCCATTGACAGAAGGCTTGTTTAGCTGTGTTGCACCCTTTCCCTGTGTTCTGGATGCTCGCAATGTACATGGTAATATTCATAGTATAATATAAATGTGGATTTTCTATTCGCAGTTATGGCGTCCAAGTCATTCTCCAGTTCTTAACTAGAAAACTGGCGTGTTACATTGTGGGTTGGGCTGAAGCCTTTTTTTATCATGAAAAACAAAAAATATTAAATATCGGAGGAA
>Ga0325411_1005477_pt1 | contig 14031 bp, 8 predicted proteins | sample PopdelMetagenome_13_FD_206181 | JGI IMG/M metagenome (GOLD analysis project Ga0325411, IMG submission 206181) | Populus deltoides microbial communities from Bellville, Georgia, United States - Xylem-PdIQD-R4 | ecosystem: Host-associated > Plants > Phyllosphere > Stem > Wood/Secondary xylem... | reverse complement strand
ATATTTAATATTATTTGAAAATTAAATTTATAGATTTTGTTTTGATTGACGGAAACTCGACTTGAGGATTTTCTTAATTCTCAAATAAAAGAAAATAAAAATAAAATGGGCTTGACCAATTATAGGACAGATACAATCCAGGGTTACTAAAGATTAATAAATCAAATGATGTCCCGAGTTTTTCCATTGCTATTTTAGATTGCATGCTTAGTTTCTTACCCTGTTGCGACAATAATTACCCAAACTCTATTCCTAAATTTATTCACAAAGAAACGGAGCAGAATCAAGAAACAAAAATGAAAGTAGATAGAGAGAGTATGTATGAATTTCACGTGAAAACAGATGCACGTCAAAAAGCAAAGAGGTACCGATCGTGCACAGAGACCATCTCAATATCAGCTTTCCTTTTTCAAGGTCAAGAATTTAAGCTAAAGCTGAAACGCATTTCGTCTGTCACACTCATCTGGCTTCTCCATGCATTGCACTCGAATCTTTGAAAAAACCGGAGGAGATGAGGGTGGGTGGGTGTGACTATAACCTAGGGAAGCGTAAGTTTTGTTTTCTTATCATTTACCAACTACAATTGTGATTTTCAAGCTCTCTCTCAACTTTTTTTTTATTTTCCTAGGAAAACACCTCTATTACTTGTCCTTAACCCACCTAATATTAGACACTGAAGAGACAAAAGGATGGCTTTATAGTGTTTAGCTTAGAAAAAGTCTGCTTCAGGGTAAATATATCATCATTTCATTTACAGGAGGAAAATATCCTTTGCGTAAAAATAAAGCCTTCCCATTTTATGAACGAAATTGTTTGTTTTTTTGACAAGCATATGGATCATACATGCACAACACCTAGGTGCAGGCGCACAGGAGGACCAAAACAACTTACAGACATCAAAGAACTAAGGAAAGTAAACGGGGACCTTGAAAACCAGTGGACAGGAGGACCAAAACAACTTACAGACATCAAATAAATTTTATTTGTATAATTAGTTTTCATTACCATTAATTTATATAATTTCATATTATATGTTCTAAATATTTCTTAAAAAACATATTTAAAAATAATCACAGAGGGTTTTACCGACGGAATATATATGTTGGCATTTTACAGTAGCTGCCACAGTCACTGACGAATTTACAGACAGATATATTCGGTCAGTATTATACACTCACCGACAAATTTACTGACGGATATAATCCGTCGGTATTTAATTTTACCTGCTACAATGACCGACGAATGTACATACAGATACATACAGTCGGTATTTCAAACATTCACCAACAAATTAAAAAAATAACAAGTTGCCTAAAATTAATCTGGAGTTAAAATCTCTCTTTTATAGTTTAAATATTAACTCAAGTTTAATTTAAATTTATAGTTTAATTAACATTATTATTCTTCTTTTTTAAATAAAATATCTCGAGTGAAAATCTCTCTTTTGTAATGAAAGAAAAAAGAATAGAAAAAGAAATAGCTCTCACAAAATATATAACAAATATATAACAAGAGCATCAAATATACATAAACAATTCTTGACCTTTTTCCTTCTGTTCTCTTTGAAAGATGGGAAAATCATTCAACACTCAGATTCCATTACCAAAAGTCCTTTTTTTTTTTAATTTTTTTTGCTGAATTTCATTAGACAAAAATAACGGCTCTATATTAAATTGAAACGTGTAAGTCTATATAGAGAGACTTGGCATTATTATACCATATCCTAAAAGATATCACCATGAAAGAGTATTTTACACTGGACACATTTATTATTATTAGAAAAGAAGAGGTTATACGGTATTTTTATATTTTTTTCGCAATGTAATTATCTAATTGCCTTTAAAATACAAAAATAAAATAACTTGGGAGAATAGATTTTTTAGCCTTTGATTTAATTTTTAAACAAGTGCGATACTTTATTATTCTTGAAAATAAAAAAAAGATTGTCTTTGACTTAAGGGTTTTTTTTTTCCCATTTAGATGTAGTGATTTGGTAGTTATTAAATGTCATTAATTAGGGGTAGTAGGATAATTTGATAAATAAAAAATAAAAAAATTCAAAAACATGTGAATAGTATCTACCGCTTTCACAAATAAGTAGCGCGTATAGCCCAACAGTGGTCAGAGTGACACTTGTGACATTTTATTTATTTATTTATTTTATCTCTCCTGCTTGATTTTTTTTAGATGGTTTTTGTAATTATTTTTTTTATAATTTTATCATTCTTTAGTTTTTCCGGTCAATCTAGTCCTTTTTTATTATTATATATTTTTTTTTTACCTTGTGAGATTCTTTTAGATTGATTTGTTTTATTATTATTTTATTTTTCAACATTTAATTGGTCAAGTGTTTAGTTTTTTAGTTGAGTTCAAGTCTAGAATTTAACGGTTTGTTAGTTTAAGAGATTAACTCCGATTTAAAAAGTTGACATGGGTTTTCTTGTTTTTTTTCCCTTTTTTTATGTATTTTTTTCATCCTCCAGCATTTTATTATTTTTTAATTCACTTTCTATGTAATTTTTTAGTTGTTTCGAAAATAACAAGGATTGCCTTGGCTTTTTTTTTTGTTAAATTTAACTTTTTTTGCAGGAATTTTATATTTAAATTGAATTAAATTAATTGATTTTATCCTCCAATATTTGTTGTTGTTTTTAGCCCGGGTCAAGATTATAACGGATTGTGGGACTGAGAGATTATCTCGAGTTTATAAGGTTCACTTGAGTTTACTTGATTTTTTTTTAAGCTCTGTTTTTTTTTTTAGATTTCATCCTCTAGCAATTTTTTTTATTCTCTTTCTATAAAATTTATCTTTATTTTTAAAATAATAAGAGTTGCCTGCGGTTTTGTTTTTGTCTTTATTAAAGAAATATCAAGAACTATCAATTTCCTTGAAGCCATGGCCATCAGATTTCTGGCTTTGTTTCAAGTTCTTATTATCTATTCTACTTTTCTTCACATCATGCTTCCTCAGAATCCATGCAATGCATCTAATATACCCAAACTTAAGCAATGTGGATTTCATGCAATATATAATCTTGGGACTTCAATTTCAGATACAGGCAACTCAGCCATAGATAATCCTTCAATTTGGCAAGCCAAGTTTCCTTGTGGAAAAACCATTAACGAAGCAACTGGTAGACCCTCTGATGGACTGTTAACAATTGATTACATTGGTAAGCAAACAATCTTCTTCTTTCTCTCTGTTTTACGTAACAATTATTACTTTTGAGAGTAAGGCTGGATTGCTATGAGAATTTTGCTTCGAAATTTTGCAGCAAGATCAGCCGATCTCCCCTTAGTCGTTCCCTATAAGAATTTTGTGCATCACATTTGTCAACAAGTCGTGGAGTGAACTTCGCGTACAGCGGCGCTACAGCCTTGTCAAAGGAAGTTCTTGCAAAAAAGAATATCGCCTTAGATTGGGCAATCTAAGCCTTCTCTCAGTGTACAACTTGGATGGCTGGATGATTATTTCAAAGGATACTGTAATAATGTCGAAGGTGGTTACTATATTATACTTCCCTCTCATCTTATAGTTAATAAACTCGTAACACTCTTTCTGATCGACACACTAACTTGCCGATCTAAAACTTGACATAAGCTATATTCAATTTTTAATTAGTTACGAGGGTAACTTAATCAAACGTACCTAGATTAATCTGGTCATCAGAATCAATTAATCTAGTTAATTAAGTCAAGTTCGAGTAAAACTTGATCGGTCAGCTCTAATTATTATTTATCTAGCATATGTTTATCTTAATTTGGTATGTGTTGAGCTATTTAATTTAATCTAGATTTATAATTTAATGAGTTATAAATTTAAAAGATTAATTCGGGTTTACAAAGTTCACTCAAACTTATTTGATTTTTAAAATTTTTTTTTTAATTTCATCCACAAACATATTGTTATTTTTATTTTTATTTTTATGAGGTTTTTCTGTGATTTTGAAAGCAACAAGAGTTACTCAGATTTTTTTTCTACCTTTGTTGAATCTAGCTTCTCTAACATGAATTTTATTTTGTAATTAAATTAAATTAATTTTGTGAAAGTAAGCATAAGATGTTCGATTCATAATGTTTTGTTTTTGTTTGTTTTTTGGGTCATTGCTCTGATAGCATAAGCGACCTTTTTTAGTGACTAAATTCTTAGATTTTTTTTATTTCTTTTAAAATGTTGATATCATATAAACATTTATTTTTATATTTGTAAAAAATTAACCTAACTTGCAGCGTAACACAAGCCATTTATCTAGTACAATATATTAAGAGAGATCTGTTGTTGTTGTTGTTATTATTATTATTATTATTCACTCTCTCACAAAACACAGTGATTGAAGTAGTGTTTTTTTTTTTTAATTTGGTCTTTAAACTTTTATTTTGCATAATTTAGTATTTTTAGCTCAAATTAGCTCTTAATTGTATTTTTTTTTTAAGGAAGGAGTGTTGAATTGAAAAACATATGACTAAAGTGAAAAAGGCAGGTAGAATACGGGGCATGTTTGAAGTTTGTTATGGTAGTTTATTTTCATCCCCTATCTTTTTGAGATATTAGGTTACCGATCCTTATAATTTTTAAAAATTTCATTTTGATATCGAACTTTATTTTCTTTATTTTTCAGTCCTTTTTTTTATTGAAGGAGAGAGAGAGAGTTATCAGATTTTTAGTGTACAGAGAGAAATTATCATTGGTGACGATTCTAGCTATTAAAATGGTTGTTTTTTTTTTTTGTTAAATGGTTCCATATGATGAGGGGGTTACTATTTTGTGTATTTTTTTTACCTTGAAAACGCCTAAAAAAATTGATCTAGACCTAGGATGATTTTTGGGTTTCAGGTTGATTTTTTAAACCAGTTTTTGTGTTTTTAGAGGCCATTGATTTGTTTAACAAGGCTCCTAAGGTGTTTTCTACGTATTTTGGGTCAAAATGAGTTGAGATGAGTGTTTGGGTAATAAAAAAACCTTATTTTTTTTGCCACACCAGTGGTCGGATTCTAGGTTTAGCGGACAACATGTCATTTTTTTAAAAAAATGGTTGGGGTGGATGATGCATTGTCCATTCTATTATACTTACAAAAAAGGGGCATGCATGTGTGTTCCTGACTTTGCAAGCCTACACAAGGGTCATAGCTTCACGGGCTAGGTGCTAAGCCTGGTAAGCCAGGCCCAGCAGCGCCTGTCCCAATTCTTTTTTATAGAAAAAATAAGATGATTTTTTTTAATTGATGCCTTATTTTATAAGAATTTTTAAAATAATTTTTTCATATATTATTTAATTAATACCCTTCCTCTGTAATTCCCCCTCGGTTATTTAGCTTTTTTTAGATTACGATTTTTTTTTATAGTGGATGTATTTAGTTTTTAAAAAGGTTGGTATGATTCACCTATAAGTTTTTTTAAAAAGTTTTATATATATTGAATTTTTTTAAAAAAATTGATTTTTTATAAGATTTTTAATATGTGCAATCTTGTATAGTATTTATTTTATTTTATTCATGCAATTTGAAAAGTTAACGGGCCGGGATTGGAGTTTTTTTATCTTATTTTTATTTTATTTTCGTGATTCGACATTGTTTTTTAGTTTTTTTTTGTTGCCTTATATTTTTATCATATTATTAAATTAATATAGATTTAATTCAGTTATTGAATTTCTCTTTCTTTTTAAACATAAGCGTCTCCTGAACCTTTTTCTTTCCAGTTAAAAAAAGTTGATCTCAGATTTTTAAGGAATAATGTACAAATAAGATCATTGAAATATTTTATGAATATTATACGAATATATTTTTATAATATTGTTAAGCATTCATATTTCGCATTGAATCGTTGTTTTTTTTCTCTTTATTTATTATTGATATTTTATTTTTTAATCATATTATTAAATTAATCGAGTTTATTAACTTCATCCAATTTAATGACCAAGATCTTATATTTTTTTAAAAAAAATATTTGCATGTTTTGATATTTTTTTCACAATAAAAGAAAATAGATAGGCCTAAAGCATAGCGCGTCCATTATCTAGTTTCCTTTTTTCATCAAAGTTTAGATTCATTAGGCAACACAAAGACCCCACAAGATTTATGAATAAATGAGAAGGGGTACCACATTGGAAAGCTGAAAGTGAGTTCTGAATCGTTCATGGCCAGTGGTACTGGTCGCACATTGGAAAGCTGAAAGTGAGTTCTGAATCGTTCATGGCCAGTGGTACTGGTCGTTCGTGGGTAGATGCAGGATCGACCCATTTGGCATAGCCTAGCTGTGGGGTTTGTGTGCCGTAAAACTGTATATATGTGCTATAAATGCATGCCCTAATACGTACAAAATTCCCATCTCTAAACATACGAGACAGATATATATATAGTGATCATAAGGTATCCTTACGTACGTACAATGTCTTTTTGCTAACATGGTTGAAATTGATTTTACAAAATGTTTATCGTCTGAAATGGTAAAGAATAGACACTTCCTTTTCTTTTTAAATGCTTTTTCAATTTTATTGGCATTCTTGTATTAAAATCATTAAAAACTCTAAAAATTCAATCCAGGTTTAATTTGAAAAACCCTTAGAAAAGAATACAAACAATGATATCAAATGATAAATTCATTTAAATCATAATGTATGAGCTCCAACCACGGTCCGACCGGCATTTTTAGCCCATCTAATTTACAATTGTGTCCTTTCGTCTTTAGATTGTGATTGCTTTGAGTTAATTTCGTATTTTTTTAATACATATACCTTTCAATTTCAAATGGGAAGAAGAATTCCATTATGGCAGGCCATGGCAGAAGATATTTCGACTCTAATAGTCTTTCACTATGATGGGTCTTGTCCCATTGTCAGCATATTCTTAGTGCAATAATTTGTCTTACATGCTATCTATAATAAGTTATATTTTTTTAATCTAATACTTAAAGGTAATTTATTTTGGGCTCCACGTAGCTTTTTCAATGTTTTATATTAATTCAATATACATTATTTTAAGTAGAATATAACTCAAAATATTACAAAGATAAAATTAACCTTTCGTCACTTCTCTTCACAAAAAGGATAAGATTAATAAGCTATAAATACATCTTGAATTCTTAAAGTTAAAAGTTCGCAATCTCTTCATTCTCAATATTTTTAGTATATATATTTTCAGAGTCTATCTCTCTAAAATATCACTATATTTTCTCTCTCTATAAAGTTACTTACTTTACCTTTCAAGAGTCCACATGTCCATAAAAAAGGACCTTTTGCAGGTACCAAATACCGATCATTTGGCTTACTAAACACCACCTACTACTACCATAACTATCGGTTACCTGGCTTACAAGCATCATATGCTATTATCACAGCTATCAATCACATTGACTTACTAGGTATCACCTGCTATTACCACAGCTACTGGTCACCTGGCTTACCGGGCATCACCTGCTACTACCATAGTTACCGGTCATCTGACTTACCATGCATCACTCACTACCACTTACCAATCAGCTTAGCTTTCTATATAAAGTCATCAGATACCTTAACTATGAAGAATGGATTAGATTACTTAAATTAAGAGATCAGCCAATTATCCAACACATCAGCCCTATTCCCAAACATCTTGGATTTTAGAATTCATCAATTGGCACCATATGTGGAAACTGATAAAAAAACCATCAGTTTCTAAAACTTGTTTTGGCACACAACCAAGACACACATGAGTCAGGACACAAGATGAATCTACCCGTTACCACGAACACTTATACCCAGCTAGAATTTCAATAACTCACCAATCAGATGCAACTCCTCACTCGGACCATGTTGGCAACCCAAGGTTAAAATCAGACATTACCATCCCTACAAATCTTAACACCTTTAATAATATACAACACCCCAATGACATGTCCATCGGCCGCACTAAGCACCCGTAGACAATTACACTACTCAAGGGAGACTAAACATAATAACAATCTTGAGAGTCCATTAAGGGGTCGCTTGCACCATTGCGATACTCATGTACAAAATTGGTACTCCGAACTTCCTCCCCCTAGCTACCGTGAGATGGACACCAGTTACCGTAACAATTGTTCTATGTCAAACTTTTTAGGCTCCCAAGAGCCTATTAGACAAAAGGACTAAGAGAAGATTTATACATGAGCATACCAATGAGAATGATTACAACCCTCATTAGTTGAAGGGTTCTCCCTTATCCAAATGATTATTGAACAATTGATTCTCTATGTTCTATATTTTCACAAAAATGAGTCTAGATAACTATAATGGTTTAGCCCACCCAAGGAAACATGTATACAGGAGCATACCCAGGAGAATGACTACAACCTTTATCAATGGAAAGGTTCTCTCTTGTCCAAATGAGTATTGAACAATCAACTCCCTATGGACCATATTTTCAAAAAAATATATCTAGATAACTATAATAACCTGGCCCACTTAAAGAAGCATGTATAGAATGTACTTAGTTGCTTAGACTTCGTCATCCAGGACAATGCCACAATGTGCAAAATCTTTCTCACAACCTTATGAGGGTCTCCGCGTGTATAGTACAATAATTTGGAGCCAAAATCCATTGATGAGTTCAGTAACTTATGTGCTAAACTCTATAGAACTATTTGGTGTTACCTAACAAGAGGGCAAGTTTGTACGGGCATATTTGAAAAGGTTCAATAAGAAGAAACTCAGGGTGAAAGAATTGTTTAAGTCAGTAGCTTTAAAGGCCTTCATAAGAGAGGTAATGGAATATGCCTTCTGGAGAAAACTTTATGCGAATTTGTTATGACATGGGCCCCCTTCTTATTATATGGACAACCAAGGACCTTTCAAGTGAAATCATTCTCCTAGTAGGAATGAAAGCTTGAAGAAGAACCCTGAGGGATCAACCTATGGTCATTTGATGTATCTTAAGGATCACTCATTTGAAGTTATCAAGGTTGTCAAAGAAAACACCTTAGTGCCACCTCTAATATATGTTACTCCTAAGAACCTTCATTGTACCTATCACTCAAACAACTTTAGGATACATGATCCTCAAAAGAAATATAAGTTTATTTTTGAAATAAAAATAATATATCTCTGACATACATTCCCTAACTACAAATCTTTAATGGGGGCTTTTGACCACTTTCACTGAAAGGAATTAACTTGGTCTCCCTAGAGCAATATCCCCACGGTCATTAGAAATTGATCTCGGATTCTCCATTCTCAAGTGTAGTCTTGAATTGGCATATTATTTAGGTGATGCCAAAGAGCCTCTCACCAATTCACAATGGGTTAATCTTAAATCCCCTACTCTCCAATCTAGTCTTAAATTGACACATTTTACAGATGATACCAAAGGGTCTTTCACTAATTCGTGAGGGGTTGATTTCGGATCCTCCACTCTGCATTGCAGTATTGGAATGATATATTTTCCAAATGATGCCAAAGAGCCTATCACCAATTTGTCATGGGTTGATCTTAGATCCTCATTATTCAATGCATTCTTAGACTAGCACCACTCTGTAGTAGGGGCTCTCATGTCTCATGTCATCATAAAAAGGTCATATATCTCTCACACATTATTAACCATTCTTTAATGAGGGGCTCCCAAGCCTTTACACAAGCACAAATAAGGTTACAGACCTTCTAGAGCTACAGACCTCCTACTTTTTAGTGAGATCTTTCTTTAATTGAAGGCTTTCATGCCTTATTTCATCCTAAAAAGATCACATACCTCTCACACTCAGTGCGACCACTCTCCAAGGAATGAATTTATTTTCCTAGTGCAACAAAATCATCCTTCATATATATGTTCCCTTCGTCCTTTAGAAATATTTCTAAGTATGGGTATCACCAGGGATCATCCTTTTCGGGTTCCTATTGGCATTTTAGAAATTTTTCTAAATATAGGCGTCGCTAGGGGTCACCCTCACTGGGTTCCCCTCGACCCTTTAGAATATTTTCTAAGTATAGGATCATCATCTATGGGTTTCCACCAGCCACTTAGAAATTTTTCTAAGTATAAGGTTTTTCTCCATAAATTTCCCATAACCTCTGAAAAAATATTCTAAATATGGAATCTAAATTTCTCATGACCCCTTTTATATTCATGGTTCCCTTTTATATACTTATAAATTTTTTCAAACACGGTGCACACTCTTACACAAAAGCTCTCTGGTTTATTACCCATGGTTTTAACCTCTCTTCTTATATGAAGAAAATTCAACGAACTCACTATGGTAACCAGGTATTTTTATAAGTATTTACAAATTAATACTACAAAGACATAGGGAGCTACTGATGGATCCAAATAAAATGGACATGAAAAATCCCCCAAAATAAACCTAAAGAAATCCTTTAAAAGTGGAAAAAGCCTAAAAAACACCCAAGGAACTTGGGCTGGGCATGGTAGCCCGAGCCCATGCTCCCTACATGGGTGCATGGGCACCATACCCATACAATACACTGGGTGTTGCCATGGAATTTTTCTCAGACCTTACACGAGTCCCTTGGTATTTTATATTGATCCAATATATATTATTTTGAGTAGAATACAACTCAAAATATCACAAGAGTAAAATTACACTTCGGCTTCTCCTCTCTACAAAATGATAAGATTCATGAGCTATAAATATACCATGAATCCTTCAAGTCAAATGTTCACAATCTTTTTATTCTCAACATTTTTAGTATACATATTTTCAGAGTCTATCTCTCTAAAATATCATTGTACTTTCTCTCTCTATAAAGTTACTGACTTTACTACCGGAGAGTCCCCACGTCCATTAAAGAAGACCTTTTGCAAACACCAGTACCGGTCACGTGGCTTACCAGGCATCTCCACTTGTTACTACCATAGCTATTGATCACCTTGACTTATAAGGCACCACCTGTTACTAGCACAACTACCGATCACTTGACTTAGCAGACATCACCTCCTATCACTTACCAACCCTTTAAGTTTTTCATATCAAGTCATCAAATACCTTGCTTGAACTAGAAGGTCAGATAATTATTCAACACATCAACATGATTACTAAACATATTGGATTTTAAAAGTCATCAAGAAGTATTAACAAATTTATTTCCTCCATTTCTTTTATCGATTTTTACTTGGATCTTTTGAGTGGGTGGAAAAAACTCTTACTACTATTGATCAAACGCATGTAATCTCAGTCAAGACACCAATTTTCTCTAATTGAAGGTGAAAATAATTAGCTTGGTGGAGACTTGAGACGGGCCTAAGGTCAAATCTGGATGCAAACTGTAAAGTGTCCGGACCTGTATTCAAGAGGCAAGGGGGGCCCGCCGAGGTGGAAAAAAAGAATCATGGGCCCGAGGCTGGGTCCCATAAAAGAGACCACTGTCCGCTAGCCACCCCGTTGGGCAGCACGGAGAAGGACCATTACAGGCAGCATTTGTGAATCACCCCGTTTGTCACGATGGGTTGACATCAATTTATGCCCACTGCCTTCTTACTGTATCCAACGCCACATAATTCCAAAACTTCACCCTTCACTCCCTTGTGAAATATCAAGATTTCCTCTTCACAAAGGCCTCTTGCAGACACTGATTAAGCCAGCACAGATTCGAGTCCTATTTCCCTAGCCACCCTGCCCAAATTTTGTGTTACATCTTGTAGACAATTTTTAAGACACTACCATTATATGACACGTCCATTTCTCCAAGACTATACCTTAACTAACTTATTTATTGTCTCAATGCCAAAAGAAAAGGAGGGAAGGACCAGAAGACTTGGACGGTATGCAAAAGTCGACACCCTTCTTCCAGCAATTGAATCAAGGTCCGAGGAAAATGTGCTTACTGGGATGCCTAGGTGTGTGTACTCTCTCTTTCCTTTTCCATTTTTTATATAAAAAAAATAGGTGCGCAATTCCAAGATGAGAGATATTCTTGTCCAAGTGAGCTTTTTAAAAAAAAGATAAGGATTCTAGATTATCTTTGCGAAGATCATCTTATAATCAATCAGCTTTGTTTAGCAGTGCTTAAGAGACTAGATTTGCTCTCTATATTTTACTTTTGCTTTTATAATTTTCAAACACTGATGATGCCTATCTCCTCATTGTAGACAATAAAGTCAAGAAAAAAAAGAAAAGAAATCCCTCCATTAATTTCATGGATTAGCATTGCAAGTACACCAGTTTAGCTGGAAATCAAGGTTAATTAGCTTAGCTCACGAAGTCATGCTGCTAACGTCTATACCTAGCCTAGCGAAGAATTGATGGGGGTGATTAGAATCTAACCCATTTCTCAAAATTAATCACAATATTATTTATTCATATGATTCCTAGGTTGCTAACTTTAGATAAACAATATCACTACTTCTGCTGCATTGACTTGCACTAAGGTGTGTGTGTATTTTTGCATGTTCGTATATTTAAAAATATTTGATTAATTAATAAACACTACCATAGTTTTATCTTAATTTTTTAAAAAAAAAACTATAATTTATAACTTTTTTTTTAACCGCAACATCAAAACTACATTGCGAAACACAAACCAGTGCAAGTGTTGAAGTCTTACATGCTAATAACATCATATGCTGATCATCATTCGAAGGCTTGTAGATCAATCAACTATGGATGGCCCATATTCCCATAAATATCAGCGCTTGTAATAATCAGAGTACTCAAAACATAAAAGAAAGGTGGGAAGGAAGAAATGGAAACCTGTTAGAATCCAATGCAAGACTGGTTTGAAAATGACCCTTAGCTGCACAAAGACAACATTTTCGCGTTTCATTTATGAAACCTCGACGACCCGGAAGGCCTTCCCTCGCCCCGTAGCATTAACATAACTCTGCATACATGAAGTAAAAACGTTTTGTTTCTTCATTTCACCAATGATATACAGATCTTTCGTGGTCATGGACCATAATAAATGCTAGAAAAATGTTCAAAATTAGAAATAAAAGGGCATTTGTATTTGGATTGTATGGAATTATTTTCTTATGGATGTCCCAATCATGGCATGAATGATTTAATGCAAAAATTAATCCCAACAGAAGAGAAAATGGTTAATCAACAATGATGAACATAATCTTTTTTTTTTCTTTTAGCAAAAACCCCCGCCCCTGTTTTCGTTGGCTCTAATATGAAAAATGTAAGCACAATTCATTTTAATTGCTCCTTTTTTTTTTTGGAATAATTCCCTTTTTGGGTATTAAAAAAGGAATTTGAGAGGCGGACGATGCTGCGTCTAAAATAGTGTTTGACTAAAATAATCAAAGAGGAGGTACAGTAAAAAAAAAATGTTGTGGCAATGATGAGAGCGAGGGGCACTAGTTGGTGCAGGATAAGCACGTGGGCATCGCCTTTTCTCATTGCTCGCTGGCATGTCCATGGAAAATATGCCTCAAACTCTCTACATTCTAGTCCTAGTTACAAAAACAAAACAAAAAATACATTAGCAGTGCTTTAGTTCACAGATTTTCATATTTCAGGTCCTGTCTTGCTGTGAGTGATTGGCAGTTTATACTTGTTTGAGCATATCAAGAAGAACCTTAGATTTGAGGTTGCAATCTTTATATTTTACTTCCATTCTTTATTTATTAGCATGTGTCTTCCTTCTAGTTAAAGTAAAGCTACTAATGTACATTCTTACTCTTAATTTCTAATTCTACAATCTTGGGTTTGGTATTTTTTTTACCAAGCTTTTGTTTGAGGGGTGATTGAGCTTGACGGCATTGCAGCACTTTGGTTCTTTGTTTGCATGTCCAAATCATATGGGGTATAGAATTTGACGGAAGGGACATGGACATTGGAGTGTTTGATGTTCTGGGTTTGCTTCATTATTGATGATTTTCGCAAGTAATTCTATATATATAACACTCAGATATTGTTATCACACCGACAATAAAAGCTCTTGGTATCCATTCCTTTGTTCTAGCATATCTCTTCTCCTCCAAGAATTTCTATCTGTTCTCTCTCTCTCTCTCTCTCTCTCTCTCTTCTTGAATTGATGAAAATTAAAGGTTTTGATTGCCTGGAATAACAACTTGCTGGTTTCCTAAGTAGTAGTGAAACTTTGTACAGGAAGCAGGTTGTCT
>Ga0325411_1005476_pt1 | contig 14036 bp, 9 predicted proteins | sample PopdelMetagenome_13_FD_206181 | JGI IMG/M metagenome (GOLD analysis project Ga0325411, IMG submission 206181) | Populus deltoides microbial communities from Bellville, Georgia, United States - Xylem-PdIQD-R4 | ecosystem: Host-associated > Plants > Phyllosphere > Stem > Wood/Secondary xylem... | reverse complement strand
ACAATTTGTTTGTTTATCTCTATTTTTTTTTTTTTTTAATATATATATATATATATATATATATATATATATATATATATATATATATATATATATATATATATATATATTACCTTAAATATGAATTATTATCATACTTATATATTTAAAAGACTAATTAGATGTTATTTTTGTGACTTTAATTTATATTAAGAGTTAAAATTAATAATATTATAATAATTCTAGTTATAAAACTCGATCTGACTCGATAGGTCGACCCGATCCTAGTTGACATTAGGTCTAAATTAATCTGAGTTTAAGAAAAAAATAAAAGAAAGTTTGACCAGACCTAGCCTAGTAAAAAACCAGGATAAAATATGAGTCAAAATCCTGTTGACTTTTTTTCTGAAATTCTTTTGGTTAATGTCATAACTCATTTCTGGGTTATTCTGCAAATTCACTTATTTTCAAAATAAAAATAAATAAAATAAAATAAAGACTGGCAACGTGAAGAAATCATGCTAAGGAGGATAAAAATATGGGTCAAAATCCTGTTGACTTTTTTCTGAAATTCCTTTGGTCAATGTCATAACTCATTTCTGGGTTATTCCTCAAATTCACTTATTTTTAAAATAAAAATAAAAAAAATAAAATAAAGGTCAGCAACGTGAAGAAAGCAAGCTAGGGAGGATTTAAAAAATACATAAAAATCAAGCTGTAATTTTGAAGGGAATTTGAGACCTAATTTTACCCCATTATATCCAAAAAAAGAGAAACAAAGCAAATTCAATGTCAAATTAAAATATTATTGGATGAATCTACATAAAAAATTAAGTCCAAGAATATAATTAAATTTTTTATAGACCAATTTGATTTAATCATGGGTCAAATTAAATTTTAATTATGTTTAAGAATTAATTTGGGTCCAATTGAAGGATTTAATTAGATGCAAAGACTTAATTATATTTTAAATAGGTCAAATTAATTTTATAAGGGGCTTAATTGGTGAAAACTTAAGTTTGATAGCCCAAATTAGGCTTAATTGAGAATATTTGAATTTTAAGACACTAAATTTAATTTTTTTCAAGTTAATTGATTGAAATCAGGAGCAAAATTATAAGAAAATCAAAGTTTGGGGGTCCATTAGGGGTTAAAATGAAGAAATTCACAGCCAAGGACTAATCTACAAAAGATACCAAACTATAGGGACCTAATTGAAAGTTTAATGGTCATTTAGGGGTTAAATTGAAGAAATCCGAGACTAAGGACAGAAAAGAAAAGGCAACAAAATCCGGGGATAAAATTGAAGTTCGGCAGGGGCTAAATTGCCTTTAATCAAAAGTTTATGGTCAATTAGGGGTGCAATTAACATAAATCAAATGGTAAAGGACTAAATTGAACTATGACCAAAATATTTTATTCAAGCCCAAAACAACGCTGTTTTGCATAAAAAGTAACCGGACGCCACTTCGTCTGGTACTGTTTATTATCTTCCCTGTTTTACCAGAAAAGATGTCTAGGTTACTACTTTTCAGGTGCATTTAATGCTTTATAACTCCACTAAATTTAACAACACGTGCACGCAAATGATTACCTGACGTATCTCTACAACCCTATGTGGTTCGTTCAGGCTGATTAAGACCACAACGGTCGTGATGCCGACTTAAAGTGACCAACTCATGCAGCCTTCAACTAGCAGATTTGTCAATTCATGGTGTCTACTTTGAACCAACGGTTGAGATCCTTCCCAACCGAACCAAGGGTCAACATTTGACACCATTAAAGACAAAACTTTCCTCTTCCTTCCCCTATAAGTAGGGGTGGATTTCATGGCCTAAGCATGAAGAAAATCGGTTCCAAAGTCGGCCAAAAATCAGCCCCTTCCCTTGTCTTTGCACATTTTCTCTCCCTTTTTCTCTCTACCGCTCCAGCCGCCGACTGACACCACCATCAGCTTGTCCACCACCAGCTCCACCACAGGCAGTTAGCCCAACTACCAGTCTACTACCAAGAGCCACCGCTGCTCTCTCTCCCCCCCCTGCAGAGCTGTTTCATCTTCTTTCTCCCTCTACCACCAACCACCAACTCCTCCATCAACGTTTCCACTAACCTCACGTCAACCCCTTCATGTCACAACCAGCCAGACCTCGTGGTAGGCGCTCCGGTGACAGGTAGCACTGCCCCTTTATTGCTGCAACTGGGTTACTACATGCAGAACGAGAATTCATTCTGCATGCAACATAATTAATTAGCATGGTTGCTGGGCCGAGCCAGAAACTATACGGGCCTAGGTTGGACAAGTTTTAGTTAGGCCTGACCCAAAAAAAAAAGAGATCTGTTGGGTCGAGATCAACCCAACCCAATCCTTTCTTGGGTTGGGCTCGACCCATTTATCTAGACCGACCCATCCCATATATATATATATATATATATATATATATATATATATATATATATAAATTAAAAAACAAAAAAAATTCAAAAACCCTTTTAAAAATTTGTGATTTTCTTGTATGTTTTTCTACTAATTTTGTTTAATATTGGGTTGTATTTTTACACTGTAAAATACAAATCCGGTATTAAAATACTCGGTTTTTGTCAAAATATTTTTAAAAAATCTAAAAGTTTCAAAACAAAATCTTAAAACTTTTAAATTAATTTCCTTTTTTGAAAAACAAAAAAAGAAATAAAAAATATTTTGTTTTCATGCATATAGTCAAATCCTAAAATTTTTCTAAACATATCTTCATGAAAACAAAATTTGCATCTTTTTTATATTTTAAAATGCAAAATGAATATCGTAACCAGTTTATGATTATCTATTAGGGTTTGACTAAAATGTCAAAAAAAACCTTTTACTAATCATTTTTTTAGGGTCTAGATATAGACTTTAATATTTGTAGGGTGTAAATTGCACAATAGAGTACATCCTCAGGTATTAAAGATACAAGGTATAAAATAAATGCGATGCTAAAATTCAGATTTTAGAATGGTTAGGATTTAACCCGATAAGGTAGAGACTCTCTCATGAAGAGAGATCTACCTTGAACCGTAGACGAGATCAACAAATAGAAACTTGGCTTAGAAAAAACAATCAAACAACAATGCAAACAACAATGCAACTTACCTTAGGTAGAGTGTACTGGGGTGATATGTCCTTTACACAACTAGTCCCTTACCTAGACTCTCGTAGACTATAGGTTCCTAATAACTATAATACTAGGTGGTGACTCTTGAACCTTAATCATAATTTTATTATTAAACCTAAAACATTTTCCTTCCCAACACATGTATACCTTTCAAGAGGCACGAAAAGCTTGTCGTTGCCCTGACATTGCGACCCCTGTGACAGGATGGTGACTCCGCTGTAGATAGTCTTGTCTAGTTAGACTACGCTTTGTTTGTTTGATTATGTGTCTTTTGTTGTGGTATGTTCAATTTTAGCTCGCATTTTCACTGCTTTAGCATTTTTACTTCATGTTCATACATAGGTACATCGGATATGGATTACTACCATCATACATTTTAATTTTGCAAATAAACTTAATTCTAAGATAAATGAGGAGTAACAGTCTGCTTCATGACTTTTAGTCAGAGTTTAGATTCGTGAAACATCTAACTATAAACAAAGTGTTTACTTGGTAATGACTGTCACACTATGCCACAACAATTCCTTATAAACCCCTATACTACCTTCATATAAGGTGGTCACTGGGTAGTTCATAGACCTTTTGAGACAAGATAGAAAGCTTACTCTTATGAAATTACCTAGAAGCTTCCCTTAGAGCATGGACTCCTTACCCAATGTGCATGTACATACATTCATCCATTATAAATAACATACATACATGCACCAGGTTAAAATATAGGTCCCTAAAGAGTCTACAACACCCGACTTCGAGTGAAAAACATGGAAGATGAAGAGCACATTCACTGTGACACCCATTTTGAAGAAGAGTTAGAGTTTTTGAAGACAAGCGTGACTAACCTAACTAGCTTACTTGAGCAAACACTCAGAAATGCCTTTGGTGAAAGTCCTTCTAGATGACCTGTTATTTTTGTTTAGACTCTAACAAGAGCTCAACTCGAAGAAAGAATGAGTGAACATGGTCAAGAGTCTCAACATAATCCAGTATTTGTACAATCAACAACACCAACATCAGCCCTTGCAGTTATGGACGCATTTGCCAACGAGTCCCACAAGACCAAGTCATCAGATGGCATTGATCAAGATAAAATAATGGTGCTGGAAGTTAGAATCAGATTCATTGAAGGGGTAGACTTATATGATCCAGTACAAGCAGCAAAAATGTATCTAGTCCCATATATGGTTGTCCCGAGGAAGTTTCATGTTTCTGAATTCATCAAATACATTGACACATAATGTCCTATGACTCATCTCAAATCATACTACAACCAAATGACAGAAGTAGCATACGATAAAAAACTAATCATGTATTTTTTCAAGGATAACTTAAGTGGGGCGACTTTAAGCTGGTACATGAGATTGGACAACACAAAGATCCACAAATAAAAAGACTTAGTAGATGCTTTTATACAACAATACAAGTACAATATGGATATTGCTCCTAACATAAACAGTTTGTTCAATATGGAGAAAAGGGACAAGGAAAACATAAGGAAATACGCTCAAAGATGGAGAGATCTAGCTGCACAGATGCATCCCCCACTCTTGGATAAAAGAATGGTGACTCTATTTGCCAAGACGCTCAAGACGCCGTACTACGAGCATATGATGTGTAGTTCGACCCAACAATTTACTGATACTATAGCAATAGCTGAGCTCATAAAGCAAGGAGTTAGAAGTGGAAGAATTTTCTTACCTATTAAGAAAAGAGGGTTCGAAGGGAAAATGAAAGAGAGTGACCATGTTGAAGGTGGCTACAAGGGTAAGACAAATCAATTTCAAAACTATCACTCCCCATCCCAGATTAGCAACATCAATCTCAACTTTCCATTTTTCACCAAAAAACTGAAGCCCCAAAACTTTCAAGTCAAAAACCAAGTTGAAAATTTCCCGAAGAAAAATTATCAAAGGATCCAGGAACAACAACTCCTATTACCATTGCCTTTAAATGAGATGTACCAACAGCTACTGAGGGTCGGACATATAGCTCTAGAACCCCTCCCGCCTCTATAGCCACCTTACCTCAATTTGTGCAAAACAGACCTCACCTGCGAGTACTATGCTGATGCTGCAAGACGTAACATTCATACGTGTAGTGTATTCAAGAAAAAGCTCATGCAATTAATTAAAGCTGAGTGGATAACATTCGAAGAAACTTCAAATGTGAGTTTGAACTCCCTACCCAATCATGTTTCAAGCAGTGGATCAGTAAACGCACTAAAGACGGAATGCCTGAGAAATCTGAGAGCACCGATGGTCAAAGTAGGGTGTAAAGAAGGCAACGTGTATTCTCGAGGATGTCCATGATAGAGGATGAAATTTTGTACCATAATTAGAAAATGGATCCTGCCCCTATTGTGTCTAAAATAATTGTCTCAGACTGATCATGTTGGCAAAGTTATTTTGATTTTGTCTTATTTCAATTTTTTTTTTCTTGTTGGCAATTTGGCTCATAATTCCACAAGACTTTCTGTCAAATGAGTCGTTCTTTTTAATAAAATCATATATTTTCTTGTGTTCAGTTGTTGTTTCATGCAAATAACACACCTGCACAAACACACCCTTTACTCACAAAACCATTGTATCAAGAATTCTTTGATGTGTTCCTCTTTTCTCCAAAAACTACGCATGATCCCATACTTTCACAAAGATTTTTGGGAAAACAAAATTTAATACAAAACAGAAATCAAATTGGTGTATATTCTAACGAACAAGTTCTAGAAATTCAAGTGATCACCTAAAAAAAACCCTGAAGAACAACCCAAACACCATAAGTTGACTTCAAAGCCGAGTTTTAACTGAATAAATAATGAGAAACCATTTTGCATATTCGCTTGGGAGACAACAAGGTTTTTTCGATTCTGAATGCATGCGTTTGAAATGAGAAAAGATAATCGCTGATAATCATTTCACAAGGCTAAAAAAAATCCTTTGCGATTTGAGCCTAGCAAATCTTTCTTGAAAATTAACCTTGGCTAGAATCACACCCTACACTAGGGGCATAAAAAAATCCTTAATGATTAAAAGTGCTCAAACAAACTGTGGGCATAAAAAAACCTCAATGATTAAAGATACCCAAACAAAGCTTGAGAGCATGAAGGAATTCAAATGGTTCAAAGAATCGAGCATTCCAGTGTTGGGTTGACTCCATGATTCTCTTTCTAAAAAAACAAAAAACGCAGGGCAAAGTTGGTAATCTTGAAATTTAGTCTAGGTTACAGCGTAGTATTGGCCACCAATTCAGGTATATACTAGGAGGATATAAAGGGTGGAGAGATTTATCCAAAATCATAAAAAACTTTCAGTAATTTTAATTGGAATTTTTCGATAGAGAAAATCTAAGAAAACTATTCTTATTTTCATATATAATATATACTAGGCATAAGCCAATGTTTTTTCTGTAAGAAACGATGTTTAAGAGTAACAAGTGCATTTTAAAGAAATAAGAGAAATCAACGACTCAGGTTATAGCACTAACAAAGTTTAATAAGTTGAAATTATTTTAATTCAATGATAACAGAACATGCAACGATAATAAACAAATAATTTTTTGTTTTACAAGATCACATACCTTAGAAAGAAATCTATGTAAGTAAGAAATTATATTAAATAAAGAACAAAAAACTTAGCTCAAGTCAACCGAAAATAGTATAGCAGACATGTAACCTAGGTAATAAGAGCTAAGCCAACCTGAATTAACTTAAAAACCTGTAGCTTAGGTAATGAGATCGGGATAACCCGACAGAAAAAAATTAAATAAAATCACTAAGGCAAATTCTTTTTCTAAAAAAAATTAATGTCGAACAATGAAAGAAAATAAATAAAGAAAAAGAATGTCGATCTGCATTAACTTTTAAAATTTATAACCCATGTCATTAAATTAAAAATACCATACATAGAAAAAAAAGCGAAGCATATTCCCTAACATATTAAATGTTGAAGAATGCAACGGGAAAAAAAATTAACCACACAAGAGAATCTAAAATAAAAAAAAAATGGTAATTAAAAGAATGATAGTGAAAATAAATTAAAGGGCAACTAAAAACTTATATTGGAGGGTAAATTGAAAAATAAATCCAATAAAAAAACAATTAAGGGACAAATTGAAATAATAATACCCCATAAACTTGGATTGAAGTGTGAAATTGAAAACTAATAAAACTTTTATTAAAGACCCAAGGAAAAAATTCAGAATAAAAAGAATATGGACCAAATTAAAAATAATAATATATAAGAAATTGAAGTTATATGACTAAATTTAAAAGAAATAAAAATTTTACAAAAAAAATTAGGAGAAAAAAGAAGAAATTAAACGAAAAAGGATAGAAGTAGAAATATAAAAAACAAAGAAGACCAATATGTAATCTATATGGGGCAATAAGGAGAAAAAAGAAAAGAAAAGTCCACCCACGATAAACTGCTTAATTGCCACTGACACACGTCACAACATGAAAAAAAAAACACGATAACACATTCAACGACACGACAAAAGAGTAATTTTTACAACGTGAAGGTGTTGCAAACATTGCTTGAAGTGCATAAACGCCTCATAAGTGCTGACACATGCAACAAACATGTAAACAACTTTTTAAAATTTAATATTATATAATTTTGGTTAAAAAATTCATAATACCCTTGACAAAATAGTAAACAACAAAAAAAAATCAATTTAAAGAAAAAACAAAAATAACCTTTGACCGAAGACTTTATATATATATATATTATACTTTTTATTTCTTTCTTTTACAACACAATAACCCATTGTATTTAACTTTTTATTTTACATTAATTTTTCTAGTGCTTTTGGATAGTTTTAATATATTTATATTAAAAATAAATTTTAAAAAATAAAAAATATTATTTTAATATATTTCTAAATAAAATATCCTTTAAAAATCAATTGTCACGTAGTTCTTTGCTTGCTTGCACGCACTTGTCTATTATATGTTTTTTTTTTTTTGTTCTCTCTAAATTGAAATCTCACATGATAGCCGAGTGGGCAAGGGAATCCTATCACAATTTGTCACGTATCGGTGTCCTTGTCCTATGTCTACTATACTTTTGCTTCATGTTCTCTCTTGTTTCACCATTCCCTTTGATGCCCTCTGTGGTTTATTATGGCTCATGAAAAGATAGAAATAAATACAGAGCTAGTGGGTCTTACCTTACATCCGCACCATAATTGCTCAATACTGCTGCAAGACATGTAGAGTTCAACAAGCTCATCCAGACGGAAACAAGCTGGCAATGACTTCGAAGGGTAAGCATGCCATTCAAGGAATCGTAACTCGTTTGAGAGATACTCAGGTCCTTCAGAAAGAACCACGTTGTGAATTTTGAGCAATCTTAGTTTGGTCATTTTTGAGAAGGCTGTCATGTTCCATGGTGCCTCGTTTGCTTTGGGCAAGTCCACGGATATACTTTCTATTTTTCCCTGTCGACCAAGAGGAAGGAGAGGTAAGAAGCTATTACAGAGTAGAGATGGAGCATGAAATCTTATGGATAATGAATGTTCTGTATATATCAGCTACTACTCACTGTGCTGTCCTTCAGTGCGTTGCAGACATCCTTGTATGTGCACAATCTACTGCGTCTTCCAGGCTCTTCAGGGGATTCACAACGAACAATTTCTTCACCCATTTTCTGTAATAAATTATGCATCCTTATCTCATCTCGTGAGACTCTTATAAGGGATTTCTCAATAAGAGCCTGCACCCCAATACCTGCATGGAACCCACAACTGTCAAGTAGCCTTGTTATACGATCCTTTTTCATCCCCTTCAAGAAGCAAGCGATATCTAAAAATATTTTCTTCTCTAATTCATGGAGGCCATCAAAACTAATGCGAAGAACATCAATAATCTTCCTGTCAGGAATGACATTCATTCTATTAATTGCACTTTCCCATTCAAGCAGACCTCTTTTATGCAAGAACGAACCTATGACTTCAAGAGCTAGTGGAAGGCCATTAGCATAACCCACAACTTGCTTGGACAGTTCCGATAAATCTTCGGCAGGCTGGTCTCTTTTGAAAGCTTTCCAGCTAAATAAGATAAGAGCATCTTTATCATTTAATTTCTCAGCCTCGTATATTCTAGTAACACCATGGCTATCCAGCACATGTTTATTTCTGCTCGTTATGATAATCCGGCTCCCTGGACCAAACGTTCCATGCTCTGCAGCCAACATCTGTAATTGTTCTTCATCATCTACATCATCGAGTATAAGAAGAACCTTTTTAAGCCGCAGCCTGCGCTTTATCAAATCAATCCTTCTTGAAGAATCCCGTGCAGTAGGAAGCTCCATTGAGATTTCCGAAAGAAGTTGTTCCTGTAAACGACACAGTCCATCTTTCTCTGCAAAAACTTCTCTCACATTTGCTAAGAAGCAGCTGCCACCGAATTGCCAACGAATCCTATCATACAGGACTCTTGCAACAGTTGTCTTTCCCATGCCACCCATTCCACATATCCCTATAAAGAGAGTATCAGTTGCTTGTTCGTCTATATATTCATTCAATACCTTCAGACGAGAATCTATTCCAACTAGATTTTTGCTAATTGTTGGCAAAGTGAAGCTTAGTTTGCACTGTATATATTCAACTATCTTTTTAATTGACTGTGACTCGTCCCTGCGTAAAAGGGGTAAGAACATTAAGCATGCAGTGCGCGAAAACATGAAATATTGTTACTTGAAATATAGAATAGCATGCATGTAAGAACACAAAAAGCCACTAAGTATGGTTTTGACAGGCAAAAAACCAATCACTATCAATTTTTGTTGGCCACTAAGTTATCCTCTAATTGTTTTCCAAGAAAAAGCTCGATCACTTCTTAAATTGCCATGTCAATTTATCAATTTATCTTGCAATTATATGCTTTTATAGAAGAACTTTTTAGATTTTAAATTGTTAAGAGTTCTTTTTCGAAAAGATTATTCGACATAACATTTCTAATTTTGTGTATTGTCATTTGTCAAGCTCGCCATGAAAACTCAATCACTTGCCTTCAATATTAGTTTTTCGATATTATGTTTTTCTTTTTTTTAACAAACAATTAATTTGCTAGTAAACATTCGAAGAAAAGGATAAAAAGATATTCTACATCAAATAAAGAAATGATCAATTACTAATAAATATCACCCACCACAAGGATATTAAGTCTTTTAGGAAGTGCATAAACTCAATAATAAAATCTACAAGGATATCGAACTAAGACATGGGAGACAGTAATAACTCCTTCCAAAATAAATATAAACAGGCTTAGTTTACCTGTTCCGTACATCCCAGCCAGATAGATTGGCCACTGTGGAGAGACAATCACTCCAGCATTTTACCTTGTCCAGATTTCCCGAGTGCTTTTCCTTATGCTCAATGAAAGCCTTCTTATAATTCCCTTTCTGATCGGCTACCTCTGATGGATCCACATCATAAAAAACTGGTAGAACAGTATGCCCCATCTCTTTCATGCACTGAACAATCTTGACAAGCTCATCTAAGCACCATGGTGAAGACGCGTAATCTCTTGAAAACACAACGATTGAAAATCTTGAATCTTCGATGGCCTGCCAGAGAGCAGGTTCAATGGTCTTTCCTCTCTCTAGCCCGCTATCATCGATGTATACATCGATGCCTCTTTGTTCCAAATTAGAATATAGATGGCTAGTAAAGTTATTCCGTGTGTCTTTGCCTCTAAAACTAAGGAAGACATCATACTTCCATTGGGGAGGAGAATAAGAAGATGAGGCAGCTTTCTGCATGCTGGATGAGGCCATGGGAATCTCAGTAGCAATAAATTAATACTGATTGATTCCTTCTAGTCTTCTTAACTCTTAACTAGCCTTCTCCTGAGTTCAAACATGAAACAAAAAGTTAAGAGCAAGAGATTTGGCAAACTCAAGCTGGAACATAATTCTACTAAGAAACCAAATTTCTACTAGTTGAATACGAATGCACGTAGCAGAAACAAACCGTGTGGGAAGACTTGAGTAGAGAGGTGACAGATCTAGCCAAAGCCCAATTCTTTCTTCTTCTAGCCTCCTTGCTACCGTGTAACTTCCAGATCCCCCTCTCCCTCTCTGATTTTTCTCCTCTCTGCCACCCTCGATCCTTCACTCTCTGTTTTTTTTTTCCGGTTTCTTTAGAGCAGAAACTCGTACCGGTAAATACTGATTGATTCCTTCTAGTCTTCTTAACTCTTAACTAGCCTTCTCCTGAGTTCAAACATGAAACAAAAAAGTTAAGAGCAAGAGATTTGGCAAACTCAAGCTGGAACATAATTCTACTAAGAAACCAAATTTCTACTAGTTGAATACGAATGCACGTAGCAGAAACAAACCGTGTGGGAAGACTTGAGTAGAGAGGTGACAGATCTAGCCAAAGCCCAATTCTTTCTTCTTCTAGCCTCCTTGCTACCGTGTAACTTCCAGATCCCCCTCTCCCTCTCTGATTTTTCTCCTCTCTGCCACCCTCGATCCTTCACTCTCTGTCCTTTTTTTCCGGTTTCTTTAGAGCAGAAACTCGTACCGGTAAACGTCCTGGATTTTTTCTTATGAGATTGTGAAGAAGATTGCCTTCAATGCAGACAAGGACGTACAGGTGACCCTTGTACAGGGGGCTCACGAAGTGGCAAACTTCTTTACGTTCTCAAACCTCTACCACAAATCATAATAATTACCACAATATCAAAAACACTATACACACACACACACAAATATATATATATATATACACACACACACACACATTCACTTGTTATAACCATCAAGTGCTCCATGAATATTTTATTAAAAAAAGTAATTTTAAATAAATATTTCAAAAAATTAAGCAAAAGTCGATCTTGGGCAGTGCCTCCGAAGTCAGAAATGAAACATCAAAGAATTTTCAAATGTTATGGTTTTTTCAGCTACATTGTGATTTATGGGAAATTTCCTGTGATGTTTAATGAATTTTCCTGGAATTTCTTCCCTCCCTCTCCGACTCCAATATGGTAAATGTCCTGTGATTTAATAGAAATAATTGTGTTTAATAATTATTTCTATTAAATAAAACAAAATGATTTAAAAAACAAAATGACTGTGGACAAATAATGCATCTAGATGTGAACAAAAGATTCTTCTGGGGTAAGCCTAGTTATGTGCCCTACACTATACCGCGGATTTACCTTTTATTTTTATTAAAAATTTGGGTTCTGGTGCTGGCACGACCTATCACTATTTTGGGGCATGCATATTGCTGGACTCAAGGCTATTTGGGTCTTACACTGGCAGCATTAAAGTCTATTTTGGGTCTTGTGTTGTCAATGACCCAAGGTTATTTTGGGTGCTGCAGCCTACGGGACCCAAGGATATTTGGGTCTTGGCGCAGCCCAAGGGCCACGTGTGCGCTTGTTCTGCCAGCACATAGGCAGGCAATCCAAGCACCACGTATGCGCTTGGTCTGCCTAACACACAGGCTGGGTAGATCGAGCGCTAGGTGGCCAAGGCCGGGGGCATGGCCAGCGGGTTTGGCCTGCCCAGCGCCAGGTGTCTGCAACCCCAATGGACATGCCTCGAGCTTGGCGCTTGGGTCCTGCATGCTATAGCCTCTCCACATGCCCCTACCAAATAGTCCAAGATTATTTTGGGTCCTAATTTTAATCATTCTTCAAAAAATGTATGGTGTCTCTTTGATGGTAGTAATAATTTTTTTTTTCAATTTACTACTGATAATAATAACACTAATAATAATTTATAATTCTACTGTCCAAATCAAATCTATTATTGTTTTTAATAATAATTATATTTATGATATTAATAATACTATTTTAAATTTTACTACTTCTAATTATAATAAAAAATATTTATAATACACATAATACTATTTTGATTTAATACTTTTAATTATAATAAAAAACATTAATATTTATAATACAAATAATAATATTTCTAGCACAAATAATAATATTTTTCAGATGAATTTTTAGAATTACTATAAAAATAATAATAGTTGACACCTGCCACCGCAAGCTAGCGCGCAACGTGTGCGCTTGGACAGCCCAACACACAGGCAAGCAGCCTAAGAGCCACGTGCGCGATTGGTCTACCCAGCACTCAGGTAGGCAGGCCATGCGCCACGTGTGCACTTGGTCTTCCCAGCACTTTGGCAGACAGCCCAAGCACCATGTGTCCCCACGTAGTAATTTTTAATTTTACCTTTTAATTCAAATTTATGATTGTTCTTCAATATTAATAATATATTTTTTCTAATCTAGTAATTATTTTATTAATAATATTAATTATTATAAAAATAATAATATTTATAACACTAAAGATAATAATATTAATTATTATAAAAATAATAACATGGAGTTGGTCATGGTCGCGTCCAGGTTCAACATGGTGTTGGACGCGGGCGCGTCCAGACCCGACGTGGGGTTAGACGCAGACATGTCCAGGTCCAGCGTGGGGTTGGGCGCAAACGCGTCCAGGTCCAACATGGGGTTGGGCGCTTGTAAAAATATTGATATTTATAACACAAAAGATAATATTTTTAATATTATTACTTTTGATTATAGTAAAAATAATAATATTCATAACACAAATAATACTGTTTTTAATTCCAAGAATATTGATAATACAAATAATAATTTTTTTATATTAAACTTTGAATTATTATAAAAATAATAATATTATAACACAAATAATAATTTCTTTGATATGAATACTTTGAATTATAAGAAAAATAATAATATTTACAATGCAAATTATAATATTTTTTATATTAATACGTAGAATTATTGAATATTTTTAATAATACTACGTCGTTGGCTCATTTTTTATTTTTATAAAAGATACCATAAAATTTTATAATAGAAATAATAATATGTTTTCAATAATAATAATAATAATAATAATAATAATAATAATAATA
>Ga0325411_1005473_pt1 | contig 14038 bp, 8 predicted proteins | sample PopdelMetagenome_13_FD_206181 | JGI IMG/M metagenome (GOLD analysis project Ga0325411, IMG submission 206181) | Populus deltoides microbial communities from Bellville, Georgia, United States - Xylem-PdIQD-R4 | ecosystem: Host-associated > Plants > Phyllosphere > Stem > Wood/Secondary xylem... | reverse complement strand
GGTTTTCAAAAACTTTTTTTCTTGAGTTTTGTTATTTTTACATTGTATTCATGCTTTAATTTTTAAATGCAGACATATATTTTTGGAATAAGCTATTGGTTATATATATATATAGACACACACACACCATGATTAGTTGCTTGGTTAATTATTGATCGTGGTTGGTAATTGGCCAATGATAAATAATGTGAGTGATTAATTGTTTAATTTATTTATTAATTTATTGATCCATTGAATGATTAATTGGTTCATAGTTATGGAAGCTTGTTAAAAATTGGGAAGGTGAATTAAGGGTGCATTTGTTTTGTGGCTGCTTATTATCTAAAAAAATCAAAGTAATATTTTTATGTAATTTTTTATGATTTTAATTTACTGATATTAAAAATATAAAATAAATATTTTAATAAATTTTCAATTAAAAATACTCTTACATAAACATCTTGCATTTTATCACCAAAAATTTACTAAGTAATTGTGTATTCATCATCCAAGTTTTATTTTAAACTTTTTAAATGTTTTTTTAAAAAAAAATTATATTTTATTTGTTTGCTGGAAAGTAGTTTTATAAGTAAAATCATGAAGAGTAGATTTTTTTTAATGTTTAACAGTGTCATGAAAAATAAGATAGAAAATAATTTTTAATATTTGATTATGCCATGAAAAATAAACTGGAAAATAAATAAAAATATTTTTTTTTTTTTTTTATATTTTATCTATATAAAATATATATATATATATATATATATATATATATATATATATATATATATATATAACATTGAATGTAATTATATGACCACTTACAATTAAAAAAAATGAGATATAAAATGTGTGATTGTAGAAATTTTTTTTATTATATCATATATTTACATATGTAGTTTATTTTATAAAATATAAATATATATATAATATAAATATTTTAAATATAATATTATAGACATATAACCTTGTTAAATGTTTTTTAAGTAAATTTTATTTTTAAAACCTCAAAATCATGTTTTAAATTAATGCAAAATCAAAATTAGTTAATGATATTAATTAAGAGTTTATTTTATATGATATCGTGGAAAGAGAAAGATTTGTGGAAGGTGTATTTATATGAGATTTATTTTATGCCTTAAAAAAAGTGTTTTACCAAATTAAGAAGAGGAAAGCACTTTTTTATGGGAAATATTTTTTTTTTTGTTGGAAATTAATTTTCTCCATTCACCAAACACTGAGAAGCTTGAAAACTATTTTCTAGAAAAATAGTTTTCTTAACACAATCAAGCACATAATCTTCCTTTTAAATAGATAAACATTGTTTAGATTTCATGAGATGGCATGCTCGCGCGCTGTCGTGGGCTTATAAAATAAATATACTTAATAGTGTTATAATTGTGAATCAATGCTAGATAAGTAATAGAAATTAAAGGTATGATGGAGCAAATATTTCATGACAGAAAAAAAAAGTTGTGTTGATGATCAAAAACTTAGAGACTGAACAAAATGATTTGTAGCAATCTACAGTGTTTTGTGAGAAAAATACAATTTTTTCACCACATGATTTAGCTTTTCAGTTAATAAAAAGCAAAAAAATTACAAAGTTAAATTATCTACCAACTTAATATTAAAAAAAAACAAGATAATTTTGGAAGGAAAAAAACCCATGAAAAAAAAACGTTGCAGCAATTGACAATGTTTTGTGAGGAAAACTATAACACTTTTCCCAATAAAATAAAATAAAAAATCATTTAGAGAAATATTGTAGCAATTCATAGTGTTTTGTGAGAAAAACTACAATGCTTTTCTCATATGATTTAGCTTTATTGTAATTATAATTATTAACCAACTCAATATTAAAAAAAAAACCGACAAAGATAATTTTGGAAAAAAATCATGAAAAAATCACATGGAAAAACACTGCAACAATTCACAGTGTTTTAAAGAAAAAAATTACAAAGTTAAAATTTTAATCAGCTCAATATTAAAAAAAAAAAACAGAGACAGTTTCAGAAAAAAAATAACAAAACAAACACCAAAAAAAAAATCATGTTGGAAACACTATAGCAATTCACAGTGTTTTGTGATGAAAGCTACAGTGCTTCCCCACATGATTTAGCCTTATTTGTAATGACTTGTAATTGTAATTCACAAATAACTCAATATTAAAAAAATAAAATTGAAAAAGATAATTTAAAAAAAATTATAACAAAAAAAAACTATACGGGGAGACATTATAGCAATCCACAATGTTCTATGAGCAAAGTTACAATACTTTCCCCACATGATTAAGCTTTATTACAAAGTTAAATTTTAACCAACTCAATATTAAAAAAAAAATCGACGAAGATAATTTTAGAAAAAAATATTGCAAAAAAAGAAAACACAAAAGAAACTGGAAAAAAAACCATATGAGGAAAAACTGTATCAATCCATAGTGTTTTGTGAGGAAAAACTTGTATTTACTTGTAATTGCAATTCTTAACCAACTTAATATTAAAAAAATAAAATTGACAAAGATAATTTTAGGAAAAAACATAACAAAAAAAGAAAAAACCATGTGAGAAAAAACACTGTCACAATCAACAGTAATTTTCGAGAAAAGTTACAGTGTTTTTCTCATATATTGTAATTGTAATTTTTAACCAACTCAATATTAAAAAATAAAATAAAAAAGATAATTTCAGAGAAGATTATAAAAAAAAACCATGCGGAGAAATATTGTAGCAATCAACAATGTTTAAAAGAAAAAATATTACAAAACTAAATTCTTAATCAGCTCCATATTAAAAAAATCGACAAATATAATTTTAAAAAATAAAGAAATAAAATAGAAAAATTATGTGGAAAAACATCGCAGCAATCCATAGTATTTTAAAGAAAAAAATTACAAAGCAAAAATTTTAACCAGGTCAGTATTTAAAAAATAAAATAAAATAATAATTTTGGAAAAAAAAAGAAAAAATAAATGAAAAAAATAGGAAAGTTGAAAAAAAAAGAAAGAAAAAGAAAAAAGGAAAAAGTTAAAAAAAAGGAGGAAAACACTATGAATTACTGTTGTAATCCACAGTGTTTTGTATGTAAAAGAACCGTGATTTCCCCACATCATTTAGAATATGTTGTAATATCAATCAATTACGGAAAAATTTCTTATTAATTTTAGCATGGTTTAATTTTTGTTAGAGTTAGGGATATGAATTTCACTCGGATATGATGGATATTAATTCAAATTGATTAAAAAAATAGACTTAATCGGGTTCGGGTAAAACTTGAAGGTTAGAATTCAGGTTTTGAATTGTGGCACGGATACTAGAATGCTCGATCTTACTCAAAACCTAACCTAAAATAAATAAATCACCTTAAAGTTTTTTTTATACAAAAAATACATGCATACCAAGCTAATTATATATTAAATAGTCTAGTTTATAACATCTAAGTTCAAGTTTTAGGTTCGGAATACCAATACATGATGGGTACCCGAGACCTGACTAGATTAGTCGAGTTTAGATAATTATTTAAGATCTGGGTTTAAGTTTCGAGTATAAATAGTATAAAACTTGATTTATAGATATTTAATAATATTCATGGTAAAGCTTAAAGATCCAATTTATTTATTTATTTATATATTTTAAATTAATTTACCATGCAGTTCTGGTGTGGCTTTCTAACATGTCTTTAACCCAATATAGCTTTACAGCACATGGCTATTAATTTGATCTACCGCATATTGTTTCAATATTCATACTATATAGAGAGAAACTAAAGAAAAGACGTGAATAACTATTAATTAACAAAAAATTTAAAGGTGAGGAGGAGGTGAATTCGTTGTTAATGAAGGGTGTTGGAATATAGCTTTTTTATTTTATTTTACAGGTTGAAGTTTATAATTTATTTCATTTTAATTTTTTATGAAATTACTTTATTTTTATAACTTGGATCGCAGATTTGAAAGTTTAACTCGAGTTGATTTATTTATTTTTGTTTTTTTTAATTAATTTTTTTAATTTTATCTTTTAGCATCGTGTTAATTGAGAATTGAATTTTATAATTTATTTTAGTTTTTTTTATTGGATTTATACTGATCTCATGACTTGAATTACGAGTTCGGTATGTTAATCCATGTTGATCTAACATGCTGTCATCTTAATATTTTAAAATTTTTAATTTTGAGCAAAATTAATAATTTTTATGATACTTAGTGAGTTACTAGTGATATACAATTAGTTATTTTTTAAGATCATTTCAAAGAAATAAGATAGTGAAAAATTCTAAATTGAGATATTATTATTATTCTTTATGAGTTATAATTTTTTTTATATTTGTTTTCTCTTCAAGAGCTTGAAAAATAATTAATAAAAAGTCACTAATTACATCCCTGGCATCCCAAAATTTTCCAGCAAAATCAAGTCATGTTTTTTTCTTTTTCACCTGCCAAACAAAGTCTAAGGAACTCCTCGTATATACGATGTACGGGGCTATCATTCCATTACAGCAGGACCCACTCAAACATGGTCATGTGAGAAAGGATCCGCTACAAACCGTCTGTTTTATTACATAACCCCCTTTGACGGTCCAGATTCAATATCATCACGTGAGGCCACACTGCCGACTCGCATTTGGTGGCGGCTCATGAAAGGGAAACAACGGGGTTTTTCCGCTGTGTTTTAGGGAGCAATGAAAGCCCATAGAGACTTGATGTTCCTACGAATTTGCCACTATACAGTTTGAGAGGCTGCCTTATCATTGCGGGACCCAAGATCGCAAACCAGCACCATGCGGTGGAGCCCATGGCTCGATTCAACGGTGGGTTTTGGTGCTGTGAGGTCATGCCAGTCAAGTCATGGTGTGGCTATCTTTTCAGATTTTTACGGGTCCCTTTCGGGGTGCTGCTTTCGTCGCCAAGTGGTGCAAGTGGATGATTGCAGGGGTAAAATAGACAATATACATGAGTAACAATGCACCTAGAGTGTTTTTTTATATATTTTTATTTTTTCGTCCTCTCTTAATTGTTATCCCATTTTTGGCTTTTATGCACGGAGTGCGTCGCTCTCGTTGAAATGTTGTAGCCTTGTGATTGGGGAGATTCTAAACAAATAAGAAGTTGAGACGTGGCAGCTATTGCTTGCAAGCGGGGTTGCATCGCCTATGAACCAAGCAGCGACAAAAGCTCCCATACTTGCCGATTTTATCGAATATTTTTCTTTTTTTCTGGTAATTTAGCTCCGGAGATTCGATTTTCTTTAAAGTATTGTTATTAATCTTGGCTTAGAATTCGATTCAAAACTTAGCTAGCCTGTCTCGTGATTCAAATCAGGTTTTTTTTTTTCCTGAAATAATATTATTTTATTTTAAAAAAAACTTAGGTAATAAATTGACCTGGTTTAATTAGATGGAATCAATAAATAATATTATATAAATAAAATTAACAATACTCCATCAAACTCATCAATTCTTTTTAAAATGATATTATTTTATTTTTTAATTAACTTATTCAACATATAACTCGAGTCTTGTACCAATTCAACTCCAATCTTAAGGTAAAATTATTATATTCCTGCATTCATTATTTCCTTTTGTGAGGAGAGGTGTGTGTGTGTGTGTCAGTTGAATTATAAGTCATTAAAAAATTATTATATTCCTATATTCATTACAGCAAAAAATTCTTGTTTCAAATGATTTTGTGAGTTGAAATAAAAATTATATTCAGTTTATAATACAAATTATCTAGAAAAAACCTGCTCGATTAAGTTGAGGTATGCCACTCACACTCTAGTTTAACCCGGAATGACTTGATGCTCATCACCTAAGCTAATACCTGACATGGTATATCAAAAGGAGGACATTGGAAGGAGTGCTTCCGGGTGATAATAGGAAAAAGAAGTTGAGAATTGTACATATACTTCTCCAGCTATTTTTATTTTTAAATTATATTTTTAGCATTAATTCTTCATTGTATTGATTTGTCGAGGTTAAAAACAAAAACAATTAATGAAAATATTATTTTATTGACGAAAATGATAGCATTATAGCATATGAATTGAGACAGAGGGGAGTACACTTGTGAAAGCTAAAGGAATGCTGGTTTTTAGTGCCTAAGAACAGCAATGGAGTTCGGCAATTTGCATTCTCTTCGAATTTATTTTTTTAATAATTAAAAAATATTTTTTTAATATATTTTTATGTATCAGCACCGTCCTACTCCTCCTCCTTCTCCCTTGAGAAATACATCTTGAAATCGAGGAGGAGCCCATGAAGCTACTTCGATCAACTCTGCGGAGAAAAACAGAAAAAACAGATCCAGGCCGGGTAAAAGGGGATGGCACAATCAATTGGGACATCCGGCAACAATATCCAAAAATATTGCTAAATGAAGAAAGATAAACTTGCAGAATTTGTATCCATGGAAATCTAGTGGTTCCACTGTGGATCGTGAGAGATATATATAGACATGAAAATTCCTGGTAAACTGTGTGAAGGAGATTCGTTGTGATTTGCCAGTAAAAGCCAAGACCTCAACAAGCATTTTCATGCTAACAATAATACCAACGATCACACCTTCATCAAATCAAGTCGCCCCTGGTTTCCATCATGGAAAGATAAATCTGTCTGGTTCTCTCTCGTCTTGCCAATAGAATACGAGCAGCACTGACCTTCTCAACTTTTCATGTCTCTTCGTGTTGTCCTTGCTACGTCCATTATTAAACCTTTACCCAAAATATCTACAACTTGGATAAAACTAGGATTTCTTTTTTTTTTTCCCCTTAAAATTACAACGCTAAACTAGCTCCCTACCCTATGAAAAGGGGTAGGTAGACAAAACTATTATAAAGAGGGAGGTTGAAAAACAAAAAACCATGATATTTTCTTAAAAGTCAATAATTCAATTATCTGGTTAAAAAATCAACACACCAACTGTCTTCACAAGGAAAAAAACAAAAAAAAAACCCTAAATTAAGCTAAATAGAAAGAATAATTAAAACATGAAATTAACTAGAACATCAAAAGTAATATCTTCTAGGGTGAGTTTAGAGCGTGTTTGGGAATATAATTCTAGTTGTTTTTTAAGTGATTTCACTTATAAATATATTAAAATAATTTTTTTTTATTTTTTAAAAATTATTATTGATATCAGCGTATTAAAATAATTAAAAAATATTAATTTAAAATAAAAAAAAAAAATTTTAATTTTTTATAAAATATTTTTAAAACGTAAAACCAAACAGAGTAGTTGAACTAACCATCCGATTCTCCTATAGAATTGTGCCTCAAGAATTTACTGATCAAATCTAAACCTGATACAACGGCTACATCTAAATTTATAATTGTTTTTGTTAGATTATGTGTTTGATACGTTCTACCTTCTTTAATCGGTGAATTATTATTATAGAAAATACTAAATGAGCTCATGATTTCACTATGCTGTGAGAGACCATGGATTATGAAAATACTTAAACAATTTGCTATTTAGGTCATTAATTTTTATTTTATTTTATTATTTTATATTGCGCTTGTTAGAATTAAAAACAAATAGTTTGGTTTAATTAGCTTTTTCATATTGAGGTTCTCACGATATCCAAAAAAAAAAAAAATTTAATTTTATTGTAAAAAACAAGAGATAATTATTTTGAGCCTTATATATTTTGATTATTTTATCACTTTGCCTTCATGCTTTGAAAAACTATTAGTTACATTATCAGTGCGATGTCGCGGATTTTTTTTTGCATAAAAAATATAAAAAAATTAAGATTTAAAAGTTTTAGGTTTTTCTGCAAAACTATATCCAAAAGTTTTGGGTTTGGCTATAACGTCTGACCTAAAAGTAATATTTATAATATTAATAATAACATTAAATTTACATGACCCAAGTTTAAGTGAGCCTGACTGCAACACCGGACCCAAGAATATTAGATGTAGGTCTGGCTATAAGGTCGTGTCATAAAAGTATGATAATTAAATAGAAAAAAACCAACAGGAAAAAAAAACTAATGAAGAAAAAGAAAAAAAATCTGAATTAATTGGGTTAACCCTTCAAATCAGGTTAATCTGTAAAACCTGGAATTCACATCATGAAAGTTTGATAACTAAATAGAAAAAAAATTTGACGGGTTTACCCAGAATTAACTTGGTTAACCCATCGAACCAAGTTAAATCGTCAAGTCCAGGATACGTGTCATGAAAGTCTGATGATTAAATATAAAGAAATTTAACATTAACAAACTAAACTAAACGAAAAAAAATTAATTAAAAAGAAAAAAAAATTGGATTAACTCGTCAAACCAGGTTAACCCATCAAACTCGGGATCTGTATCATGAAAATCTGATAACTAAATAAAAAAATGTTAACATTAATAAACTAAATCAAATAAAAAAATTCATTAAAAAAACAAAAAAAAACAATTCTATAATATAATATAATAATTTAATATATTAATAAGTGAAAGGCATGGGGAAGCTACAGTAGTTTTCCCATGCCTTTTAGAGTATTACTTAATACTTTACATCATCAACTCAGTAACTTTATAAAACCTTACATGCTCAAGCTTGGGTGAAAAAACAGAAGGAATTATTTACATGTTTGCCACTATATTTATAACTAAATAGCCCCTGTAATATTAATATTATAACCTTGTTCATTGAAATAAAAAAAACTCTATCTAACATGGATTGCGAGTTTAATAGGTTGATCATGATTGATTCTATTTTTTTTGTTATATTTTTAATTGAATATTTTTTAACCAAGCTTTATAAATTTTCTTTTGATTTACTTTTATGGGGTTATTCACATATCATGACTCAAATTACGAGTTTGGCAGGATGACCCAAATTGACTCGGTTCATTTTTTAATTTAATCTACATATTTTTTTCAATTCATTAAAAAAACAAAAAAAAAACAGTTCTATAATATAATATAATAATTATAATAATTTAATATATTAATAAGTGAAAGACATGGGGAAGCTACAGTAGTTTTCCCATGCCTTTTAGAGTATTACTTAATACTTTACATCATCAAATCAATAACTTTATAAAACCTTACATGCTCAAGCTTGGGTGAAAAAATAGAAGGAATTATTTACATGTTTGCCACTATATTTATAACTAAATAGCCCCTGTAATATTAATATTATAACCTTGTTCATTGAAATAAAAAAAACTCTATCTAATATAGATTGTGAGTTTGATAGGTTGATCATGATTGATTCTATTTTTTTTTGTTATATTTTTAATTGAATATTTTTTAACCAAGCTTTATAAATTTTCTTTTGATTTACTTTTATGGGGCTATTCACATATCATGACTCAAATTACGAGTTTGGCAGGATGATCCAAATTGACTCGGTTTATTTTTTAATTTAATATACATATTTTTTTCAATTTCTCTCTCAAATAACAAAGTTTTATTATTTAATATTATATTTTTTTAGGAATTGTGTTTCATATGTTTTTTCTTCAAATTTTTTTTATGTAGAGTTATTCTGATCTCATGGATTTATCTTTCTTTTCTCAATTTCAACCTTTAATATTGAAAATATCGTAAATAGAGCTTCATAATTTTTTTTTTATTTTCTTTATTAAGTTATCCCGATCTTATGACTCACATTAAGTGTTTAGCAAGTTAGCCTGAATTAACTTAGTTTTTTTATCATTTTTTAATTGATTTTTTTATTTCATCATTCAACATTAGATGTATTGGAAATCAGACTTCATAATTTTTTGGATTTACTTTCTATAGTGTTATCCCTATCTCATTACCAGGGTCGTGAGCTTGATAATTTAACATGAGTTGACTCATGTATTTTCTTTGTTTTTTAAATTTAATATATACTTTTTAATTCATTCTTTTAATATTGGATTGATTGATAATTAAATTTCATTTGATTTGTTTTTTATAAGGCTATCATAGCTGTGAGAGACCATGGATTATGAAAATACTTAAACAATTTGCTATTTAGGTCATTAATTTTTATTTTATTTTATTATTTTATATTGAGCTTGTTAGAATTAAAAACAAATAGTTTGGTTTAATTAGTTTTTTCATATTGAGGTTCTCACAATATAAAAAAAAAAATTTAATTTTATTGTAAAAAACAAGAGATAATTATTTTGAGCCTTATATATTTTGATTATTTTATCACTTTGCCTTCATGCTTTGAAAAACTATTAGTTACATTACCCGCGCGATGTCGTGGATCTTTTTTTGCATAAAAAATATAAAAAAAACTAAGATTTAAAAGTGTTAGGTTTTTCTAGAAAACTATATCCAAAAGTCTTGGGTTTGACTATAACGTCTGACCTAAAAGTAATATTTATAATATTAATAATAACATTAAATTTACATAACCCAAGTTTAAGTGAGCCTGACTGCAACACCGGACCCAAGAATATTAGATGTGGGTCTGGCTATAAGGTCATGTCATAAAAGTATGATAATTAAATAGAAAAAAAACCAACAGGAAAAAAAACTAATGAAGAAAAAGAAAAAAAATATGAATTAATTGAGTTAGCCCTTCAAATCAGGTTAATCCGTAAAACCTGGGATTCACATCATGAAAGTTTGATAACTAACTAGAAAAAAAATTCAACGGGTTTACCCAGAATTAACTGGGTTAACCCATCAAACCAAGTTAAATCGTCAAGTCTAGGATACGTGTCATGAAAGTCTGATGATTAAATATAAAGAAATTTAACATTAACAAACTAAACTAAACGAAAAAAATTAATTAAAAAGAAAAAAATCGGGTTAACTCGTCAAACCAGGTTAACTCATCAAACCCGGGATCTGTATCATGAAAATCTGATAACTAAATAAAAAAAATTTAACATTAACAAACTAAATCAAATAAAAAAATTCATTAAAAAAAACAAAAAATAAAAAAAATAAAAAAAACAGTTCTATAATATAATATAATAATTATAATAATATAATATATTAATAAGTGAAAGGCATGAAGAAGCTACAGTAATTTTCCCATACCTTTTAGAGTATTACTTAATACTTTACATCATCAACTCACTAACTTTATAAAACCTTACATGCTCAAGCTTGGGTGAAAAAACAGAAGGAATTATTTACATGTTTGCCACTATATTTATAACTAAATAGCCCCTGTAATATTAATATTATAACCTTGTTCATTGAAATAAAAAAAACTCTATCTAATATAGATTGGGAGTTTGATAGGTTGATCATGATTGATTATATTTTTTTTGTTATATTTTTAATTGAATATTTTTTAACCAAGTTTTATAAATTTTCTTTTGATTTACTTTTATGTGGTTATTCATATATCATGACTCGAATTACGAGTTTGGCAGGATGACCAAAATTGACTCGGTTTATTTTTTAATTTAATATACATATTTTTTTCAATTTCTCTCTCAAATAACACAATTTTATTATTTAATATTATATTTTTTTAGGAATTGAGTTTCGTATGTTTTTTCTTCAAATTTTCTTTATGTGGAGTATTCTGATCTCATGGATTTATCTTTCTTTTCTCAATTTTAACCTTCAACATTGAAAATGTCGTAAATAGAGCTTCATAATTTTTTTTGAACTTTTTTATTAAGTTATCCCGATCTTATGACTCACATTGAGTGTTTAGCAAGTTAGCCTGAATCGATTTAGTTTTTTTTTATCATTTTTTAATTGATTTTTTTATTTTATCATTCAGAAATGAGACTTCATAATTTTTTTGATTTACTTTCTATAGTGTTATCCCTATCTCATTACCCGGGTCATGGGCTTGATAATTTAACATGAGTTGACTCATGTATTTTCTTTGTTTTTTTTAATTTAATATATACTTTTTAATTCATTCTTTTAATATTGGATTGATTAATAATTAAATTTTATTTGATTTGTTTTTTATAGGGCTATTATAGTTTCATGATCCGAGTTAAGGATTTGACAAGTTAACCTGGGTTGTTCTAATATGTCAACTCAATGTTTAACAAAAACATCATCCAATACATTACCATATCAATATTAAAAAATATCATCCAATATATATATCAAATTTTGATTTTATAATTATTTTTTTATTACAAAATACATTAACAATGCTTAAATATATTTTTTACAAAAAAATAATTTCACTTTCAGTGGTACCAATAATCTAGTTCATTACTAAGTTATGAATTAAATAGTGCATTTCCAATTTATAAGCTATCAAAAACCCGAACCACGACTAACCCAACCCAATCAAATCAAACCAAACGAACCCAACCCCACCACCCTTCAGAGCTCCATCCATCTTTAAAAAAAATCCCCAAAAAACACTCCGCACGATCCGGCGGTTCCATTTCCCGGTAAGGTTCGATTCTCGCCTGAATATGTGTATTTACTCCTATCAGTAGCATCAATTCCTATCTTAATTTTATTCTTATTATAGAAAATTCATTCCTCTCACTGTAACCAAACACAGAAATGACCCATGCTGTTTTGAATTTTCGATAATTGTGAGGGAAAAGAAAAGAAAGAATGAGCTGATCGTAATTATAATTTATAATGATGAAGAAAGTAACGAGAAAGGTAGGAAAATATGAAGTTGGCCGTACAATTGGTGAAGGAACCTTCGCCAAGGTCAAATTTGCTCAAAATAGAGAAACAGGAGAGAGTGTCGCCATGAAGATTCTTTCTAAATCCGCCATTCTTAAGCACAGAATGGTTGATCAGGTTACTAATTACTCCTTAATCTCTCCTTTTCTCAATTTTTGTGTTTTAGGCTAGCAGGAGGAGGTAAATAAGGTTAAATTTTTGAGCTTGCAGATAAAAAGAGAGATATCGATCATGAAGCTTGTCAGACATCCTTACATAGTTATGCTGCATGAGGTAATTATTTTGTTAATTTTTTTTTAAATTTTTGTTAGGTATTATTGCTTAATTATTTTGATTGATTGATTGGATTCTAGGTTTTGGCGAGCCGGACGAAGATATATATAATTCTAGAGTTTGTTACTGGAGGAGAATTATTTGATAAAATTGTAAGTTTTTTTTTAGATTCTTGAGCAGGGAATGATTGCTGTTTTTTTTCGTTTTGACGGATAATTAGCTAATAAGTGAAGGGATTTTGTTGTTGTTGTTTAATGTGGATGGATTGGATTGGATGATAGGTTCATCAAGGAAGACTTGAGGAGAACGAGTCGAGACGGTATTTTCAGCAGCTTATTGATGCAGTTGCTCATTGTCATTGCAAGGGTGTGTACCATAGAGACCTGAAGGTGGATATATTGGGTAGTTTAGTTGCTTTTTTGACTTCTTTGTTTTGTGATTAGACCGGCTGTGATTGACTTTTTTTTTTTTTTTAATGTGTAGCCTGAAAATCTTCTTCTTGATGCATTTGGAAATTTGAAGGTTTCCGACTTTGGATTGAGTGCGTTGCCGCAGAAAGTAAGCATATGGCTATCTTACTTTCAATAAAACAGACACACATGAGGGCACACACACACAAATTTCATCTCTGTCTGACTGTGTTTTGTCTGTGATTGTTTCTACTTACATGCAGGGGGTTGGACTTCTTCATACGACATGTGGAACCCCGAATTATGTTGCACCTGAGGTATATTCTCAAGTGGAAAAGAGGAAATATATGATTTGGTCTCTTGTGCCTTTGCCAACGTGTTCTATTCTATTACAATAATTTTTCCATCTATGCCAATATTTGACACCCTGGACTGTTGTATGGTTTTTATTCCTGAGATGCATCCCTTACATAGAATATTTCTCTGTTTTGTTCTTTTGTTCTCTGTTATGGAGAAAGGGTTGCTGTATTCATACGTAAGTACAATGCTGTATTGAGCTGAGGATAATATTGATGGTGGAAAACTGAACATCACTATGTTTGAGTTGATTGGCTGCTGATCTTTTGAACCTAATTTATTCTCCGTGGAACTTTTTCCTCCCATCTGCTATATATGAACTTTTCTGCATGGCTCATCTGTAGCTTCACTGTTTCTTATAGAAAGTCATTTGCATTTTCATAATTTTCATGTAGTTGAAACATAAATGCAACCTTTTCCATTTTTTTCCTGGTGCACTATTGCTCCTCTGTT
>Ga0325411_1005471_pt1 | contig 14041 bp, 11 predicted proteins | sample PopdelMetagenome_13_FD_206181 | JGI IMG/M metagenome (GOLD analysis project Ga0325411, IMG submission 206181) | Populus deltoides microbial communities from Bellville, Georgia, United States - Xylem-PdIQD-R4 | ecosystem: Host-associated > Plants > Phyllosphere > Stem > Wood/Secondary xylem... | reverse complement strand
GATTCATTTTTTATATATATTTTAAATAATATAATTAAATTTAATCATGTGATTTAATATTTTATTTTAAATATAAAAATTATAATATATTATTAATTAAATTTAAATAAGAAATTGAATTCAATTTCATGAGGATATATACTATCCCACCTACTTGCGATAATGATTATCATCTTTATTCGGTGCAATAGTAAATTCGAATATCTGCAAGCATGAGAACAACATACTTTGACGTTCCAGGATTTTATGAGAATGAAGCTGGCAATCTCATATTTGATTTTCGGACTTTTTTATATTTTTCATCTTGAATTTGGCTCAAGAATGTTGTTCGTCTTTGTTGATGTTATGTTGGTTACCATGCAACAATCACAGTAAGTAGGTGTTGCTGTTTCGATTGAATTCGAGATGTTTACCCCATTAGAAGAGACATATGGGTTACTATATCAGTGGAGCAATCTGTAGATTATAGCACTAAGATGCACTTTTTATACATGTTATCTTCATCTTAACTGCGAGATGCTTCACTGTCTTGTAGTTACTCATCCTAGCCACTGTTTAGAACATTTAAAGATTGGTGTTATCTGCGAACACTGAAACTGATCTAGGACAGTCGTGAACTTCCACCGGTCAAGCCCTTTGTGGCCATATAAAATTTAAATAACTTAAAAATTAGTGCAAGTGTTTTATACACATGGAGTTAGAACTGATTATGGATTCTTTTTAGGAGGGACAGGGTTGAAACTTGAAAGTTGGGGTTTAATGTGAGGGTTTAAGGGCTGACTTGATGTTTGAATTAGGCTGTGAAAGTTACTGGAGACACTGTAGTAATGGGAAAGGAGAAGGAGATGCACAGAATAAAATGAGAGGAAAAAAGAAAACCTAGGCATCAAACCTATAAATTAACTTTGAAACTTTAAATTTTCTAGGACTCAACTCAGAATTTAAGACATCACATCTTTATTTATTGAGATTAGAACTAAACAATAAACGTGGATTTAGACCAGTAAATAAACTAACACAAGCATTCCATAGTTGATTAGGAAAGCAACTGATGAAAACAATTTATTATACGCTAAATGCTAAAAATTTCAACACGAAGTTAGACTCTGACAAATTGAAAAACCACCAAAATACCCTTGTTTTTCTGGAATTTGCAAAAACTATAATCCTGCCTCGTTTACAGATCACACGCAAAAACTAAACTAATCAAATTAATAAATCTACCATGACAATGACACTTATTCTTAGGCCAAAAAGACTTCATGTTAATGGAGAACTGATTGACCTACCCTAGGTTTCAAAGAGGAGCATTCTTCTCTAAAGTATGATATAGCCACTTCATCATTTGGAATCTCAAATAAATAAGGATGGTATTGTCACCAAATGCTTTAAATTTCAAAGATGCTTACAGGAAAAAAAAAAAAACTCCAGTATATTGAAGACATGGAATAGAAAAAAACTTTTCATTTTTATGTTTTATGTGAATGAAATGTATTGCTGCAAGCTGTGCATTGAACTATAAAATGTTGATTGTTATGTTTCTTTGACGATGGTCATTTTATGAACTCATATACCATTCATATGCGCATTCTCTCATGCATATAATACTGGATCAAAAGATTTAGAACTTTATTGAGGAATAATTCACACCTAAAATTGTTTTGCAGACAGAGAAAATAGAGCTGGAAGCTACTGTAGTAGATGAAACAAAGGAACGTGATTCATATTGTGGACAAGCAAATAGAACATTTAGTGGTTAGTTTTGCTTTTAGATCTTTGTTATTTCCATATTTTGATAGTTGCTTTGATGCTTTTTTACCTACCAGCCGTTATGGGTTGAGCAGTTTTCATAATAACCTCATGTGTGAAAATACTTCAATCATTTGGTTGTTAAGGAAATGTAAGGACAGAGTCGTTAATTGATATTCTTATGGAACAAGTTGACCTTGTAGATCATTTTGGAATTCTACATGCAGAATAATCTTAATCAATTTTCTGGCGCTTTTGTAACTTGATTTTTTTGTCTCAATTTGGCATATTGAAACAAAATAGACAAGCACACTTGTAAGTTCTCCACCAATTTTGGCTATAGCACTCAAGCATTACATTTGATCCCTTTTGGCGGAGTTATGGCTCCTTCCTCGCTGTAGTCTTTGACAAAGTCTATTTCAACCACAGGAAAACTTTGCTACTTTGCTCAAAGTTTTCTGGTAAGACTTATTGTTTTTTCGAGTGCTGACAGTTAACTGATATTCATGTTCCTTCCATGTCACAGATTTCTATTCTGTAATGTCAGAGGCTAGTGCTAGCGATTCCGATACTGACAATGAAAGTCAAGATGGAGCAGATGTTGAATCAAATGAAAATGATGGTTTATTCTTTGATACAAATGATTTTTTGTCCACTGATGCTTTAAGAAGCTCTTCCTATCGGAGTAGGGCAGCTACTGGAAATACAGATATATATGATAAAGACCCCTTTTTATCTGATCATTTGCGTGGGTTTGAGAAGGAGATCAGGACAGTTCAATATCCGTATGTTAAAAGAAGAGATATTCTGCCAGAACCAAAGGAGAAAGAGAAACATGTTGGTCTGTGGTCAATTATCAAGGACAATATCGGGAAGGACTTATCTGGAGTTTGTCTTCCTGTTTATTTTAACGAACCACTCTCTTCGCTGCAGAAGTGCTTTGAGGATTTGGAGTACTCATACTTGGTTGGTCAAGCTTTGGAATGGGGAAAGCAGGCCAGGTCCTCAGCTGTGCTTTCTTTTGTAACAAAGCAGTTTTAAAGCATGATCTGCTTGTTACATTTTAGTACAGGTAGCTAGTTAATCAAGCATCAGTAGACTGTAACAGACTTTTCCTTTTCCCCACTTTTTTTATTAATGAATCGATTTGTTTCCTTTCCTTTGTTTTGTATGTTATCATCACTGATTCAATTTGTGACTTAGCTGTTACTTAGGCTTCTTGGTGATTGTGATCCCTGTTGGACTAAGGTCATTCTGTCCTTCTGTCCACTTGCTTGTCTGTTTGTTTGATTTTGGAGGACTATCTGGTTTGAAACAAGCCTCTTAAGGCCTTTAGCTTTTGTTATGGAGAATGAGATATTCAGACCTTGATCATATTTGTAGAAAATTAATATTAACTGGCAGCAGAATTTTATTGAAAAGTCTTTTTCATTGTTGTTAATTAGCTCCATTCTTTGGTTGCCGCGGGAACTGTTTATGGTGGTACTTATGTTGTATCAGGATGCATTGAGTTGGCATTTTTTGTTTATTTATTCATAAATAATGGGATTTTGCATGTTTCAGGGGAACGATTTGATGAGAATTCTAAATGTTGCAGCTTTTGCTGTATCCGGGTATGCCTCAACAGAAGGTCGTCAGTGCAAACCCTTCAACCCTCTCCTTGGGGAAACCTACGAGGCTGACTATCCAGATAAAGGACTTCGTTTTTTCTCAGAAAAAGTAATGCTCTCTACCCCCCCCCCCCCCCACCCCCATGTTTGCGACAAATTCTTGAACCAGATGTGCAGTTACTATATATGTTGAATATCATTGAGATAAAAGTTAGTCTGGCTTTTCTCTTTATTCTTGATATGATGCTTGACTAGCCTTTTTTTTCAGGTAAGTCACCACCCTATGGTAGTTGCTTGTCACTGTGAGGGAAGAGGCTGGAAATTCTGGGCTGATTCCAATCTCAAGGGGAAGTTTTGGGGGCGGTCTATTCAGATCGATCCTGTTGGTGTCCTCACCCTGCAGTTTGAGGATGGAGAGACCTTTCAGTGGAGCAAGGTCACCACTTCCATATACAACATTATACTTGGTAAAATTTATTGTGATCACTATGGAACCATGCGTATCAAGGGCAGATGAAAATATTCTTGCAAGCTCAAGTTCAAGGAGCAGTCCATCATAGACCGAAATCCCCATCAGGTGATTAATCTATTTTTCATACAACTTGTGACAAACCCATGCTTACAACCAAGGGGGCAGTTTCCCTCTTTAGTTTTTGTTCCAAAACATAAATCATTAATATATTGAAATAAAAAATTCACCTTGCACTAAAAGATGTTTGACCTCCTTGCCCTTTCACCTAATTTGTAGAAAACCATTCAAGTGTTAGACTAGCAGCAAGAAGCTACACAGTCTGAATTTCTCTTATCAACGTGATTTCATCATTTTCCTTTGTTGTTTGTTAAAGAAATCAACAACCTTTCCATCAACATATTTGGAAGATTATTAATCAATAGATTGCTAGCTATTGTTAAACAGGCAGAATGCTTTATGAAATGTGCTAAGTAGCTGAAAGTATAGCCACAAAAGATAGAGATAAAATAAGTTGGAAAATAATAATGCTGACTTCTTGAGGAACTCAAATAATAAGTACTTTGAGGCAGCTTAGAAGCTTGCTTTAGCTCTCCAAGGGTGTGTTAAGGTTCTCTAAATTGCCCATGAGATGTGGACTAGAGCTGGAATTGTTACAACCACTGGCGTGTTGCTTCTTTAATCATATAAAAGTGAGATCCACCATGATAACTACTTGGGGGTTGCACTTTTATGCGAGCTAGGGAGCATTGCACCAGGAGCACCTTACAATCTCTCTATTATAAACAATTTGAGATAATATGGTAACTATAACAACGTGCTCTCTTTTGGGCTAGCTTAGAGCTAGAATTATTATAACTATTAGCGCATTGCTTCTTCATTCATATAAAAGTGAGACACACCATGATAACTGCTTGTGAGTCCTACTTTTATGCAAGAGAGGGAGGACGACACTGAGAGTACCTGCTCCCTCTATTATAAACAACTTGAGAAAATATGATAGCAATCGTTATAACTTGCTCTTTTTGGGCTAGCCTAGAGCTGGATCTGTTAGAACAACTATCATATTCTCCTTGCTTAAATATATACACAGAGAGTATGAGAGAACACTAGGCCAAAGTCCAAAACATTTGCAAATATTCTCTCTCAATATAGATATGTATTAATATTATAACATAATAGAGTTTATCATTAACATATGAAGGGTGGTGTTATTTCCACTTCACCTTTTTGTCGTAATGACCAGTATAATCTTGTTTAAGCAACACATTAAATAAGATTGCAACAAAAAAAGTGAAGATTAACATCACCCTTCATTAATATAAACGCTAATGTTGTCAAAGCTGCCAGGCACTCTTAAAGCTCTTATGGCTCTAAGCCTAGGCCCAGGGTCAAGTGCAACCTTGCAATTGAGTGAACTAAGGTGCACCCTTTTAGTAATATGTAAAGTGGTTTAAAAGATACAATACGAGAAATGTTTAAAAGTTGAATATAATTTGTTTAGCCTATTGGTTGAAGTAGTAGAATGTTGTGTTGTTGCTGAAAAGTTGTGGCTCGAGATTCTAAGTAAGCTATTAATTTTTAAAAAAAACTTATAGCTGTGGTTTGAAGTTCTAAGTAAGCCACTCAAGATTTTTTAAACTTGTATACTATTAACATGCAAAGCAATAATCAAACACATAAAATGAAAAATATAACACTCGGTTCCATTCTCGGTTGTTTATAGGAGTCTAGGACACATCCATTAATGGTAGTAGGAATATAGCTCAAACAATGAATCTGCCTAAATACATCAGAAGTATAAAATTCATAATAGAACATTTGTAGAGATATAATCATCCCTTTATCATATGAGATAGTGGTTCTCTTTGGCTTCCTTGGCTTTGTGTCTGTCAATGCTCTTATTTCTTCTCTTTCTTGTACTTTTCCCTCAAGTCTTTCGAAGTTCCAGCCCAATCTTTTTCAACTTCAGAGATAACTGTGGGGACCATAATATAACTTTAATTGAATTAAGCCAGATAATTATAAAAGAAATCAATGGCACTAGTTTGAGCTGCTTGATCAGGCACCGTGCATGCCTTGTGTGGCTAAGGCCTGCCTAGTTTAAGGCCCTTCATGTAGGGCTTTGTACACATTTTGTTTTTTGACACCTTTTCCTTGCCCTGGTGTCCTGTTAATAATCTGTTTAACACCTCATATTTGTGACAATCATTATAAATTGGTTGATGGTCCATCAACTAGTGCTCCTGAGTAGAAAGAAATTAAATACATACTACTCTTTCTCCTTCCATCCATTAAAGAATAATTTGCGCGTGAATTAAAAAATATCACTAACAAATTGGTTTTTACACTGATTATACATGTTTCCATTCTCACAGTTTGATTGCTATTAGAAAATTATCTGTTCTGGTACTTTGCTGCACTTTGTTTCTCTACATCTCTCCTGCGCTTACAAACCATGCTGACCAAATCTCTAGCTCACACATACTTGGCAACTCGACAGGTCCTAACTTAATAGATGAACAAGACACAGATGTGTGCACTTGTTTGATGTGGTGCTGGGACCAACTACTTGCTGATAATAGACTGATTAGGCAGGTGTTTTTTTTTTTTTTTCTATAACAGAAGTAAGATCCGTTTTCTAATGTAGGTCCATGGATTTGTACAAGATAACAGGACAGGAGGGAAGGTAGCAATGCTGGTCGGGAAGTGGGATGAAGCAATGTATTATGTGCTTGGGGATCCGACTGCAAAGCCAAAGGGTTATGATCCGATGATGGAGGCTGTCTTGCTCTGGCAAAGGGACCAATCTGTCACAAATATCAGATTTCAATGTAAAATTGTTCTCTGTTTGATTGCTTTCTCAAGGAAGAATTCAGTCCTCTAAATACATGTAATAATCCCTAATTTACTGTCTCTAATCCCTGATTTGTAGTCTATAATAAATACAATAAACACAAGATATTCTGTTACAATTTGGTTGCCATATATTGTTAATATTCTTGCCATAATATACACTGACACAATCTGTTCCCAAGACGAGATATAATCTCACACCTTTTGCAATATCTTTGAATGAACTGACTCCTGGCTTGTTGGATAAATTGCCCCCTACAGACTCGAGATTGAGACCAGATAAGAGACATCTAGAAAATGGGGAATATGAGTTGGCTAATTCAGAGAAGTTCAGACTTGAGCAGCTGCAAAGACAGGTAAAAACCTGTCTATCTATGTTTTCAGTAACCAGTGCTGGATATTGCCAGCACCTGAGTTCTTCGAGAAACTAGAGGCTTCATCCCTTTAGAGTTTTTTTCATGTTAATATTTTCCTAGTTGGTTCCAAAATAACTTGTTTATATCTGATGCACAATTTACCTTATGATGCATTCACACAATCATGCCATGGAGTGTATATATGTGCTTAGCGTTCTTATTCTTCATACGTCCACTACTGGTTAAAGTTTAGACGGAGAGGGGAAAGATTGTAGACCTCAATTTGGAAGGCAGCAATGCCATTGTTGTTTTGACGAAGGATGTTGCTTTGTATATTTGCATGGCATGATATGCAGTCGATTACTTGTAGTTATCTGGCATAACCAAGTGTCGAGTCAAATTAGAAATTTAGAATATTCTCCACATGCTTCTCCTACTTCTGATGAGTTTTTATGGCTTTTCCTGTCTTGTCTACATGCAAGATGCAATTTAATTGCCTCATCAATATTTTATTTGAAATATAATTAACTATTTTATTATTATAAATATTTGAATAAATAATTTAATGAGTCTTCTTAACCATAAATATTTTTTTTTTACCCGTGGAGAAGTTATCATTTTAACACTCAATATAAAACAAAGGAAAACACATCTCTATTTGTTATTTTAAAGATGCCAAGCTTCATGGTAATAATAATAATAAAAAAAAAACCCTCATCATAATATATTTCAAAAATAAAACAAATATTTTTGTATTTTATTTTATCATCATAATCTATCTCTTTTGTCTTCAAACAAAAATCAATAATCAATCACTACTGAAGTACTGAATCACCTACACCTAAGTTTTATGCCACGATCAACGTTTTAACCCTAATAATAAACTGCATCACCTAGAAGCTTTCACTAGACAAGTATACGGTGCCGTAATCTTCATGACTTGGTGCGCTTTTGCCTGGAAATAAGTAGCCAAATCCTTCTCAAATCAATGGTTTGTTTTGCTGGTATTTTAATTAGACAGTTGGCATATAAGAGGTCACCAACAAACCAAAACTATATCCTCCAAGAGAGTCTGGTATTTTATAATGCTTCATGGCATGATAATACACCGTTCTGATCATTTCCATGCTTTCTTCCCCCGGAACTGCTTGCCAGAAAGGCTTTGCTTTTTCTTTTTCTCTTGTCGAGATCTTGCTACCTTGGCCCTTTTTGCAGCAAGAGGCATCTGCTTTTTGTGTTCTTTCTGCCTGTTGCTCTGCCCGCCAGTCTGTCAGCACAAACCATGAAAGAAGTTCGTCAAACAATCAAGCAAATCACATAAAAACATTAATGCTTTGAACAAATCCGAACATGCGCTGAAAGATTTAAAGATCTATTTTAAAGTTTATGCCAGAATCAACTATTACTGAGAATAAGATGAATTGGATTTCAGGACTTGGACCCCAAAATGTAAGCTTATGAAAAATGAATGAGCACCTTTTTCTGTTTTACAGCGATTCTAGATTTGTAGCTCTCTCTATCCTCTCTCCCTGCTCTCACCAGCGCTAATCTTTCTTCCTTGTTTAGCCTCGCCCGTACATGAACCTATGAAACAGAACCACAAAGCAAATTATATATCTCTTAGAGCTCATCAATATATATGCGTGCGCGCGCGCGAGCGGGCGCTTGCTTAAGAAGCAACATTTAACTAGGAAGAAAACTTTTAAGAAGAGACCTGAAACAGACATTTAAGTTAGTTCACATATCTAGGCACAACTGCAAGTGAAATTATTCATCAGTAATAACTAATAGAAGACTTACTTCAAGCGTAGCAGGATCCACCCGCTTAGCACTCAGATCATCAGAACTTGGAACCTTAAATCCTTGCCGATTTAAAGCAATCTTGGCATCCTTCTTGGCCTAGCGCATGAAAAACATGTCAAATAAACACTTCATGGTTAGCATATATCAATAATGACATCAATGTTAACCTATTAACATACCTTAAGTTCCTTGATTCTTTGGAAGTCTTCATTAGAAAGAATACCATCTGTAGAGTCTGATGGTGGTTTCTTCAACTTCTCTTCTGTCATTTTCTTTAAAGCCCGCAAACTTGTATCAGCTGCTAGAAGTTGCCCATCAAAATCAGAGAACTTCCTCTTTCTAGCAGTAGATTTGTTAACTTTATTTATGATAGCCCTTGCATTACTCTCATTAGTTTCATGAGCAACATTAGCTTTTTCAAGCTCATCATCCACTACATAACTGTCTTCATCATTCTCCTCCTGATCCTCATCCTCGTCCTCCCCCTCACCACCACCACTGTCATTGTCTACAACATCATCACCATCTTCATCAACTGAGCCATCTTGCACGTCACCATCCTCACTTTCAGCATCATCACTGTAAATCTGGCCTCCTTCATCACTGGCAGAAACCATCTCCTCATTTTCAGAATCATCATCAGAGCCACGGGATGCCAAATCATCAACATCATCGCTGTCCTCCTTGTCTTCATCATCGTCATCATCATCATCATCGTCATTAAGTTCTTCTAACAACTCAACACCAGGAACACTGCTGACAATATTGACTTCTCCATAAGCCTTTGGCCTAGCTTTTGGGTCAATGGGACGACCTCGATCTTTCTTAATCAGCAGAGAAGGACAAACCTGAAGTAAAGGAAGCAATTAGTCTCACTGTATTAGTCGTGCCTGTAAGCATGTCTTGCAAAAACCAGTACTCATGGACAGAGGAAGCATATTGAGGCGCACAGTTCTAGTACCTCTCTGAATAAAGTAATGAGTGAACGAGCAGCTATTGAAACTGCCTTCTCATGAGATTTCTTGTATAATACAAGGTCTTGCAGCAAATCTTCATTCATCAACTAGAAAACAGGAGCAAAATATTACCTTTGTCAATAAAAGTAAACTTCACATGTGAGAATATTTGTATTTGAACTGATGCATGCAAAGAGATGCAACATCACAAAGGAGATAAATATGTACATAAAAAACAATTCTAATAGAGGAAGCACAATACTAGCATACAAAAATATTTCTTCGTATCTCATCAATATTTTAAGAAACAGAAATAAGTAGTCAAAAAGAAAATGGCAACTGAGTTATAGTTACCAAAGGTATGCGCAAGCATATTTCCCTGATCACATTCAGTCCAACAGCAATGGCCTGGAACAAGCAAATAAAGTCAACAGGAAAAAACAGTTTACAATTTTAGAATACAGTCATAGCAAAGCAGCTGGTGATCATACCTCAGGACGCGAGTGATCATGTACAAATTGATTTACTATTTGTTTGAATAATGGCTCAACTGCGTCAGGAGGCACCTGGTACAGCAAAAACAGTGAGTTAGCAAGGAAAAGAATCTAAGAATCACATAGAAGTAGAAGAGGATGGAAGTTGAAGAGAATAAATTTACAGGAAAAAATCTATGATCACAACATTGAATTCAATCAATCAAAATGGACGTTACCAGATCATGACAGGCCTGGACAGCTGCTGCAAGTAAATTTGTGATGTCACGCTGATGTGGCTGCACATAACAATACCACCTTAGGATCAAAGAAAAGTGGGTAATAAGAAAGGCCATGGCCATATTTCCATGGCCAACAGCATAACTTTCATTCATTCTAATAGCACACCTGAACATATTTCTGAAGAAAAGGATAAAAGTTTAATAAAATCAAGCGGTGGAGCCCCACAGTTCGAGCAATTACTTTCAACATCATCATCTTGACCTGAAGTTTAAACAGAGCTTGACGTCAATAAAAAATGTACAAATCTAAATGAAAAATATAAAAGCCAGTGCAGCTTTTTGGGAACAAGAATCTCAATATAACCCCTAGTGTTCCAACATTTTCTCCATTCTTTTTTACTCATTGTCCATGAACCCACTTCCAGTTATTTTTCAGAACTCAAAATAAGGTATACACAGACACACATGTATGTTTATGTGATACCAACATACAATACAGAAAAGATGCAAGTGTGCATGCTAACAGACACACCACAAACTTTGCCAAAGCCAAGATTTCATAATCACCTCAAAACGTTCATTGCAAGTCTGAAGGCGAGAAAATAGCCTCTCAGCAAACCCCTGCAAGCAAAATGAAATCCTAAAATCTCTTTATCCCACATAAAAATGCTCAGAGTCTGTAGAACTACACTCAGTAAATTATAGGAAAGGACGAAAACCTGTGCGTCTTTAAGATGGTTGAATGGCGAATAATAATTTGAATTGTTGTTTTCTGATGACAATCTTTGCTGCCTTTTCATGCTACGTATGGCCCGCTGCAGTTTTGCTTTCTTTTTCTTCTTGCTAGCTACAGTACCTTTATTGTGTGCCTGAGGTTTTGACAAAACAGCAACAAAATGCTGTAAATTAACCATATTTGTTCAACTGTTATTGATGAATTATATGGCACCTCCTTCAATGTATCAACACCAGTTCTGCCAAGGGGTGAGGTTGCGTAACATACCCGTTTAAATTGATTGTGTAGATTGGAACCTGAAGACATCTAGATACACTGGAGTTCCAAGATTGTAAACAAGTTAAGGCTGATTTGGTGTTGGTTTCATGTGATGTTTGGCTACTGGATATATGATTTTGCTATTCTTTCTCGGTAGATAGTGAGATTGAGTAGGATGACGAAAGTCAGGGGTTAACTTGGGGATTCAAGTTCATCTTAGTGGCTCAGTTTTTTCTGCTAGACAAACTAACTGTTTAACCAGTTGGCAATAAGTTACTAATCATGTGGACTATTATGATAGTGGCTGTTGTTAGTTACTGTAGAAGGGCCGCCTCTAGAATTCAAAAAACAGAAAAAACAAAATATAAGGTGTATCTGACCTTATAAATAGACTCTTTACTAATGACAACTTGAGCTGTTCGAGGATTTGGATCGTCTTCGCCACTTGAAGCATCACTATCATCATTGTCATTATCTTCAATCTTCTCATAATCGAGGAGAAAAGACAGAGCAGCAATCATGATTCTGACAAAGGCAATCAAATTTCAAAAATTGGAAAGCAGAAGTTCCATTGCAACCACCTCAAAAAAATAAAAGGGGGAAAGCTAACCTTGATGATGAATGAAAACATGCCATACAAATTGAATTTGCAGTTCTATCATCGAACCACACCTTCCTTCGATGAAGCTCACATAGTGTGATGAGTGCTCTCTTCGCTCGTGCTTCATCGTCTTGCTAAGTGAACATTAAAAAATAATACGATAATGCAAACCAACAAATGCACAAAGATAGATGATAATACTAGCAAGCAAAAGATTACAAACCTGTAGCAAGGAAAAGAGGATATTTTGAAGGGCCCGATTCTTAGCCTCATTTTTATGCTTCTTATTCATCCTCCTAATGCTATGAACAACATGAGTAAAAGCCAAATTCCTCAATGTCCTATCTCCCAGAGTTTGAAGCTCCATGAACAATGCTAGAGTTTCACTAATATCAACCATCTAACGACAAATTATACCAAAATCAAATCCACAAAATTAGAAAATAATTATCACAAATTAATGGGCAATTCAAAAAAGAAAAAAAATCATACATCTCGATTAATCAGTAGAATAAGCGCTTGAGTAACATGACACCGAAGTCCCGAAGGCAGAGTCCGAGCAGACGATTTGAGAAACTCAGCGAGTTGAGCTGGGAACTCAGCGAGTTGAGCTGGGTAAAAAGGTGTAACATGAGACAAAAAAGTGGCGCGGTCACTGAGGTCCTTGTAAATAGTGGGGTCAGCGCAGACACCGGACGAGGAGGCGAAACTGAGAGCTGCTTGCTGTTGAAAAAGATCCAAAGCCGACTTAAATTGGTTGTAAACCAAGCCGAGCTCCGTTTCGTAACCTTCTGGGTCAATTTTCATTTTGGACTGGAGAGATTGAAGGCTCAGCTTCTCCGAGCTCCGCCCCGATGCCGACAAGGAATCCGCCATCGACAGTTTTAAGATTGATAAAAAAAAAAACCCCTGCTAAAACCCTAGTCCCTGTTAATTTTTAGCGATGTATATATAGCCGGTGCATGATACGACACCGTAGCATCCTAATGGCATTTTTTTCTCCCATTATGAGACTGAAGGCTGAAGCTGAGTTAATTTTAACTTAATCCCTATTGTTTATTATAATTAATTAATTAGTCATTATAATCTCAGAAATTATTAAATAGTTCTATTTTTTCGACAATGGCTTCTTTCCTCATCAAATATCTCCATCTTACACCCAAGAGGTCCCGGCAGAGCGATAGATATGCTCTTATTGCTTATGAGGTTAGGGGTTCGACCCTCTTCTTTATCTGCAGAAGGATGTTTGGGAAGGCCTTGCCACCCGGGCCGGGGGATTAGTCTAGACCAGCGTTTGGGATACCCTAGTTTGACCAAAAAAAAATATCTTCATCTTACCTTCTTACTTTTTTTTTTTTTATTATACTTTTCGAAGAACTATAACATGAAATAAATTAGAAATGATAAATTACAGTAATCTTTCTGTTGTATTATAAAATTACAGTCAGCATTTAAAAGTTTGAGTATTTGTTAACAAACCCTTTTATATTTAAGAGAAAACTACAAACCTCCTTATATAAAAAAAAAATCCTTGATTACTATTTAAAAAGGATAGATAAGAAAATTAAATATAGAAAGATATTCAAAGAACTCAAAATGAAATTAATATTGTTCATCTACCAAAAATAAATATGATTATTCTTCTATAATTTTGATTTTTTTTCAATTTAACAATCATATTTATAAAATAAAAAATAAGGCTGTTTTGCATATAAAAGGGTGGTTATGTAATTTTTTAAAAATGTGGATGGTGGCTGTAAAATATACAACAATAATAACAAACAAATAAATAAATATCGGGTCGGGTCGGGTCAAGTTAGGTTAACATACAAAACTCGTTACTTGATACACGAGATCAAGATAGCACCACAAAAGGATGGAATCAGAAAGAATTAATTGTAAAAATGGACATGAAAAAAATATTTAAACCAA
>Ga0325411_1005470_pt1 | contig 14041 bp, 5 predicted proteins | sample PopdelMetagenome_13_FD_206181 | JGI IMG/M metagenome (GOLD analysis project Ga0325411, IMG submission 206181) | Populus deltoides microbial communities from Bellville, Georgia, United States - Xylem-PdIQD-R4 | ecosystem: Host-associated > Plants > Phyllosphere > Stem > Wood/Secondary xylem... | reverse complement strand
GTGCATGTTCCTCAGATTCAACGAAACCTTGTTTCTGTTAATAAATTTACAAAAGATAACTTCTGTTTCTTTGAATCCCACTCTAATCATTTCTTTGTGAAGGACCAGAAAACTCGAACAACCTTGCTCAAGGACCTGCTAAAGAAGGATTGTATAGGTTCCCTGGGATTGGAATGTAGAATTCACGTTTAGGACCCAGAGCTTTTGTTGTAGAACAGGTAAATATGGAGGATTGACATGTGAGATTAAGACACTTAAATTATTCATCACTTTTATTTGTTATTATGAAGTTTCATTTACCTTATGTTGGCAGTTATGTAGTTCTTGTTGATTAGGGAAGATGAGTAGGTCTACCCTGTCTAGTACACGTTCCATTACAATAAAACTATTAGACTTAGTGCATTCTTATATTTAGGAATCAACTCCTGTTTATTTTTTTAATAAAGTTTATTTTATGGTTTTTTATTGATGACTTTTTAAGATTTTTATAGCTTTATCCGGTTCAAATGAAGAGTGATGTTTATCATATATTTACAACTTTTCATTTAATGTTAAAAAGTGGGGAGTTTCTTGAATATCATACACGCAACGGAAACAATAAAACAAAATTATTCGAGATTTCTTAGGATCCTGTTAGACAGATCTAGAGTTGTTTAAGGATTTATTACCTGAAAATCTGATCTTTTTCGGCTTTGAATAATTCTTTAACAGCTGGATTATCACAAACCACATGTCGTCTAATTGTTCGGCCTCCAATGATATTTCATAAGAACCACAAGTGAAAAATCTCCTAAGTCCCTATTTAGGAGAGAGGGATTGTTATGCTTAGAGTGCTAGCTTTTTATTTTGTGACTTACTTAATTTTTCTGTTTAACAAATAACCACACAAAAAATAAAAGGCATACCTTACTATTTATAAAGAAATATGAAATACCCTATAAATTAGTAAAATATCAATTTTTCTCTTGAAAAATATCCATATATTAATTCAAGAAATTTTTTGAAATTAACCCAATCAAGTCCTTGATTTTTCTAGGTCTAGAAATATAATCCATGTATTAATTATATTGTGTCCTTAATTTCTAAAATATATTTTAATCAAGTCATACTTAATTAAATCATCCTAGTTTAATTTTTAACTAATGATTCTTAATGTATGTGACCTATTAAGTTCCTAATATATTAATCCAAATACAAATTATAATTCTAATTAAATAATTTAATTTATTATCAATTCAATAATTGATCAATTTATATTTGAGCATCAAGTGCATCGTCTATCAATGTGTCATAATTCCCCAAATATTAGAAATATCATTTGTGGTTTGACTTAACCTTTCAGTGATCGGTTTCTCAGTGTAATTAATATCCTTTCATCAATAATATTTTGATTTAACATGAAAGCATGAAGTATATCTACCATGTTAAATAATATTTGTTCTTTACATAATAGTTATTGATCATTTGAATAAGACTTGAAACTCTTTTCAAATCTCATTCCACCTTGACCAATGATTTCTCAGTCAATACTATTTGATAATAGATGGAATATTTTCTCTAATTCACCTAGTGTGATGGATCCTCTTTTGATCACTCAAGTACTTTCATATAGTTCATGTTATATCCAATGTTTGCCCTTTCGTTACCTTAATTAAGATAACATGTAATAGAATCAAAGCATAACATTCTTTGTATAAGATAACTTAGTAATCTCAAGTTTAAGGATCACTTACACAGCTGTCACGTGAGCGTTTCCATAGACACAGGTTATCTCTCCATATAGAATTCTCATGCGGGTCATTTCAGTGTACATGTCTTATAACAAACACTTATTTATTAGTTCTAGATAATCTTTATACCTCAGCTTATAAAAACAACTGTTTTCTTTCATAAAGAAAAGAACATAATATGTATCAGTCTCTATGACTCTAATAAATATCCAATATTTAAGAGAGCATCGACTAGGAACATTTTAGGAACAATGCTTTGATGCAATAGAAATTCCATAATTATAATAACTTTATAATTTCCCTTGCAAATTATTTTTTTCATTGGACTTTATCTTTACTCTAGATTCATAAATCAAATATTAGATTCATTAATCTAATATTATTTGAATATTAAAGATAAATTAATCCTTTATTAATAATAAATATGTATTTACATGTATATAATAATATCATGCGTAACCAACCGATTAGCTATAGGGCATATTAAACTAACATAAAGGCAGTTTGGTAGAAAGTTAAAGACCTTACAATCAAACTAGGGTAGAGAGTACAAAACTATACACAAGTATTTATAACATTATGGTATTCAACATAAAATTCCATGCACTTGTACACATGAACAAAATGGAGTCTTGAAAAGAAAAAATAGGCATTTAATTGATACTGATCTCACCTTGTTTGATCATACTAATGTTCCTTTTTGGTTTTGATCATATATTTTTGCAACAATATGTTATTTGATTAATAGAATGACTTCCCTTGTGTTGAATAATGCTAGCCCTTTTGAGAAATTATTTAAGAGTTCACTTAATTATAAATCTCTTAAGACTTTTTGGTTGTATTGTCTATCCTATATTAAGACCATATAATACCTACAAGTTTGCTTATAAAAGTAGACATTGTGTTTTCTTAGGTTATTCACTTAATCACCTTATTTATTTATGTTTTAATTTGGATACAAATAAGATTTATACCTACAAATATTTCAAGTTTGATGGAAGTTGTTTTATGTATAAATTAAAAGATGGTTTACATAACTCAATTCTTAGCCACCCATCCTAAGAATAGATTGCCATCACACTATGACCGACTCTTTTGAATCCAATCCCAAATGCATCCATTTCGTCTTCAAGTATACATTATTCACCTTCACCACCTACACTTACTACCACCATTTGAGCTCTTACAAACCTTGGTCTTCCTGACCATATTCAACCACCTAATAGCGTGGACAGGTCAGAAAATTTCATTATAACAAAGACCGACAATCTAGTGATAATTCCTTTGGAAGCTCCTACAACAACTTCTCCTCAGTCATCATCACAACTTCCTCCTCTAACTAATAAATTGGTGATAACTTACCCTGTGACTTCGAGGCCAAATCCCAAAAAGAAATAAGTTTTTCTTGCTAGCACCAGTGTTAAGTCTCATATGCTAAAATAACTAAGTTGTTATATTAAGGCAATGCAACAACCAAAATGACAAGTTGCTATGACAGCTGAACTAACAACATTGATTTCTCATGGCACGTGAATACCAAAACTACCCAATGCTAATGTTATAGGTAATAAATGAGTGTTCAAACTCAAACATAAGGCAGATGGGATAATGTAAAAATGCATAGTGAGATTAGTGGCAAAGGGTTATACACAATAAGAGGGAATCGCCTACTTAGCTACCTTCATCCGAGTTACTAAAGCTATTATGATTAGAACCATTGTAGCTTTTGCAGTTTCTAAAGGTCGGGAATTATGATAATTAGATTTCTACAATGACTTTCTTAATGGCAATCTCGAAAGAGGTATATGTGACACAACTATAAGGCTTTATTGATTATAAATGCCTTTAATATGCATGCAAATTATAAAAGTATATAAATGGATTGAAATAGGCTCCACGGGTATGGTCCTAATGGCTAAGTTCTTTTTTGCTTATTGCTGGTTTTCAAGGCTCTCACATTGATTCCTCCTTGTTTATTTATAAACATGGTCTAGATGTCTTGTATTCTACTTTTATAACACAAATATCTTCAAGATTTGTTGCCCAAAAGTCAGATGAATGGTGTTAAGCCTATAAAAACTCCTCTTCCCGATACTTTGCAACTTAAAATCTCAGATGGCGATCCAATGGATGACCCACACTTGTATCGTCAAGTTATTGGTTCTTTACAATATGCTTGCTTGACAAGACTAGACATAGCCTATATTGTCAACAAACTATGTAAATATATGTCTAATCCTACCACTACACATTGACAAAGTTATAAGAGAGTCTTACGGTATTTTAAAGAAATTGTTAACCAAGGCTTTTTCTTTTTTCCTTCTCAACAATATAGTTGTAAGCATTTTTTTTATGCGGATTGGGCAGGTACACATGATGATAGACAAAGTACAGACGGTTATGCAATGTATTTAAGCAAGAGCTTGATTTCCTGGTCAGCTAAGAAACAACCAATAATGTCTAGATCATCCACTAAAGCAAAATACAAGGTTGTTGCTAATGTCACTTCTTAACTCATTTGGCTATGATCATTAATGATAGAACTTGGTCGCCCTATTGATAGCCCTATTAACTTATGGTGTAACAATGTTGGTGCCACTTACTTATCTTGTAATCTAGTTTTTAAGGGAAGGTTTTATTAGAGAGCAGATAGCAAATGACAACATTAAAGTCTAATATATCTTTAGTAAAGATCAGCTTGTAGATATACTTATAAAGCCATTTGCAAGTGTTAGATTTTTTCTTCTCAAAGACAAACTTAATATTTTGCCCAACAATGCAAAGCTTGAGAGGAGGTGTTAAAGATATTTAGATATATAATTAGCATTGTTTAAATTTAAAATGATTAGGTAGTTTCAGATAATGATAAATTGAATTCCACTTGGAAATCAAGTCTTAACACTAAAGAGGGTTTCAAACATGAGATTTCATTAAAATCTCTAAATTAAATTCAATTCAAATAATTCTAAACATGTTGTTAGTTTCTAGAGTTGTAAATGATAGAAAACATTGTTTAAGTCCACAGTGATTTCTCTCAACATCTACAACATTTTATCCACACAATTTAGTTTTTTCTAGAATTTGTAACATAAAGACACAATTAAAAGAAAAGCATCAAACTAACAACCATAAAGACTTCTGTGGCTAATCTCAGATTCACGCAATAAAACATGTTTTAGTCCACTTATTTTCCATTAACTTTTTTTTTTGCTCCTTTCGATTAAGATTTTAAGTTTTCCTTCATAACTTTATTTTATTTACGTTTCAATCCCTAAGTTTGAGAGAGGACAAAGAAAACTCACTTGACCATTTTTTGGCAACAAAAAAATTGATCTTGATGTTAATGGATTTCATTTGACAAGAAAAGTTTTATTTATGTGATTTTAATAATTCATCTTGTCCGGAAACATAGATTAGGACTCAAGAGTTTTTTATTCGAGTTAATGTTTTTATTTTTTGATCGATTAAATGTTCTTTTAAGACTAGAAGTGGGTTTATTAAGGTATGTTGGGTGTTTTCAAGTGTTTTAAGGTGAAAAAAGGTTGAAAATGATTTTTTATTGTCAAATAAGTCAGAACTGGACTTTCTAGCCACCTGATGTGGTTGGAATCTGTACAAGCATACAACATATTGTTTGCTGGTACAGATAATGTGTCATCTGCTTTATTAAAAAAAAATTAGACAAATAACACGTTGTTTTCCCTATAAAAAAACAAAAAAAGAGAGAAGGCCAAGCACTCGGGCCCCACTTACAAGCCCACATGTGCTCGACCTCCTTTTAACTTGTCATGTCACGTTGAACCACCCAAACTCAAGTGTCTGACTCTTTTTAAAAACTCATTTATTATTTATTTTAATTTTTATTAAATTAATTATAATAAAGTAATTTAAATTATATTTAGGATGTTATTCCATTTAATAAAATTTAGTTTTAACTTTTTTTCAAATAAAGCTATAATACTTTTTTTTATAATATTAATAAAAACTTATTTTAAAGCCCTTCATGATTATTATTTTGTTTCTTAAAGTTCAGTCAAGATTCATTATAATCAAATAATTAAAATTATATTTAAGATTTTATTCTATTAGATACCATTAAACACCTCATTTATTTTCAGATAAGATTATAACTTTTTTTATATATAATATTAGCAATCATTTCATTGATTATTATATATTAACCTACAATGTAGATTTTATTAAAAATGTTTTTTAATGAATACTCAATGAAAATAAAGTTTATATTTTTATTATAACACTACCAGAAAACCGGCGAAAACCAACGGAATTACCGACGGAAATATTCCGTCGGTAATTATTACCGACGGACTAAATTCTGTCTCAAAATCTATCGGTATATACCGACCGTATCTCTGACGGACTATACATTTTGTTTGGAAAAATGCAACGGCGTGGTGACGTGGAGTTTTTTCAGATGATTTTATCGACAGAATGACTGAGGGATTCAAACTGAGATAGCCGTACAGTGACATGGCACTGTCACCAACAGAATCACCGATGGAATCACCGACGGAATGTATCCGTCGGGGATCCCATTGGTAAAAACCATTATATACACCTCTGCCGACACTCTCTTTCTCTGTTTCTCTTTCTTCTTCTTTCCCATCCCACCTCTCCCCTCCCAAACTGCAGCCAACCACCTATCCCAACTCTCCACTATTCTCAACACAAGCACTCAAGTTTCGTATACCTTGTACGTGGTCACAATATCTGTTTCTTGTGGATTTTATTCTTTTTTTTTGTAAGTAAATCTATCCTTTTTAGTTTTAACATTTAAATATGAGTTTTATTGTTTTTTTAGTAGATGTATTTTGTTAACGTATGTACTTGTTTGATTGTTATTTGTCGAAGAAACTTGTAGTATGAATGTATAATTTTGTAGTTGTTATAGTTTGTTTTAGATTTTGTCAAATTATGTTTGTTTGTAAATTGTTGAAATTTTGTTTGAATTACACCGAATTAAATGTGTTGTGATGAAATAAATAATTAATAGCTTGTTTAACTGGTCTTTTTTAATTGTTATCAATTCTATTTCGAAGTTGTGATTTCTGTAAATTTATATATGTATAAATTTGTATGTATGAACGTTGATAATTGATAATGAATATTTAACATAAATGTTGTTTTAGTTTGTTTGATAATGTCGGGGAAAACCAATATTTTTGTTATGTTTTATAGAGGTTCAATAGAAGTCATCGATGATCGTTCATGGATGTATCGAGACTCACCCCAAGGATTGGGGAGGATGGATTATTGTAACGGTGTCCAGGGTTTTATTAATTTTGCAACATCTATTTCGAGGAATTTTACTGATGGTGGTATTAGGTGTCCATGCAGGAAGTGTAAAAATTTAAAGTTTCTGCATCAAGATGTTGTAACGATGCATCTTCTAACCAAAGGATTTATGAAGGATTACCTGTATTGGTATGCACATGGAGAACTATTTGTTCCTGATGAGAGTATGGAAGAATAGGTGGTTGGGTCAACTTCTAGTGCTAGCAACATGCATGAAATTGGAAATGAGAACAGTAATCCTTACAGGAATATGGTTATGGATGCAATGAGAATGAGTGAAGGTAATGTCAGGGAATGTCCAGTCGTAGAAGAAGAACTTAATGCAGATGCAATAAGGTTTTTTGATCTGTTGAAAGATTCTGACGAACCAATATGGGATGGCTGCACAAACCACAGTAAATTATCAGCCGTAGCACAGGTGTTCACCATCAAATCAGATCACGGGTTGAGTAGGGCCGATTATGACAAGATTATTGAATGGGCGAGAAGCATTTTACCTTAAGGGAACAGGCTGAAAGAGAACTTCTATACTGCCAAGTCCATGATGAAACCCCTTGGTTTAGGATACCAGAAAATTGATATATGCCCTAACTTCTGCATGTTATACTACCTTGAAAATGTTGAGATGACCGAGTACATGACATGCGGGCATTCCTGTTACAAACCCAGAACTGGTAGAGAGAAGACTCTCGTGGCATATAAAAAACTTAGATACTTCCCAATCACACCTAGACTGCAGAGGTTATTCATGTCACCAAGGACTGCCGAGCACATGACATGACACCAATCACACCATGCGGTTGATGGAGTGATGGTTCATCCTTCTGACGGTGAAGCATGGAAACACTTTAACAATGTGCATCCTCACTTTTCAACTGAATCAAGGAACGTGCGTCTTAGGTTGTGTACAGACGGATTCAACCCATTCGAGTTATTTGCTGCTCCTTATTCTTGTTGGCCGGTCATACTAACGGTTTATAACTTGCCACCGGGGATATGTATGAGGCCGGAGTTCATGTTTTTATCTATGGTTATACCAGGTCCGAGCAATCCGAGGCAGAATATAGATGTTTGTCTTTGTTCGTTGATTGATGAGTTGATGCAGTTGTGGTCCTCTGGAGCTTTGACTTATGACATCTCGAGGAAACAGAATTTTATTATGAGAGCGGCTTTGATGTGGACTATCAATGATTTTCCAGCTTATGAAATGGTTTCTGGTTGGAGCACGTATGGAGAGTTAGCATATCCATACTGTATGGAGAACAACAAGGTATTCACGCTAACAAACGAGGGTAAAGCTTCTTTTTTTGACTGTCACCATCGTTTCTTACCACATAACCACAGGTACAGAAAGAACAGAAAGGATTTCTTTATTGGCAGAGTTGAAAATGATGTTGCACCCCCATGTTTTTCCGGTGAAGAATTGTTTGATGTTGTGTCAGAGTATGGTGAAATTGTGTTTGGTCTCTAATCAGGTAAGCAGAAGTTTACTGGTTTTGGTTTGACCCATAATTGGGTGAAGCGAAGTATGTTTTGGGAGCTTTCTTATAGGAAGACCAATCTTCTCTGCCATAACCTTGACGTCATGCACATTGAAAAGTACGTGTTTGAGAACATTTTCAACACCTTCATGGATGTGAAGGGGAAGACAAAGGACAACATCAAGTCTAGATTGGATGTAGTGCTGTTCTATATCCGTAAAAATATGGAATTGGTTTGTGATGGGTCACGGGTCGTAAAACAAATAGCAAGCTTCGTGCTAGAGAAAAATGCACAACTACAAATGGCTTAAGAGTCTGCGTTTCCCCGATGGACATGCCTTGAACATATCAAGGTTGGTTAATATGGAGGAATGCAAATTATATGGAATGAAGAGTCATGACTACCATGTGTTTATGCAAACACTCATCCCATTAGCTTTTCGTGATTTGTTGCCATAGGGGATATGAGATGCACTAATGGAGATCAGTCATTTCTTCAAAGATATATGCTCCAGTAAGTTGAATGTTGATCACATTGAAAGGCTTGAAAAGAATATCGTCGAGACAATATGCAAACTTGAGATGATATTCCCTCCATTATTTTTTGACTCAATGGAGCATCTACCCATACATTTACTGTTTGAGGTAAAAGTTGGAGGACCAGTCCAGTACAGATGGATGTATCCATTCGAGAGGTTGGATATTACAGGAGCTATGTAATTCATAATTAAATGTTTTTATTTTTATTTTTTTAATTGATATATATATATATATATATATATATATATATATATGCGGGTACTTGTTCAATCTTAAAAAAAAAAGGTTAAGAATAAGGCGCATGTTGAGGCGTCAATATGTGAGACCTATATTGTTGAGGAGATCTTAACATTTATCTCATACTATTTCGAACCTCATTTGAGAACAAGGATCAACCGTGTTTCACGACATGATGATGGTGGTGAAGTGCTTTCAAGTGGGAACTTATCAATATTCTTCAATCCTGGATGACGCACACCTAAAAATGCCGTGAGGGGAAGATATTTGTCTGAAATAGAGTTCAGACAAGCACACAATTATGTCCTATTTAACTGTGATGAGTTGAGACCTTTTATTAAGTAAGTAGACGTTCGACTTAAACTTTGTCAAGAGTGTATTATTTATGTTTTGTGATACCATAAACTCATATAATTTGGAACAACCTTGCAGGCAACATCGACGATACTTACTGTCCAATAACTCACAGCTGACCGAATCCCAGATCTTTCAATTACAAAATGAATAATTTACCACATGGTTTAGAACACATGTAAGTCCTATCACAAACTCATTATCTCATACAATGTAATTAATTGTATGTCAATTTTACATAATATCTGTTTATTGATTATTATTGTATTTAATTTACAAGGTTTATCAAATGGGAGGTAGTGTTGCTATTTCATTGTCTTTACTAAGCCTGGGCCTTGAAAGAAAAGTCAAGTGCTATAACAGGTATTTTGTCAATGGATATGTCTTTTATATTGAAGAATACGGGCATGGAAGAAAGACATACAACAGCTTTACCGACGACAATTATCCATCGGTATTTCACAGAGAGTTGCCAAACAATTACTAGCCATACCATAATTACTGACAGACATATTCCGTTGGTGATTACATACAGACAGCTTTACCGACAGATAATATCCGTTGGTATTTCACAGAGAGTTGCCACACAATTACCACCGATTCCATAATTACCGATGGATTATCCATCGGTAATTACCATTGAAAATTCAGACGGATTTAATCCGTCGGTAATGTTTCCGCGGGAAATTTTTTTTGGCACGCGTATCCGTCTGTAAGACCGTCGGTGGGTTGTTTTTTTTATTTGCGACAGAATTAGTAATGAAAAGGGGAGTTACCGACGACTATTATACCGACGGACGTGTTCATTCAATGATGTTGTCGTTAATTATTTCACCGACGGAGTTCATTCCTGTCACCGATAGAATTAGTCCATCGGTAAAACTGTTTAATGGTGTAGTGTAAATTCTTAAAATATTTATTATTATTTTTTATTGCATACAAAATAATGATATATTATTTTCAATGTATTTTTTTTATTGAGACTTTATTTTAATATCATGCTATTTTTTTTTATTTAAAAAACAATGCTTCTAGTAAAAAAAAAATTATCTTTTTTAAATAAAAAAATGCATGTAGTTTTTAATTTATGTTATTAAACACATGCATGAACTTTTCAATTGACAATTAATTTTTTTCATGATGTTGTGCTTGGCCATTCTTTTTTTGCATTAAAAATTAACTTATAATCTTACTTGCAGTATAGTGTAATAAGTTGGCTAGTCTAATCCTATTTTATTTAGAATTATAGTTGATATTTGAGGCAATAAAATAGAAATATAATGAGCTACACACATTAATAATCATTGATAAGAAATTAAATTCGGATAATTAATCAAGTATGACTTGATTGCAAATAAATTTTAGAAATTAAAGACCGGAGTGTAACTAATACAAGGGATTACATTTCTAGATCGAGAAAAATCAAATAAAAACTTGATTGCATAAATTTGTAACAACTATCCCAAAATAAAATGTGACATTTTTCAAGGGGCAAAGTGATATATTTTTCATTGATAGGGATATCAGGTTTTCTCTGTAAATAGAATGTTATGTCTCATATTCTTATGCACTACAACAATAACCTATAGTGGATTTGAGACTAGAGAAAAGAAAAATAAAAGAGCTAGCACTCAAGGCCTAACAATCTTTTTTTCTAAAAGAATTTAAGAGATTTTTGATTTGGTGATTCATGTGTATTACTTTTAGAGACTGTATAATTGAATGGCTTGTGATTTATAACAATTTAATCTTGAAGAGTTGATCATACTATATAAGGAAGAATTGATCTTCATGTAATATTTGCACAAACCCTAAACAATCTTATAAATCTAAAAAATAATGTTTTTGCTACATTCATGTATTTTTGCTACATTCATGTTTAGACCCTTTTATCTTTGAAAAATATTTCATCTAAAAATATTTTTGCTGCATAATTGATTGTAGGATACATCTTTGATGTATAGATCAATCCCACATTGACAATGAATGATGTCCTTCTATTTCCTCGAGCTAGCTAAGTTAATTACTAAATATTGTAGGTAATTTAAGGAACAAATTCATATACATTTGAAAGCACGTTCTGATTACATCTTCTGTTTAAATAATTGATTAAGAATGGGAAGCATCCAGGACAACAATTAACTAATGATCTCTAGTCATCTCTTCGTACTTGTACTGAGTAATGTTAAACATCAAGAAGATAATATGTTGAGAAATTAAAAACTTTAAAAATTAACAATATCTAAATGGTACAGAGGAATTATTGTTATTCCTACCTAAATTACCGTGAATTACAATAATAATTCACAGTGTTTTTTTTTTTTTCATATTTTCATTTTTTTTCAACTTCCTCTCTTCTTTTTTTGTTTTTTTTTTCAAAATTGCTTTCCTTTTTTTTTTCCAACTTTGCCTTTTCTTTTTCTTTTTTTTTCCATTTAATTTTTTTAAAAAAATTATCTTTGTTGATTTTATTTTTTAAATATTGAGCTAGTTAAAAATTTCGCTTTGTAATGTTTTTCCTTTAAAATACTGTGGATTGCTACGGTGTTTTCCCACATAGTTTTTCTATTTTTATTTTTTATTTTTTTCAAAATTATATTTGTTGATTTTTTTTATATTGAGCTGATTAAAAATTTAGTTTTGTAATTTTTTTCTTTAAAACATTGTTGAATGCTACAGTGTTTCTCTGCATGGTTTTTGTTTTTGTTTTTTTTATTATTTTCTCTGAAATTATCTTTTTTTATTTTATTTTTTAATATTGAGCTGGTTAAAAATTACAGTTACAATATGTGAGTAAATCACTGTAACTTTCCTCGCAAATTACTGTGAATTGCTATAATATTTTTTCTCATATGGTTTTTTTCTGTTTTGTTATGTTTTTCTCTAAAATTGTCTTTGTCAATTTTATTTTTAAAATATTAAGCTGATTAAGAATTGCAATTACAAGTAAATACAAGTTTTTCCTTACAAAACACTATGGATTGATACAGTTTTTCCTCACATGGTTTTTTTCTAGTTTCTTTTGTGTTTTCTTTTTTTATAATATTTTTTTTAAAAATTATCTTCATCGATTTTATTTTTTTTAATATTGAGTTGGTTAGAATTTAACTTTGTAATAAAACTTAATCATGTGGGGAAAACAATGTAACTTTCCTCACAAAACATTGTTGAAAATTACAATTACAAGTCATTGTAAATAAGGTTAAATCATGTGGTGAAGCATTGTAGCTTTCATCGCAAAACACTATGAATTGCTACAATGTTTCCAACATGATTTTTTCCCTTTTTTGTGTTTTTTTTAATATTTTTTTTCTTAAAATTGTCTCTATCGATTTGATTTTTTTTAATATTGAGCTGATTAAGAATTTAGCTTTATAATTTTTTTCTTTAAAACACTGCGAATTATGACAGTGTTTTCTCATATGATTTTTTTTATTTTTTTCCAAAATTATCTTTGTTTATTTTTTTTAATATTAAGTTGGTTAAGAATTATAATTACAATAAAGCTAAATCATATGGGGAAAGCGTTATAGTTTTTCTCACAAAACACTATGGATTGCTACAGTATTTCTCTAAATGGTTTTTTATTTTATTTTATTGGGGAAAGCACTGTAGTTTTCCTCACAAAACATTATCAATTGCTACAACATTTTTCCTCATGGGTTTTTTTCATTCCAAAATTATCTTTGTTGATTTTTTTTAATATTAAATTGGTAGAGAATTTAGCTTTGTAATTTTTTTTCTTTTTATTAAAAGAAAAGCTAAATCATGTGGCGAAAGCACTGTATCTTTCCTCCCAAAACACTGTGGATTGCTACAAATCATTTTGTTCAGTCTCTAAGTTTTGATCACCAACACAACTTTTTTTTTCCGTTATGAAATATTGGCTCCATCATACCTTTAGTTTCTATTACTTATCTAGCGCTGGTTCACAATTATAATACTATTATATGTATTTATTTTATACAGCGCGCGGGCATGCATCTCGTACACATTATTAGTCGTTGATCACAGTCTTACAGTGTGTGTAGTTGCGAGTACTTTTTAAATAACTTTTCATGCCAAAATGCATGTTAATAATGTTTTTTATTTTTATAAAGTCAATATTAACATTAGCATATCAAAATGATTTGAAAACACTAAAAACATATTAATCTGAAGTAAATAAAAAAATAAGTGAGACTCACTTGTAGATTTCATTAATTCCATGTTTAATGTGTGTTCTTGGAGTTTTTTTAAAATCATATTTTATTATTTTAGACCATCCCTGACAGAACAAGATGAACTGTAATAATTCATGCAAAGGTACAAACTCAGAAATCAAAAAATAAAGCACTTAATTAATCTAAATTTCTGCTTGTTGCAGCTGCATGAGTCATCTCT
>Ga0325411_1005468_pt1 | contig 14042 bp, 5 predicted proteins | sample PopdelMetagenome_13_FD_206181 | JGI IMG/M metagenome (GOLD analysis project Ga0325411, IMG submission 206181) | Populus deltoides microbial communities from Bellville, Georgia, United States - Xylem-PdIQD-R4 | ecosystem: Host-associated > Plants > Phyllosphere > Stem > Wood/Secondary xylem... | reverse complement strand
TATTTTAATTTATTCACCTTTTATTTTTTTTAATTTTTTAGATTTGATCTCTATTATTTTGATTATTATTTATTTTATTTGAGATAATTTATGAAATTATATTTTTTTTAATTTCATTCTCATTCAATTTTTTAATTTGTAAAATTTGTTCCTTATTATTTTAATAAACTTGAGAAAAATAAAACATTAATAAGTTATTTTCCAGCTCATTTTCCATGACATAACCAAACACTGGAAAGTGTTTTCCAACTTATTTTCCATTACACTACCAAATATCCGGAAATACTTTCCCGGAATTCACTTTCCCCGGAATTCACTTTTCAAAAGGAAACTACTTTCCAGCAAACAAACGGGGCCTAAGAGTTCTTTGTACTTCACCTTACATGAGATGTTAGATCTAGCATCGGGAAGTTTTTTAGTTTCGGGTTAATTTTGAGTCTTTGGATGAGTTTATAGGTTGTTTGAGGCTATAAATGAGTTTGTGTTTAAAGTGTTTTCTAAGTATTTTAGGTAATAATTACATTGAAAATTGAATTTGTTTTTTTTTTTAAAACCTAAGGCTTGATTCTCCAGTGACCTTTGGGTCACCAAAAACTAGGACAGCAGACAACTAGTCGTTTGCATTTTTTTTTTATAAAAATATTAAAGGGTGAATGACGCATCATCCATCCTTTAACATAAATTTTTTTTAAAAAGGGTGAATGATGCGTTCACCCTTTAATATTGAAAAAATAAAGCTTAGCACGTGGGACAAACATCTTTTAATGGGCTTGAAGCATGACCCAAGCCTTTTCTATGGTCCAGGCACGTGGGTAAGCCTACATGCTTTTCCCTTTACTACTATTAAATTTGGTCTATATTTTTTAAAATTAATTTTAATTGATAAATATTAAATTTTACTTTGTAACATCAAGAATGAATTCAACATAGGGGTTTTTTTTGACATCGTAAACACGAATAACATACAAAAGAAAATAAATTATAAGACTTAAAGCCTTGTCAATATAATGTGGGAAGATGAAACTGAAAAAAAAAGTCTAGTGATTGTAATAACATAATTATATTAGAAAAACAAAAAGAATTGATTCAGTTGTACTATAGTAATTCATCGTGCAGATAGATCTGCCTCTACAAGAAAAGAAACAATGAAATAACATTTTTTTTTAGTTTTTTTATAATTGTAAAAGTTTTCATATCCCTTTCCTTCCGATCTTAATTTTTTCCCAAATGCATTGTAAGGGGAAAAAAAAGGAAGAATGATCTTCGAACTATTTCTTGATTTGGAGCATTCTTTAAGGTATCATTTGGTTACTATCTTGGAACAAAAGAGATGGAGATAGTGGAGAAAAATAAGATAAGATAGAAAACAAGACGAAGATAAAATTGTGTTTGGTAGTAATGTATTAGACAAAATAACTGTCTATGTATCCTATTTTGTTATGGTGGATAAGATAAGATAAAATAATATATATATATATATATAATTATTTTTTAAAATTTATGTAAGTTTGACAAAAATACATATTAAGGGTAAAATATATTTTTTTGACATTTTTTTATTCTTACTTTAGTTTATATTAAACATTGAAATTAATAATATTATAATAACCTTAGTTATAAAATAAAGATTGATTTGATGAGTTGATCAAAGGCTTGAACTAGTTCGAGCATAAGAAAGAATAAAGGAAGGATTAACTCGACTTGATTTGGTAAAAAACCCAAGTCATCTTGGGATAAAACAAGGGCAAAAAACATATTGACTTTTTTGAAAAATATTTTTAGTCAAAATAAGGTTACTTTGATTATTTCTTGAAAATCTTTTGGGTCGTTAGGTTGACTCTTCCGACCTGTGACCTAAACCTTATCTTGGGTTAACTCTCGAGTCAGATTTTAAAATTATGATAATAACCACTTTTATCCATATGTTAACTCGGGTAAACTCGTGTTGACCCTCTCGATCTGTGACTTGTGGCTTTACCCTGGTCGTTCCTCAAGTTGGGTTTCAAAATTTTGATAATAAGCATTTTTATTTTATGTTGACCCATGTCAATTCGGGTTGACCCTTTTGATATGTGACCTGGGCCTTGCCTAGAGTCAACCCTTGAGTCAAGTTTTAAAACCATGAAAATAACCTTTGATAATAACCGACGTTGAATTTTTCATGAATGGCCTAGCCAACAAGTCTCTTTCTTTAAATAATCGATATTGAATTTTTTACGAATAGCTTAATTGACAAGTTTTTGATTTTTAGGAAAAGTCATTTAAGTGTCATGAATGAACAAATTGACAAGTCTTCTTTCTAAGGGATCAATGTTAAATTTTTCACGAATGATCAAATCAATAAGTCTATTTTTTAAGGGGTTGATGTTTTATTTTTTTTCTATGAATGGCCTAATGAAGAAGTATTCTTTTTTGAGAGATCGATGTTGAATTTCTATGAATGGCTTAATCGACAAGTCTCTTTGTTAAAGGACCAATGCTGAATTTCTCATGAATGACCTTATCGACAAGTCTTTTATTTTTAGGGATGAACATCAAAATTTTCATGAATTACCCAATCGATGAGTCATTTAATTTTAGGGATCAACGTTAAATTCTTCATAAATAAACTAAAATAAATCACAAATAGGTTTAAAATTAATTTATAAATTTTATGGAACATATATGATTAATTTATAAGAAAACACATAGCTTAGGTAACCTTTCATTTGAAAGGATGTGGTGAGGGTGATGGTCATCTTTCCTTAAGGAAAACTAACTCTATATTAAGATATTTGAAACCATTACTTAATTTAGGATTTCTAGTTTCCTTTAATTACTATGTAGTGACTACATTTTTCAAAATTTTCCATTAATTCAAGTGGTACTAGTCGTTGTACCAGGTACGACAACATGAAAACTTTGTTGGGGATTTGGGTTAAGCCTATATCAATGTGTTTTCTTTTTTTCTTTACCTATTTTAATGGTTATTTATTTATGAGAATTTATTTTATGCTGTTTAATTTTACTTATTGCAATTTATTTTTAATCTATTGGATTTTATATGCATGTATGTCCCCCCCTGAGTACTCTCACACTCCATTATAAACCCATAAAGCTTTGGACCTAAGCTTGTCTTTTCTAGGATTAGATAGAGAGATTCAAGTGGCGAGTGTGATGTAGTTCCCCTGATGCTTAATTGGACTCTTGTTTAGATTGAAATCCACCTTATGCACTGAGTATCGTGGAGTCTCTCCCATGCCCATATTATATAAGGTTAAGAGGTCAGGTTATCCTAGTGAAAATTCAAATAATCTAGGAACCTAAAAAATCTTCAAGAATAGACAAGCCGACTCCAAACTCTTATGACCTAAATCCTATCTATTAAAACTAACCCTTTGATAGGACACAAAAAGATAATATACCATTGTCATGCATATCCTTTTATTTCTTGTTCTTATTATATCTCCACCAATTCTTATAGAAAATGAGAGATGGTGGGACACATCATTATTGAGGACATGAAGGCGATCAGAGCAGGATCAATAAGATAAGAGGGGATGCTTGCTGATAAAATTTGAGCCTTGATTTCCAGATCAAGTGAAGCTTGATGATAGATCACTCGATGCTAGCTAATTACTAAACTGTTGAAAAATGTTATCCTTATAAGAGCAGACCAATTTTTAGAAGCAACATAGAGATATAACACAGTTGCTCGAGAGCAGAATCAACATTCGTGTTTTTAGCCCATGATAGGGTTTTAGAACCTAGAATATATATGCTTCACCTTTGACACTGTGGATATGACTTTTACTCTCGAAGAGTAAGACTCCCTACTGAGCTGCCTAAAGTAAAAAATGGTGTATTTCTACAATCAAAAGGAGTAGGCCCCTATAACTATGCTTAAATCACTAAGATAGATGGAACAAAAAAAATGGAAGAATAATAGATGAACATGTGAGGCAATAGCCATGGATGGATTTAGAACACTTTAAAGGCTACATTCAAGAAAAGACTTCACGATGAGGAAAACAAGATTCATTTAAGGATCTTTGTATGATCTTGTTTTATTCCTATTAGTAGAAAGAATGATTTATTTGAGGTTGTAAACGTATTTAAGAGTGGTCGCTCTAAAGGTTAACCTAATTGCAATAAGTTTAGCATAAACTCTTTCCTAACTGAATTATCAAAAGGCAAAGAAAGGCCACTTAAGGTTTTTTTTGTAGCTTTTATTTTTTGGATTATCAACCATATAAAAGAAAATAAATATTTGTGGCTTAGCTAGGACTCCATGACACCTGTACTTAAAATCGCTGAAATTTACAAAGTAACCGTAAAGAGAGACGGGAAAAAAAAACTTGGTAGTCTATGTTTCTGAGTTTGAGCAAATCTCTTTTCTAATAGAGGACACATTATGCTTATTTCCAATCATACTTGGTCTATTTAAGAGACTATCCATGGCTTCTATTAATGGAGTCTCGGTGCTGTATTAGTTACTAACCCAATATGGTTTTACAACATTTTGGATTTGAATAGTTCATACTTCATACCATTGGGCTAGCTGAGTGTTGTGAAGACTCAAACATTTCTAGGAAAAAAATGGAAGTATTTAAGTAGGTCTAGAAGTGTTATTTTATAGTTTGTCTGCAAGCAAAGTTGATGGGAGAACAACTTTTGGATATCCAGTGTAATAAAAAACTGGAGGGAAAGGCTTCCAAGTCCCATGATTTGAAACCCTCAAAAGCTAATGATTTAGACTATAGAGGACATAAAGGAACAAATTAGAGCTCAATGAGAGTCTTCTAATAAAGATTCGAATTCAAATTTAGAAGATTTAAGGTAAGCAAAAAAAAGTTGAAGTGTAACTTAGTTACTTGAGAAACAACCTTGCACATAGTAGAGAGAGAGAGAGAGAGAGAGAGAGAGAGAGAGAGAGAGAGAGAGAATTAATTACAAAAACAACAACAAGCTTTTTAGGATTTGCAGGAGAAGTTCAAATTATTGTTAAATACCAAGGAGTAACAAGACCCTAAATTGACAAAAATAAGTCAAACAATATTGAAAACTTAGAAGAAGATTATAGAGTTGGAGTAAGCTAAGAAAACACTCCAAAAGCAGTATCAACAATAAAAAGAGATAGTTACTGGACTTGATAATCACATAGAGATGTTGGTTAATTAGACTAATGGGTTTGCTTCTATTGAGCAGGCCTTGATTGAGGAATGAGATGTTGTAGAGAGGGAAACAAGTTGTTAGGCTTCCAAAACCATGCGCTATCATATGAAAACAAAACATGCCAAGATTTATGCTACGAGATTAAGAAACATAGCTCAACATGTAGGGGAAGACCAACCAGTTCCTAGGGGTAAACTTCTAGATGCCAAGAGTTTATCCAAAACAAGAATGGTATAAACAAGGTCACAACATATCCTGACTTGAGGCTTTAGAAAGAACGAGTAGTTTTGTTTAGGGCAATATTTTTTTTTTAAATATTGTATTGTATTAAAAAAGCTTTGTGAATTGTTATTTCAAATTAATAGAAAGAAAATCCATCATATTTTTAGACATAAAATGACTTGCTTAATGTTTAATGATGGCTTATGTTTAAGTAAAGTCTAAATTGGAGAACCTAACTTTTCTTTTCAAAATAACCTTCTATTTTCTTTAAATCCATCCGAGCCATTCATTTTCCACAAAAAAAAGAAGAAAAAGACAACATAGCCAAATTTGAGATGACCATTTACTTCACAATCCCAACCAACACCTGTTTCATCATATGATAACAAAAAATCTCAAAGATTGCATCATAGTACTTGAATGATATGTTTTGACTTTTGACCAAGAAATCAAACTTTTCACTCGGTAAAAATTATTTTCAAATTTATATCTCAATGATTTAATTTTAACAATCTGACTTAGATAAATACTATCATTGAATATATGCCTATTTGTCATGATCTAAACATGAGATCCAAGTCTCTTCCAGTCAATTCATGTCAACATGTAGATGAGATTTGTGAAGTTCCTAGCTTACTTCACTCCAAAAAACTTCCCATTTTTCTTTTAAAGTCAGGGGTTAGTCACCTTTCATTTGGACTGTTTTCAAGCCTATTCGTCATGATAGTAATTTTTCAAGCCAATTAATTCAATGACACTTTCCTCAAAACAAGTCCATTAGTTCGAAGACAATTTCCTTCTTGATGGTATTTTTCACCAGTCAAATGATAATTTTATTTTAGATTGTGTTTTATTTTAAAGTAAAACTCATCAGTCCAACTTTAATTTTCTTATAAATAACATTTTATTTCAAGGAAAGCTCATCAATCTTATGATAATTTTCTTTCAAATAACATGTTGATTCAAAGTGAAGCCTATCAATATGATGACGATTTCCTTTCATATGATATTTTTATTTCAAAGTAAAGCCTATAATTTAGATGATAATTTTATTTTTAAATGATATTTTTATTTCAAGAAAAGCCCAATGATATTAACTATTTTCTTTTCTCTTCTTCACAAACTTACTATACAAACTCTAAGAAAAACAAATTTTCCAATGTCTTTGCACTGTAAGTATTGTAAATAGGGGATAACTATCATAACTTGGTTTTGGCCCTCGTTTTCCAACATATTTTCAAAACAATTAAAATAAAAAATAGGAGAATAATTGCAGGCAAGTAAATATAGAGAGACCAAAGTAAATATAAAAGTTTAAGCCATTCTAAAAAACAATTATGAGATGAAAAGATAAAGATATAGGAGACAAGGGAAAAGAAGAGAGGAAAACATAAACAAAGAAGAGATTAGAAATAGACAAAAGAGCAAGAAAAATAAAAAGATACCTAGGGTAGAAAACACAAAAAAAAGATCAACGAAGATACTTAGAGAAAAAACTCACAAAGAAATTGATCATAAAAAGAAAAAGAGAAAAGAATTCCTTGCTATAATAAAAAACCTTGTCGCCGACCACTTTCCCCTCATCTCTATAGAATGTCTCTCCCTAACAAAACAAAAAATCCAGCTCCACCAATTACCATTACAAACCCACTATAGACAACTCTCTCCCAATCAAATTCACATTACCAATCAAATTTCTAGCCACATAACCTCCCTTTCTACCTCTACTTTCTCTCTCTCTCTCTCTCTCTCTCTCTCTCTCTCTCTCTCTCTCTCCCCCCCTATAATAACCACTTGTATTGCAATTACAACCCATCACCCACAAACCTTTACCACACACAACCTTTTTTGTTCTCTTCTTTATGCACTATAGTTCGCAGCATTTCAAACCCATAAACCAGACCATAGCCATAAATCTAACCCCATCAGTCACCAATGCTAGTCCTCTCTTCTCAGTTGAACCAACCTGATATAATAACGACCAATGACCACCATATTAGTCTCGGATCGCTTAACAATTAATCATAACAACTCCTCCATGCCATAAATCCTCACTTAGCCAAGCCGAAATCACAACCCTCAAATCAAACTCCATAATCATATTGTTTTATTTTTTTCATCAATGTATGAAAATGCTTGTTTATATTTTTGTATATAGTAAGATACATTACCTATCCTTGCGAGTGAACCTGAATTGGGTCAACATGACCTCATAAAGGCCCATTGAGTGCGAGTGGTAGTCTTTGGTCTCATTTTTGACACAATCAAAGAAAATAGGCTAAAGTCCAAATTTATCATTCATCATCCTCTCAGGTCTAATACCTGTATTTTAAAAGTAAGGATTGTGCCTTGTTGTCAAGCTTAGATCCCAAATCATCGACTAAGGTTCCAATAGTTTTTATTTTTAATAACAAACATGCATATGCTAATTTAGACAAACTTTAACAAGAACAAAATAGATACATTTATCATTAAAAACAAATAACAATGTAAATTACCTTAGTTAGGATGTATAAGTGATGATTTCCATCTTTCTAATTATATAATCAATCCATTACCTAAAATAAATGAAGATCAATTAAGATTTCAAATTTTCATAAAATTAGGTGACAATTTCTATTTCAATTTTACCCCGTATCAATCATAAAAAGCTCGCCAAGATATCCCATGTGATAGAAATAAAAAAATAGGTTTTTTTAATGATTTATTAAGTGAAAATGTTTACCAGATTGTAATTATTCACTTGTTACAAAGTGAACATTATCGATTTTTATCTTGAAAGTAATATATACCTTTTGAGTTGTAATTGTACAATAATTTTAGTAGTTAGCATAATTACCTGATAATTGATTGATTAAGTTATAGTGTGGTAAAATAAATTATTATAACACAATAAATAAAAATATTTAATGAGGTATAAGTATGTTGCCAAATATCTATAGTAATAAGTCATTATATTTGGATATCTAACAATTAATCAAAACAATGATAAGCTATTAGCTTAACCCATCACTTCACCAGCGTATTTGTCAAAAATCTTCACATTCAAGTCAAATTACTTTTATGACAAATATAAAATATTACTTTTGACTTGAATTTTAACTCAAAAACTGTTTTCATATTATGACAAATATAAGTCAAATTTATTTCAAGTTCAAGATATGTTTGATGAAAATATTCAAATCAATTTTTTTTAAGAGACTAATATAAGAATTCATTAAAATCAACTTTTTATTAAATCAAAACTTTGACTTAATTTTCTAACAAAATTTTATTTAAATTGAAGATTATTTTAAATGAAATATATTTGTAATTATTTTAATAAATAAAAAATAATTGAAATCAATTTTAAAAATTCATATCAACGTATCCAACCACAACCACAACTATTAAAATGCTAATTTTTTAAAATTTAATTTTTCCATTGAAATGCAAACACGGAATCATTTGATAAATATATGGTTCTATTTGTTTGAGAAATGGATTTAATGAAATTTTATAAATTCAGATTTTTTAAAATGTTAATGTGTACAAATTATATTGGAAGGTTCATTGGATTTATTATTTATTTATTTTTAACTCATGTTCACTATATTTAATATATTGTTTTAAGATAAAATGAATTTAAACTACTACATGTATAAAAAGAATACGGTACAATAATATTTCACATGCCAATTTTCAGAAACAAACAAAGAAAGAATTTTCAAAATGGCATACCATTCAAAAGTAGAAAATCAAATAATTCAATTAAAAATTGTATCATGCCTTATAAACTATAAAAATGTGAAAACAAACAGAATAAGCTTGCCAAACAAAAAAATTTCCTCGTTGATTCCTGTTTTATCGGTTATTTTATTAGTAATATAATCACTGATAGATTTATAGACAAAATAAGCTCGCCAAACAGAAACATTTACCGGCATAATTCCATTGGTATTTTTCATTGATGACAATTGCATATCACCAACAAAAAAACCATCTGTAATTCCAATGGTGATTTATGTCTAAATTACTGAAGAAATGAACACGTCGGTGAGTAAATAGTGTCAGTGGCATTTCACGTAATTCTTTTCCAACTCTTTGAAATATATCGATAGACTTATTCCATCAATAAGCCCGCTAGTAAATTGCTTAATATTTTTAAAAATATAATAAACATAGTATTAAAAAATTAAATTAAATTAAAATAAAAAATCAAATATTTATTACAGATTTAAAAACTTATTGGTTTAAATATAATCTAGCTAGAATAAAGGGGTTCGAGGAGGAGGAGGAGGAGGAAGCGGCAGGTCTTCGCCGGGATCGTGGGGCCAATAGGGGGAGCACATGTACTATCTATATGTGATTTCACTTCCATGTACAATTTTTAAAGTTTGGTTGTCTTAGCATTAAGTTGTTCTATGTTAGCAGCAAGATTGACATTTTGAGCTTCAACTTGTTGGTTTAATATCACTTGAAACTCTAGAGATTGTGTGCTCAAAATTGATTACGAGCATCTAATGGTGGAAACACTTTGGGCCATCTATAACTCCTCAGCCATAGTATTTAAGATACTATAAACTTGATTTCTATCGGGTTAACCAGATGATCCTACCTCCAACCATAAATTTAGATTGGGTTTTGGATGGGTTGAAGGATCATCGCCGTATCTCTCCTGCAACTAGGTGTTATATCTTTCCTGAAAAAAAAGGACTCAGCTAATTAAAAAAAAAAAAACTTAAGAAAAGAAATTGTTGAAATCCAACATACCACAGACTTTTGAGCTTGACTATCCATGAGTTGCTGCATCCTTTTTCGACGATCAACATTTTGCATGTAAGTTTCTAGAAAAAGCTTTATTAGTCTTGGTTCGCATCCAAAAACCTTAGTTTGCAAAATAAAATTGTTGTTAGTTAAAAATTTTCATATAAAACAATAGTTAAAAAAAAACATATGTAATAAAAAGAATCTTACCATCCGCTCTACATGTGAAAAAGACAAAATGGATATGCAATGCTAATATGGTATAACTCGAAAAAATATTTTTAGAAAGTGACAAATGAGATTGACATTCTAGAATATTTGATATAAATAATTTCCCCAATGAAACTTGCTTGCATGAAGGAATTCAAATAAAACAGTATCCTAACATTTTAAAATAATCATTTAAAACAATTCAAAAATAAAATAAGCCAACAACAATGATCAAAGTGCAAAGGCTCTTAAATTTAACAAACCAAAAATAATAACCATGCACTTTAAAATCAAAATGGGTCAACCTAAAATATTTTAATTTAGTGAATAATTGTTTTTTTTCTTTTATCTTAAAGTTGAATAAGGATCCGCATTGAATTAAATGAATGTTTTGAATTAAAAAAATACAATAGAAATTAAATTACGATGCATGTGTAATCCTTCACTTCTCGAATAGATACATCCATTTATACTGGACAAGGCCTTTAAGTTTTGCCTCAAACAGTAAATGTATGGGTAGATGTTCTATTGAGTAGAAGAACGATGGAGGGAATATCATATCAAATTTGCATATTGTCTGGATAATATTCAGTTTTAAGCCTTTTTATATATTGGGTATGCAACTTGTTAGAGCATATATCTCTAAAGAAGTGACTGTTCTCCGTGAGTGTATCCCATTTCCACTCTGATAATAAATCTCGGTAAGCAAGGGGAATTAGTGTTTGCATAAACATGTGGTAACCATGACTCTTCATTCAATACAATATGCAATCCTCCAAATTCACCAATCTTGATATGTTCGAAGCATGTCCATCAGGAAAACATAGACTCTTAAGCCACTGGTAGACAATTAACTGTGCATTATTATCTAAAGTAAAATTGACGTTGGGTTTTGCGACATATAACTCATCATAAACCAACTCTATATTTTTATAGTGACAAAACAAAGGTATATCCATTCTAGCTTCCATGTTGTCCTTTTTCTTTCCTTTCATGTCCATAACAGTGTTAAAAATATTTTCAAACATGTTCTTTTGAATGTGCATGACATCAAGATTATGGCGGAGAAGACCGGTCTTCCAATAAGAAAGCTCTCAAAAAATACTTCGCTTTACCCAATTATAGGTCACATCAAAATTAGAAAACTTCTGCTTATTGGTTTGAAAACTAAACAAAATGTTATCGTACTACGACAACATGTTATATAATTTTTCACCCAATAGTACCAGTGATGCAACATCTCTTTCAACTATACCAACAAAGAAGTCCTTTTTGTTCTTTCTATATTTGTGATCCATTGGTAAGAACTGCCGATGGAAATTAAAAAAAGATATTTTACCACTATTTATTGATGTGAAGGCCTTGTTATATTCCATACAGTATGGACATACTAATTTTCTATGCGTGCTCCAACCAAAATTCATTTCATATATAGGAAAATCATTGATAGTCCACATCAAATCCATCTTTATCTAAAAATTCTATTTTCTTTTGACATAATAAGTTAAAGTCCTAGATAACCATAACTGCTTCAACTTACCAATCAACAGTTGAAGACAAATATCTATATTCGAACCTGGACAATTAGGACGGGGTATGACCGTAGATAAAAACATAAACTTTGACCTCATACACATCTTGGGTGGCAAGTTTTAAACCGTGAATATTATCAGCCAATAAGAATAAAGAGTAGCAAATGACCCAAATGGATCGCATTCCTCTGTACATAACCCAAGACGTATGTTCCTTGGTTCCATTGAAAATAAAAAATGCACCATCTGATTAGTTTACCATGACTCCATTCACCGTATCATGTGCTCAACAGTCTTTGGAGATATGAATAACCTTCGCAGTTTAAGAGTGATTGAGAAATATTTAAATTTTATGTGTGATAATATTGCTTTCCTTGGTAGTTTTGGGTTTATAACAAGCATGCCTATATGTTTTGTATTCGGTTAAATCTGTATTTTTAAGGTAGTACAACATGTAGAATTTTAAGCACATGTTAATTTTTTGATATCCTAGGCTGATGGGTTTTATAATGGATTTAACAACGTAGAAGTTCTATTTCAGTCTATTCCCTTCAGATAAAATGCTTTTTGCCCATTAAACAATTCTGTTGTAATGGGCCTCACTCAGCCTATGACCTAACTTGATGGTAAACATCTATACAATGACCGATAATTTATTATAATTTGTGCATCCATCCCATAATAGTTCATTAAAAGTTTCAAAATATCAAAAAATCTGGCCACGTCTGCATTTGTTCTTCATTTATGATTGAACATTCACCTACATAACCCTAATTCATTCTCATCACTTTCATAACTATATTTCTATAAGGATTACTATTGTCATCTACAACTTCATGCACATTGCTAGAACTAAAAGTTGACCCAATCATCCTTTCTACTATGGTCTCATAAGGAATATATGGTTTTTCGTTAACAAACCAATATAAGTATTTGTCCACGAACTCTTTTTGTAGAAGATTCATCGTTACAATATCTGGATCGAGAAGCTTTTTATTCTCACACCTTTTACATGGATATCTAATACCTCATCCACTAATATTTATCGGATTAAATAGTGTGTAATTAATAAAACCCTCAATCCTAGTACAATAATTCATCCTATGCAACCTTTCAGGTGAATCTCAATACATCCATGAACGACAATCCATTACTTATATCAAACCTATATAAAATATTGATGACAATAATTATTAATTAATTATGAGAACTAAATAAATTGGCTAGCTAACATTGATTTAACTCAAACTTTTCAATCTATTTTAATAGTATTCTGAAATCATTATCGATTATCTACATAATCTCAAATTCCTATATATTTACCAAAATTCTTAACTCAAAAAAAAAAATTTATAAAATATAAAACGTACCCATTAAATAAGCCATTATTTATTTCATTACAAAACACATAAGTCACAAAACCAAAATCAATTTCATCAAATAACAAACAAATATAATTTTTTAAAATCTCAAACAAACCCTAAAATATACAAATCATACATTCATAAAACATTTCTATATAAAAAAGTAATAAAATAAATAAACGCATAAATAAACTACATATACTACAAAACTATGCAATACAAATTAACATTTTAAAATTAAGTTAAAAAAATAGATAGTTTTGCATACTTGATGTGGGGAGTCTTAAAAACAATTGAGTCAGAACAATAATGTTAATAGACTGAGTGTTGGTGTGGCTGAATTTGTGGTGATGAGAGGTTGATTTGTGATAAAATAAAGGGGAGGGGTCTGCTATTTTTTGCAAAGAAAATGGAGGAGAAAGAAGAAGAAATAAGGGAGGGACAGGGGCGGCCGCTTGCGAGGTCATAAATTAAATATTACCGATAGATTCACAGATGAATATTATTGATGAGTTTATTCTGTCGGTATTTTCGTCTTTAAAAATAACACGTCATTGTATTTTTTTTTTTAATTCTTTATTTTCCCACTGTAATTCCATCGGATACACCGATGAAAATTTTCTGTTGGTGTTTACCAATGAATATAGCGAGAAACTATTTAATCGGTAAAGTTCATCGTAATCTATCAATATAAATTTTATTGTCGGTATTTTATTTGTATTTGATAATTTTCTGGTAGTGTAATGATGATTAAATGCTGAATTGTTAAGCCAATATTTATTTTAAAAGAAAAAAAGATGATTATGCAAATATT
>Ga0325411_1005466_pt1 | contig 14046 bp, 1 predicted proteins | sample PopdelMetagenome_13_FD_206181 | JGI IMG/M metagenome (GOLD analysis project Ga0325411, IMG submission 206181) | Populus deltoides microbial communities from Bellville, Georgia, United States - Xylem-PdIQD-R4 | ecosystem: Host-associated > Plants > Phyllosphere > Stem > Wood/Secondary xylem... | reverse complement strand
TCAAGGAAAACTGACTCGCTGCCCATTCAGATATATCCCCCGAAACTGCTTTCACAGGTGGCGAATGGATTCGGCAGCCCAAACAGCCCCTGGTGACTCCTAAATAGTCTAGGAAAACTGAGTCGCTGCCCACTCAGAAGCAGCCCTCGAAACGTTTTTCACATGGGACGAATGGATTCGTCAGCCCCTACAGCCCCTTTTGACTCATAAACAGTGACCAAAAACGGAGTCGGTGCCCTCATAGAAACGGCCCCTGAAACTCTTTTCAGAGGTGATGAATGGATTCGTCAGCCAACACAGCTCCTCTTGACTCATAAACAGTCAAGGAAAACTGACTCGCTGCCCATTCAGATATATCCCCCGAAACTGCTTTCACAGGTGGCGAATGGATTCGGCAGCCCAAACAGCCCCTGGTGACTCATAAACAGTCTAGGAAAACAGAGTCGCTGCCCACTCAAAAGCAGCCCTCGAAACGTTTTTCACATGTGACGAATGGATTCGTCAGCCCCTACACCTGCTTTTGACTCATAAACAGTTACCAAAAACTGAGTCGGTGCCCTCATAGAAACGGCCCCTGAAACTCTTTTCACAGGTGATGAATGGATTTGTCAGCCCATAAAGCCCTTGTTGACTCCTAAACAGTCAAGGAAAAGTGACTCGCTGCCCATTCAGATATAGCCGCCGAAACTACTTTCACAGGTGGCGAATGGGTTCGGCAGCCCAAACACCCCTGGTGACTCCTAAACAGTCTAGGAAAACTGAGTCGCTGCCCACTCAGAAGCAGCCCTCGAAACGTTTTTCACATGTGACGAATGGATTCATCAGCCCCTACAGCCCCTTTTGACTCATAAACAGCGACCAAAAACTGAGTCGGTGCCCTCATAGAAACGGCCCCTGAAACACTTTTCAGAGGTGATGAATGGATTCGTCAGCCCACACAACTCCTGTTGACTCATAAACAGTCAAGGAAAACTGACTCGCTGCCCATTCAGATATATCCCCCGAAACTGCTTTGACAGGTGGCGAATGGATTCGGCAGCCCAAAGAGCCCCTGGTTACTCATAAACAGTCTAGGAAAACTGAGTCGCTGCCCACTCAGAAGCAGCCCCCGAAACGTTTTTCATATGTGACGAATGGATTCGTCAGCCCCTACACCTGCTTTTGACTCATAAACAGTCACCAAAAATTGAGTCGTCGCCCTTATAGAAACGGCCCCTGAAACTGTTTTCACAGGTGATGAATGGATTCTTCAACCCACACAGCCCCTGTTGACTCCTAAACAGTGAAGGAAAACTGACTCGCTGCCCATTTAGATATAGCCTCCGAAACTGCTTTCACAGGCGTCGAATGGGTTCGGCAGCCCAAACAGCCCCTAGTGACTCATAAACAGTGTAGGAAAACTGAGTCGCTGCCCACTCATAAGTAGCCCTCGAAACTCTTTTCACATGTGACGAATGGATTCGTCAGCCCCTACAGCCCCTTTTGACTCATAAACAGGCACCAAAAACTGAGTCGGTGCCCTCATAGAAACGGCCCATGAAACTCTTTTCACAGGTGATGAATGGATTCGTCAGCCCACACAGCCCCTGTTGACTCCTAAACAGTCAAGGAAAACTGACTGGCTGCCCATTTAGATATATCCTCCAAAACTGCTTTCGCAGGTGGCGAATGGTTTCGGCAGCCCAAACAACCCCTGGAAACTCCTAAATAGTCTAGGAAAACTAAGTCGCTGCCCACTCAGAAGCAGCCCTCGAAACTCTTTTCACATGTGACGAATGGATTCATCAGCCCCCACAGCCCCTGTTGACTCATAAACAGTCAAGGAAAACTAACTCGCTGCCCATTCAGATATAGCCGCCGAAACTGCTTTCACAGGTGGCGAATGGGTTCGGCTGCCCAAACAGCACCTGGTGACTCATAAACAGTGTAGGAAAACTGAGTCGCTGCCCACTCAGAAGCAGCCCTCGAAACGTTTTTCACATGCGACGAATGGATTCGTCAGCCCCTACACCTGCTTTTGACTCATAAACAGTCACCAAAAAACAAAGTCGGTGCCCTCATAGAAACGGCCACTGAAACTCTTTTCACAAGTGATGAATGGATTCGTCAGCCCACACAGCCCCTGTTGACTCCTAAACAGTCAAGGAAAACTGACTCGCTCCCATTTAGATATAGCCTCCGAAACTGATTTCACAGGTGGCGAATGGATTCGGGAGCCCAAACAGCCCCTGGTGACTCCTAAATAGTCTAGGAAAACTGAGTCGCTGCCCACTCTGAAGCAGCCCTCGAAACGTTTTTCAGAGGGGACGAATGGATTCGTAAGCCCCTACAGCCCCTTTTAACTCATAAACAACGACCAAAAACTAAGTCGGTGCCCTCATAGAAACGGCCCCTGAAACGCTTTTCACAGGTGATGAATGGATTCATCAGCCCACACAGCTCCTGTTGATTCATAAACAGTCAAGGAAAACTGACTGGCTGCCCATTGAGATATATCCCTCGAAACTGCTTTCACAGGTGGCGAATGGATTCGGCAGCCCAAACAGCACCTGGTGACTCATAAACAGTCTAGGAAAACTGAGTCGCTGCCCACTCAGAAGCAGCCCTCGAAACGTTTTTCACATGCGACGAATGGATTCGTCAGCCCCTACACCTGCTTTTGACTCATAAACAGTCACCAAAAACAAAGTCGGTGCCCTCATAGAAACGGCCCCTGAAACTCTTTTCACAGGTGATGAATGGATTCGTCAGCCCACACAGCCCCTGTTGACTCCTAAACAGTCAAGGAAAACTGACTCGCTCCCATTTAGATATAGCCTCCGAAACTGATTTCACAGGTGGCGAATGGATTCGGCAGCCCAAACAGCCCCTGGTGACTCCTAAATAGTCTAGGAAAACTGAGTCGCTTCCCACTCAGAAGCAGCCCTCGAAACGTTTTTCACATGGGACGAATGGATTCGTGAGCCCCTGCAGCCCCTTTTAACTCATAAACAGTGACCAAAAACTGAGTCGGTGCCCTCATAGAAACGGCCCCTGAAACGCTTTTCACAGGTGATGAATGGATTCATCAGCCCACACAGCTCCTGTTGACTCATAAACAGTCAAGGAAAACTGACTGGCTGCGCATTCAGATATATCCCTCGAAACTGCTTTCACAGGTGGCGAATGGATTCGGCAGCCCAAACAGCACCTGGTGACTCATAAACAGTGTAGGAAAACTGAGTCGCTGCCCACTCAGAAGCAGCCCTCGAAACGTTTTTCACATGCGACGAATGGATTCGTTAGCCCCTACATCTGCTTTTGATTCATAAATAGTCACCAAAAACTGAGTCGGTGCCCTCATAGAAACGGCCCCTGAAACTATTTTCACAGGTGATGAATGGATTCGTCAGCCCCCACAGCCCCTGTTGACTCCTAAACAGTCAAGGAAAACTGACTCGCTCCCATTTAGATATAGCCTCCAAAACTGATTTCACAGGTGGCGAATGGATTCGGCAGCCCAAACAGCCCCTGGTGGCTCCTAAACAGTCTAGGAAAACTGAGTCGCTGCCCACTCAGAAGCAGCCCTCAAAACGTTTTTCACATGTGACGAATGGATTCGTGAGCCCCTACAGCCCCTTTTGACTCATAAACAGTGACCAAAAACTGAGTCGGTGCCCTCATAAAAACGGCCCCTGAAACGCATTTCACAGGTGATGAATGGATTCGTCAGCCCACACAGCTCCTGTTGACTCATAAACAGTCAAGGAAAAGTGACTGGCTGCCCATTCAGATATATCCCTCGAAACTGCTTTCACAGGTGGCGAATGGATTCGGCTGCCCAAACAGCACCTGGTGACTCATAAACAGTGTAGGAAAACTGAGTCGCTGCCCACTCAGAAGCAGCCCTCGAAACGTTTTTCACATGCGACGAATGGATTCGTCAGCCCCTACACCTGCTTTTGATTCATAAATAGTCACCAAAAACTGAGTCGGTGCCCTCATAGAAACGGCCCCTGAAACTGTTTTCACAGGTGATGAATGGATTCGTCAGCCCACACAGCCCCTGTTGACTCCTAAACAGTCAAGGAAAACTGACTCGCTCCCATTTAGATATAGCCTCCGAAACTGCTTTCACAGGTGGCGAATGGATTCGGCAGCCCAAACAGCCCCTGGTGGCTCCTAAACAGTCTAGGAAAACTGAGTCGCTGCCCACTCAGAAGCAGCCCTCGAAACGTTTTTCACATGTGACGAATGGATTCGTGAGCCCCTACAGCCCCTTTTGACTCATAAACAGTGACCAAAAACTGTGTCGGTGCCCTCATAGAAACGGCCCCTGAAACGCATTTCACAGGTGATGAATGGATTCGTCAGCCCACACAGCTCCTGTTGACTCATAAACAGTCAAGGAAAAGTGACTGGCTGCCCATTCAGATATATCCCTCGAAACTGCTTTCACAGGTGGCGAATGGATTCGGCTGCCCAAACAGCACCTAGTGACTCATAAACAGTGTAGGAAAACTGAGTCGCTGCCCACTCAGAAGCAGCCCTCGAAACTCTTTTCACATGCAACAAATTGATTCATTAGCCCCGTCAGCCCCTTTTGACTCATAACCAGTGACCAAAAACTGAGTCGGTGCCCTTATAGAAACGGCCCCTGAAACTCTTTTCACAGGTTTATGAATGAATTCGTCAGCCCCCACAGCCCCTGTTCACTCATAAACAGTCAAGGAAAACTGACTCGCTGCCCATTAAGATATAGCCCCCGACACTGCTTTCACAGGTGGCGAATGGATTCGGCAGCCAAAACAGCCCCTGGTGATTCATAAACAGTCTAGCAAAACAGAGTCGGTGCCCACTCAGAAGCAGCCCTCGAAACGTTTTTCACATGCAATGAATGGATTCGTCACCCCCTACACCTGCTTTTGACTCATAAACAGTCACCAAAAACTGAGTCGGTGCCCTCATAGAAACGGCCCCTGAAACTGTTTTCACAGGTGATGAATGGATTTGTCAGCCCACATAGCCCCTGTTGACTCCTAAACAGTTAAGGAAAACTGATTCGCTGCCCATTTAGATAAAGCCTCCGAAACTCCTTTCACAGGTGGCGAATGGATTCGGCAGCCCAAACAGCCCCTAGTGACTCATAAACAGTGTAGGAAAACTGAGTCGCTGCCCACTCATAAGTAGCCCTCGAAACTGTTTTCACATGTGACGAATGGATTCGTCAGCCCCTCCAGCTCCTTTTGACTCATAAACAGTCACCAAAAACTGAGTCGGTGCCCTTAGAGAAACGGCCCCTGAAACTCTTTTCACAGGTGATGAATGGATTCGTCAGCCCCCACAGCCCCTGTTCACTCATAAACAGTCAAGGAAAACTGACTTGATGCCCATTCAGATATATCCCCCGACACTGCTTTCACAGGTGGCGAATGGATTCGGCAGCCAAAACAGCCCCTGGTGATTCATAAACAGTCTAGGAAAACTGAGTCGGTGCCCTCACAGAAACGGCCCCTGAAACTGTTTTCACAGATGATGAATGGATTCGTCACCCCACATAGCCGTTGTTGACTCATAAAGAGTCAAGGGAAATTGACTCGCTGCCCATTCAGATATAGCCGCCGAAACTGCTTTCTCAGGTGGCGAATGGATTCGGCAGCCCAAACAACCCCTGGTGACTCCTAAACAGTCTAGGAAAAGTAAGTCGCTGCCCACACAGAAGCAGCCCTCGAAACTCTTTTCACATGTGACGAATGGATTCATCAGCCCCAACAGCCCCTGTTGACTCATAAACAGTCAAGGAAAACTCACTCGCTGCCCATTCAGATATAGCCGCCAAAACTGCTTTCACAGGTGGCGAATGGATTCGGCAGCCCGAACAACCCCTGGTGACTCCTAAATAGTCTAGGAAAACTGAATCGGTGCACTCATAGAAACAGCCCCTGAAATTGTTTGCACAGATGATGAAGGGATTCGTCAGCCCACATAGCCGCTGTTGACTCATAAAGAGTCAAGGAAAATCGACTCGCTGCCCATTCAGATATAGCCGCCGAAACTGCTTTCACAGGTGGCGAATGGATTCGGCAGCCCAAACACCCCTGGTGACTCCTAAACAGTCTAGGAAAACTAAGTCGCTGCCCACTCAGAAGCAGCCTTCGAAACTCTTATCACATGTGATGAATGGATTCATCAGCCCCCGCAGCCCCTGTTGACTCATAAACAGTCAAGGAAAACTGACATGCTGCCCATTCTGATATAGCCCCCGAAACTGCTTTCACAGGTGGCGAATGGATTCGGCAGCCTCAACAGCCCCTGGTGACTCATAAACAGTCTAGGAAAACCGCATTGCTGCCCTATCAGAAGTAGCCCTGGAAACTCTTTTCACATGTGACGAATGGATTCGTCAGCCCCCACAGCCCCTGTTGACTCATAAACAGTCAAGAAAAACTGACTCGCTGCCCATTCACATATAGCCCCCGAAACTGCTTTCACAAGTTGCAAATGGATTCTGCAGCCCAAACAACCCCTGGTGACTCCTAAACAGTCTAGGAAAACCGAGTCGCTGCCCTATCAGAAGTAGCCCTCGACACTCTTTTCACATGTGAGGAATGGATTCGGCAGCCCAAACAGCTTCTGATGACTCATAAACAGTCTAGGAAAACTGGGTCGCTGCCCATTCAGAAGTAGCCCCCTCGAAACTCTTTTCACATGTGAGGAATGGATTCGTAAGCCCCCACAGCCCCTGTTGACTCATAAACAGTCAAGGAAAACTGACATGCTGCTCATTCAGATATAGCCCCCGAAACTGCTTTCACAGGTGGCGAATGGATTCGGCAGCCCCAAAAGCCCCTGGTGACTCATAAACAGTCTAGGAAAACCGCATTGCTGCCCTATCAGAAGTAGCCCTTGAAACTCTTTTCACATGTGACGAATGGATTCGTCAGCCCCCACAGCCCCTGTTGATTCATAAACAGTCAAGGAAAACTTACTCGCTGCCCATTCAAATATAGCCCCTGAAACTGCTTTCACAAGTGGCAATTGGATTCGGCAGCCCCAACAGCCCCTGGTGACTCATAAACAGTCTAGGAAAACCGAGTCGCTGCCCTATCAGAAGTAGCCCTCGAAACACTCTTCACTTGTGACGAATGGATTCGTCAGCCCCCACAGCCCCTGTTGACTCATAAACAGTCAAGAAAAACTGACTCGCTGCTCATTCAGATACACCCCCGAAACTGCTTTCACAGGTTGCACATGGATTCTGCAGCCCAAACAACCGCTGGTTACTCCTAAACAGTCTAGGAAAATCGAGTCGCTGCCCTATCAGAAGTAGCCCTCGAAACTCTTTTCACATGTGAGGAATAGATTCGGCAGCTCAAACAGCTTCTGATGACTCATAAACAGTCTAGGAAAACTGGGTCACTGCCCACTCAGAAGTAGCCCTCGAAACTCTTTTCACATGTGAGGAATGGATTCGTAAGCCCCCACAGCCCGTGTTGACTCATAAACAGTCAAGGAAAACTGACATGCTGCCCAATCAGATGTAGACCCCGAAACTGCTTTCACATGTGGCGAATGGATTCGGCAGCCCAAACAGCTTCTGAGGACTCATAAACAGTCTAGGAAAACTGAATCGGTGCACTCATAGAAACAGCCCCTGAAACTGTTTGCACAGATGATGAATGGATTCGTCAGCCCATTTAGCCGCTGTTGACTCATAAAGAGTCAAGGAAAATCGACTCGCTGCCCATTCAGATATAGCCGCCGAAACTACTTTCACAGGTGGCGAATGGATTCGGCAGCCCAAACAGCCCCTGGTGACTCATAAACAGTCTAGGAAAACCGAGTCGCTGCCCTATCAGAAGTAGCCCTCGAAACTCTTTTCACATGTAACGAACGGATTCGTAAGCCCCCACAGCCCCTATTGAATCATAAACAGTCATGGAAAACTTACTTGCTGCCCAGTCAGATATAGCCCCTGAAACTGCTTTCACAGGTGGCGAATGGATTCGGCAGCCCAAACAGCTTCTGATGACTCATAAATAGTCTAGGAAAACTGGGACGCTGCCCACTCAGAAGTAGCCCTCGAAACTCTTTTCACATGTGAGGAATGGATTCGTCAGCCCCTGTTGACTCGTAAACAGTCAAGGAAAACTGACTCACTGCCCATTCAGATATACCCCGAAACTGCTTTCACATGCGGGCGAATGGATTCGTAAGCCCCCACAGCTCCTGTTGACTCATACACTGTCAAGGAAAACTGACTCGCTGCCCATTCAGATATACCCCCCGAAACTGCTTTCACAGGTGGCGAATGGATTTGGGAGCCCCAACAGCCCCTGGTGACTCATAAATAGTCTAGGAAAACCGCGTTGCTGCCCTATCAGAAGTAGCCCTCGAAACTCTTTTCACATGTGACGAATGGATTCTGCAGCCCAAACAACCCCTGGTGACTCCTAAACAGTCTAGGAAAACCGAGTCGCTGCCCTATCAGAAGTAGATCTCGAAACTCTTTTCACATGTGACGAATGGATTCGTAAGGCCCCACAGCCCCTGTTGACTCCTAAACAGTCAAGGAAAACTGACTTCCTGCCCATTCAGATATAGCCCCCGAAACTGCTTTCACAGGTAGCGAATGGATTCGGCAGCCCAAGCAGCCCCTGGTGACTCATAAATAGTCTAGGAAAACCGAGTCGCTGCCCTATCAGAAGTAGCCCTCGAAACTCTTTTTACATGTGACGAACGGATTCGTAAGCCCCCACAGCCCCTGTTGATTCATAAACAGTCAAGGAAAACTGACTCGTTGCCCATTCAGATATAGCCCCTGAAACTGCTTTCACAGGTGGCGAATGGATTCGGCAGCCCAAACAGCCCCTGGTGACTCATAAACAGTCTAGGAAAACCGAGTCGCTGCCTTATGAGAAGTAGCCCTCGAAACTCTTTTCACATGTGATGAATGGATTCGTCAGCCCCTGGTGACTCATAAACAGTCAAGGAAAACTGACTTGCTGCCCATTCAGATATAGCCCCCGAAACTGCTTTCACAGGTAGCGAATGGATTCGGCAGCCCAAACAGCCCCTGGTGACTCATAAACAGTCTAGGAAAACCGAGTCGCTGCCCTATCAGAAGTAGCCCTCGAAACTCTTTTCACATGTGACGAACGGATTCGTAAGCCCCCACAGCCCCTGTTGACTCATAAACAGTCAAGGAAAACTAACTCGCTCCCCAGTCAGATATAGCCCCCGAAACTGCTTTCACAGGTGGCGAATGGATTCGGCAGCCCAAACAGCTTTTGATGACTCATAATTAGTCTAGGAAAACTGGGTCGCTGCCCACTCAGAAGTAGCCCTCCAAACTCTTTTCACATGTGAGGAATGGATTCGTCAGCCCCTGTTGACTCGTAAACAGTCAAGGGAAACTGACTCACTGCCCATTCAGATATACCCCGAAACTACTTTCACTTGCGGGCGAATGGATTCGTAAGCCCCCACAGCTCCTGTTGACTCATAAACAGTCAACGAAAACTGACTCGCTGGCCATTCAGATATAGCCCCTGAAACTGCTTTCACAGGTGGCGAATGGATTCGGCAGCCCAAACAGCTTCTGATGACTCATAAACAGTCTAGGAAAACCGAGTCGCTGGCCTATCAGAAGTAGCCCTCGAAACTCTTTTCACATGTCACGAATGGATTCGTAAGCCCCCACAGCCCCTGTTGACTCGTAAACAGTCAAGCAAAACTGACTTGCTGCCCATTCAGATATAGCCCCCGAAACTGCTTTCACAGGTAGCGAATGGATTCGGCAGCCCCCCCTGGTGACTCATAAACAGTCTAGGAAAACCGAGTCGCTGCCCTATCAGAAGTAGCCCTTGAAACTCTTTTCACATGTGACGAACGGATTCGTAAGCCCCCACAGCCCCTGTTGACTCCTAAACAGTCAAGGAAAACTCACTCGCTGCCCAGTCAGATATAGCCCCCGAAACTGCTTTCACAGGTCGCGAATGAATTCGGCAGCCCAAACAGCCCCTGGTGACTCATAAACAGTCTAGGAAAACCAAGTCGCTGCCCTATCAGAAGTAGCCCTCGAAACTCTTTTCACAGGTGGCAAACGGATTCGGCAGCGCAAACAGCTTCTGATGACTCATAAACAGTCTAGGAAAACCGAGTCGCTGCCCTATCACAAGTAGCCCTCGAAACTCTTTTCACATGTGACGAATGGATTCGTAAGCCCCCACAGCCCCTGTTGACTCATAAACAGTCAAGGAAAACTAACTCGCTGCCCAGTCAGATATAGCCCCCGAAACTGCTTTCACAGGTGGCGAATGGATTCGGCAGCCCAAACAGCTTCTGATGACTCATAAACAGTCTAGGAAAACTGGGTCGCTGCCCACTCAGAAATAGCCCTCGAAACTCTTTTCACATGTGACGAATGGATTCGTCAGCCCCTGTTGACTCATAAAAGTCAAGGGAAACTGACTCGCTGACCATTCAGATATAACCCCCGAAACTGCTTTCACATGTGGCGAATGGATTCGGCAGCCCAAACAGCCCCTGGTGACTCATAAACAGTCTAGGAAAACCGAGTCGCTGCCCTATCAGAAGTAGCCCTCGAAACTCTTTTCACATGTGACGAACGGATTCGTAAGCCCCACAGCCCCGGTTGAATCATAAACAGTCAAGGAAAGCTTACTCGGTGCCCAGTCAGATATAGCCCCCAAAACTGCTTTCACAGGTGGTGAATGGATTCGGCAGCCCAAACAGCTTCTGATGACTCATAAATAGTCTAGGAAAACGGGGTCGCTGCCCACTCAGAAGTAGCCCTCGAAACTCTTTTCACATGTGAGGAATGGATTCGTCAGCCCCTGTTGACTTGTAAACAGTCAAGGAAAACTGACTCACTGCCCATTCAGATATACCCCGAAACTGCTTTCACATGCGGGCGAATGGATTCGTAAGCCCCCACAGCTCCTGTTGACTCATAAACAGTCAAGGAAAACTGACTCGCTGCCCATTCAGATATAGCCCCTGAAACTGCATTCACAGGTGGCGAATGGATTCGGCAGCCCAAACAGCTTCTGATGACTCATAAACAATCTAGGAAAACCGAGTCGCTGGCCTATCAGAAGTAGCCCTCGAAACTCTTTTCACATGTCACGAATGGATTCGTAAGCCCCCACAGCCCCTGTTGATTCATAAACAGTCAAGGAAAACTGACTGGCTGCCCATTCAGATATAGCCCCCGAAACTGCTTTCACAGGTCGCGAATGAATTCGGCAGCCCAAACAGCCCCTGGTGACTCATAAACAGTCTAGGAAAACCGAGTCGCTGCCCTATCAGAAGTAGACCTCGAAACTCTTTTCACAGGTGGCGAACGGATTCGGCAGCCCAAACAGCTTCTGATGACTCATAAACAGTCTAGGAAAACCGAGTCGCTGCCCTATCACAAGTAGCCCTCGAAACTCTTTTCACATGTGACGAATGGATTCGTAAGCCCCCACAGCCCCTGTTGACTCGTAAACAGTCAAGGAAAACTAACTTGCTGCCCATTCAGATATAGCCCCCGAAACTGCTTTCACAGGTAGCGAATGGATTTGGCAGCCCAAACAGCCCCTGGTGACTCATAAACAGTCTAGGAAAACCGAGTCGCTGCCTTATGAGAAGTAGCCCTCGAAACTCTTTTCACAAGTGACGAACGGATTCGTAAGCCCCTACAGCCCCTGTTGACTCATAAACAGTCAAGGAAAACTAACTCGCTGCCCAGTCAGATATAGCCCCCCAAAACTGCTTTCAGAGGTGGCGAATGGATTCGGCAGCCCAAACAGCTTCTGATGACTCATAAGTAGTCTAGGAAAACTGGGTCGCTGCCCACTCAGAAGTAGCCCTCGAAACTCTTTTCACATGTGAGGAATGGATTCGTCAGCCCCTATTGACTCCTAAACAGTCAAGGAAAACTGACTCACTGCCCATTCAGATATACCCCGAAACTGCTTTCACATGCGGGCGAATGGATTCGTAAGCCCCCACAGCCCTGTTGACTCGTAAACATTCAAGGAAAACTAACTTGCTGCCCATTCAGATATAGCCCCCGAAACTGCTTTCACAGGTGGCGAATGGATTCGGCAGCCCAAACAGCCCCTGGTGACTCATAAACAGTCTAGGAAAACCGAGTCGCTGCCCTATCAGAAGTAGCCCTCGAAACTCTTTTCACATGTGACGAACGGATTCGTAAGCCCCCACAGCCCCTGTTGACTCATAAACAGTCAAGGAAAACTGACTTGCTGCCCATTCAGATATAGCCCCCGAAACTGCTTTCACAGGTGGCGAATGGATTTGGCAGCCCCAACAGCCCCTGGTGACTCATAAATAGTCTAGAAAAACCGCGTTGCTGCCCTCTCAGAAGTAACCCTTGAAACTCTTTTCACATGTGAGGAATGGATTCGTCAGCCCCTATTGACTCCTAAACAGTCAAGGAAAACTGACTCACTGCCCATTCAGATATACCCCGAAACTGCTTTCACATGCGGGCGAATGGATTCGTAAGCCCCCACTGCTCTTATTGACTCATAAACAGTCAAGGAAAACTGACTCGCTGCCCATTCAGATATAGCCCCTAAAACTGCTTTCACAGGTGGCGAATGGATTCGGCAGCCCAAACAGCTTCTGATGACTCATAAACAGTCTAGGAAAACCGAGTCGCTGGCCTATCAGAAGTAGCCCTCGAAACTCTTTTCACATGTGATGAATGGATTCGTAAGCCCCCGCAGCCCCTGTTGACTCATAAACAGTCAAGGAAAACTGACTGGCTGCCCATTCAGATATAGCCCCCGAAACTGCTTTCACAGGTCGCGAATGAATTCGGCAGCCCAAACAGCCCCTGGTGACTCATAAACAGTCTAGGAAAACCAAGTCGCTGCCCTATCAGAAGTAGCCCTCGAAACACTTTTCACAGGTGGCGAACGGATTTGGCAGCCCAAACAGCTTCTGATGACTCATAAACAGTCTAGGAAAACCGAGTCGCTGCCCTATCACAAGTAGCCCTCGAAACTCTTTTCACGTGTGACGAATGGATTCTGCAGCTCAAAACAACCCCTGGTGACTCCTAAATAGTCTAGGAAAACCGAGTCGTTGCCCTATCAGAAATAGCCCTCGAAACTCTTTTCACATGTGACAAATGGATTCGTCAGCCCCTGTTGACTCATAAAAGTGAAGGGAAACTGACTCGCTGACCATTCAGATATAACCCCCGAAACTGCTTTCACATGTGGCGAATGGATTCGGCAGCCCAAACAGCTTCTGATGACTCATAAACAGTCTAGGAAAACCGAGTCGCTGGCCTATCAGAAGTAGCCCTCGAAACTCTTTTCACATGTGACGAAAGGATTCGTAAGCCCCCGCAGCCCCTGTTGACTCATAAACAGTCAAGGAAAACTGACTGGCTGCCCATTCAGATAGAGCCCCCGAAACTGCTTTCACAGGTCGCGAATGAATTCGGCAGCCCAAACAGCCCCTGGTGACTCATAAACAGTCTAGGAAAACCAAGTCGCTGCCCTATCAGAAGTAGCCCTCGAAACACTTTTCACAGGTGGCAAACGGATTCGGCAGCCCAAACTGCTTCAGATGACTCATAAACAGTCTAGGAAAACCGAGTCGCTGCCCTATCACAAGTAGCCGTCGAAACTCTTTTCACATGTGACGAATGGATTCGTAAGCCCCCACAGCCCCTGTTGACTCGTAAACAGTCAAGGAAAACTGACTTGCTGCCCATTCAGATATAGCCCCCGAAACTGCTTTCACAGGTCACGAATGAATTCGGCAGCCCAAACAGCCCCTGGTGACTCATAAAAAGTCTAGGAAAACCGAGTCGCTGCCCTATCAGAAGTAGCCCTCGAAACTCTTTTCACAGGTGGCGAACGGATTCGGCAGCCCAAACAGCTTCTGATGACTCATAAACAGTCTAGGAAAACCGAGTCGCTGCCCTATCACAAGTAGCCCTCGAAACTCTTTTCACATGTGACGAATGGATTCGTAAGCCCCCACAGCCCCTGTTGACTCGTAAACAGTCAAGCAAAA
>Ga0325411_1005465_pt1 | contig 14048 bp, 4 predicted proteins | sample PopdelMetagenome_13_FD_206181 | JGI IMG/M metagenome (GOLD analysis project Ga0325411, IMG submission 206181) | Populus deltoides microbial communities from Bellville, Georgia, United States - Xylem-PdIQD-R4 | ecosystem: Host-associated > Plants > Phyllosphere > Stem > Wood/Secondary xylem... | reverse complement strand
AGGAGAAGTGGGTAGCAGGCACACATCACATGCATGGAGAACACCTTTGTGACTTGACACCACCATCCTCAACATGCATTCATCAATTTAAATTTACATTCAAAAAGTCATAAAAGAACAGTTTTTTTTTCTTTGAACGAAAATGTTTTCATTTCAATTAGGGCACATCCCTCCAACAGACCTGATCATCACAAAATACAAAACCCTGTGGCTTACATTTACACTTTACCATGACGGTACATTCCCTGTAAAGACAACAACACATTGAGGGGATCACACCAAGACTTTGATATCAAGTCAAACCGGTGAAGAAAAGCCCCAAGAAAAAAATCAGGATTGCTTTAGGCCGGGATTTCACCAATGCTATAACCCTAACTTCTTTGAGAACCAATTCGAAAGATTAGCTATCATGAAACCTGCGAAAACCTGCGGCACATGAAGAAGAACATCAGATTGTTAGGATTACACTGTCATATAATCTGCAACGACACAGATGACAAACTTTAACTCCCTAAAGGACAGCGCAACCAGTCATTCAAATACGAATCCAAATGCCATCATCACTTAGCAACATGAAAAAACAGGTTTTTATACACATGAGATTGTTACTAAACTAATAGCAAGTTTCTTTTCATCTTAAGATGGAAGGAGAAGAAAATGACACAGACCACCTTTCAGTACTTTAATTTGCGGCAGATATAATGGAAGGATATCCTGTTTCGTGATGTCAAGGAAGGTTATCCTGTTTCGTGATGTCAAGGAAACTTAACGCAGAGGCATTTTATAAGAATGACATTCATTACCTGAGCAGAACCAAGAATGTAAATTGCTGAATAATGACGGCCATGAATCACCATGTCAGCTAGCATAGCAAGAGGGATGGTGAGGGACATGCCCAAGGTGGCCACCAATGGAGTTGTCCACACAACAGATAATGCCCTAGCAGGAAAATAGCAACTTCAGGATGAGAGGCTACGATAATGAATATGAAACAGTAATAGAAAGATGGGTGGCTTTCACGTACCAAAAGTAGTCAGAGAGGACACTTCCAACAAAGCCATTGGCAAGAACAATTTCATCCACTTTAGCAGAGTGAGGGATTGTAAACTTGGGTTCAATTCCCAAGGCTGTCAACGGCCAAACTGACAGACCAACAGAAAACAATGATTCTGTCAGTTCTCAGGATCTGACATGTCCAGGCAAAGAAAACTCAAAAGCAAAAGAAAACAGTGAAATCAGAATGCTCAGTGGTTTTCAATTCAGATTTGTTGCCCATCAAAATGACAGAATATCATTAAAATATAAATCAAAGAATGAAAAGGAAAACAAATGCATAATAAAGTCATCGCCACCCACTCAGTTTGAGAAGTAAAACAAGATTACTTTCAAAGTACCACCGTCTAAACTCCATATCTATAATGACAAAAACGAAGTTTCTTGTTTGAACTAACAAGTCCCATCAGAGGTTGAACAATGACTCAACAAATGGCTAAAAATTAGTACCTAAATCATCAATCACATCCTACAAAGCTATGATTCCATGATTCGAATTGATCTCATGCATTGCAATTTCACCCAATCAAAGGACATTGAACAAATAACACATCTTACCAAGCCACCACAGAGCTACTAGTGTAAACAATCCTATATATCCGAACAACTTTTGCACATCAACCCTTTCTCCTTCTCCAGCAAACTTTTTAAGAAGCACTGCAGCAAAGGTTGAAAAAGCAAACATTAACACTGTACTTTGGCAGAATAAAACTAAAACAATGACTACCTATGAATATTGGAATAATAAAAACAAAGCAATCAACGGAGATATGGCAAACCTGTAAATAGTCCGTATGACACGGCTGAGAGAAGACCAAAAAGATCCCCAACAAGCGAGCGTTTGCCGTTGCTAAACACAAATATCAACTGTCAATGCCCAGAAACAAATTACAAAGAGCAAGCTAATAAGATAATAGCTGCTCAAATAATACATGTGAAATTTGATGAAGTTGTTATTATCCTGCACATAGAGTAACCATGGTATTTGCATCTGAATGTGTTGAAGTATCAGTAGACTATTTAACTAAGGTTCTCAATAATATTTTTAGATTAGGTAATGTTCACCTTAGAAGATAAACAAACCTTAACTATCACTTTTTAAATCGCACTTTAGTAAAAATGAACTGGGAGCCTGAATTGGAAACTCTTTCCTTCTTTATGGTGCATTACTAGTAAGGTACCTTATGAGGCCACATTGAACAGCATCAACAATGTCCTTTATTTTGCTTTATGCTGACAGATAGGGAAGTTAAAAGTAAGGCAGCATAACCAACAAATATGGAGTAATAGACTTACGTGGAAGCACTTAGTGGTGACTCATCTGCAGCCCATGTTTTTCCCAAAGTAGTCATGGCAACACCTGCCATGCTCACCAGGACAGCTATCACCTTTGCTGCATTTAAAGAATCTTGACCCAAAAACACACCGATGAAAAGAGTAAAAAGTCCAGAAGTTGATGACAAAACTGTTGTACTTGCAACACTCGTCCGTGCTAGTGCAGCATTTGATAGGTACTGTCCACGACAAAAAAATAATAACTAAGAACTTTCTTGAATTCCTGCTAATTTTATGATCTGGAATCCTATGCAAAACAGAATAGAAAACCTAGCAAATATATGCGGACAAGCAATATAGAAATATTCTTATCTTGATTTTGTACATTCATCTTACATCCTTGTTGGTATTTTACCTCAGTTACAAACCAGATAGGGGCAATATAAAAACCACACATAGCGATTTCTCTGATTGTGGGCTCTTTGTCGTGTATAAGAACATTCAAATCATCCTTGTGTCTAGAAACTAATGGCTTTCCCTCTTCTGAAGATGCAAGGTCCAATTCACTGTCTTTTTTAGTCAAAGTTCCCTGAAGTTCCATTTCAAAGATTTTGCGACTCAGAGGAGAGCTTAATTCATCAGAAGACCCATTTACATTGGTTGCATCATTACCACTTTTAGAAGACTGTCGCTTTAGCAGATTACGTGTCCAATCTTTAAGGAATGCCACTGGGACGTAAACCACCAAAAGAGAAGCTCCAAGATATGTCACTGCAAATGGCTGCTTATAATCGGCAAAGATATCCTGTTGGGCAATGCATTTTTATATTAACACCTCGTTGATTAGGCCAAAGCATTAAAGTTCATTCATTTCTATGACTTTCAATAAAAATTAAAGTATTCTCCGTAGCAAACACTTGAACTAACATAATTCCTACAATCATGTACCTACAATCCATTCCCTTGCAAAGAAACCAGACAGTAAAGAGTGATTGTACCTATGTTACTACATAACTGCATTGTTTTCTCTTATATTCATATACATTAATTCCATTGTTTCAATCACCAACTCGACTAGATAATCAACAATTATTTGCCTGATCATTTTCAATTTCTGCGAAATCCAGCATTCCTCTTCTTCTCACCTCATTTTTGTTGTAAAATGTTGACGAACAGAAACAACCACAACAAACCTGAGGCGTGTATAAACATTTCCCCCACACAAGATTATCCTCCAGGATTCAAAAGGTTCTTCCTTAAAATAAGGGATGCAAAAACAGCAAGATAAAGAATAACATAGGCTGATAGTCTATAACAGCTAGTAAGAAAATTAAATAAAGAGTATGTGGTTTCAATATAAGGGCCAAAAATAAATTATTATCAACTAGTAAGAAAATCAAATGGGAGAATTAAAGAGTTTGTGGTTTCTATTGCTCGGGCCAACCTTACACATGAAAGCCTCCCACCTTTTTCTTATTGATTATTATCTCATATCAAAATTTACTATATAAACATCAAAAAAAAAATTATTTTTATAATGTAGGATTGAAAGCCTATTATTATATACACTCTAGATATATATATAAAAAAATGGTGTTTTTATAACGTGTAATAATAAATATTTTTGGTTAAATAATTCAACTTAAAAGAAAAAAAAAATATTTTTCCAATGTGAAAAAAAATATATTTTAAAATAATTTCTCAAGCTTCATTATTTACAATAATTTCTTGTAAACAAACTTCATAATTACCGAAAAAACACTCACAACACCCATCAAATGTAAAAGGGTGAATTAACACACCTCAGTTTTATAAAAAAGCAATCTCAGTTTCAATTTTTAGCACACAGAATTGTATTTCTTCAACCTCAACAATTCCAGTAACAAAAACACACTATCTAAGACAAAACAATACCAGAGGAAATTCTGATTTCAACAACTGGGCCAACAGCATAATTAGTGACTGGAAAATTTAACCAAATATCTAAAAGCAATCCAATTCTCAACAAGAATAAAGAGTAAATAAAGGGGAAAAATATGAAAAACAAATTTATGATTACCTGGGTAACTTCCGCAGAGGTGACCCATATAATAACAACAGCGGCTATCAAGAACAAACCAGCTTTATATCTCCAACCCATAAATGTTTCACAAATTTAACAAAAACCCAGATAAAGAAAACAGCCAAAGAATTTCAGAGATCTGTAAAATCTCTCAGGTCTTAATTTTAGTATTTTACTGTGCACCGACTACGTATGTATATTCAACTGGCTATAAAATCTTGCAAGGAAAATGAAAGGTCAAGGAATATGTTAGAGATCTCCCGGGCTTTAGATGGCGTGTGCTTCGATGCTTAAACCAGGCCGCTGGTGTAAATTGTGAGCTAAAAAAATGAAAAACAAAGGCCAAGATTCTTGGAAATGAAGGGAGAATTTGGCTAGAAAAAGGAAGAGAGAAGGAAGTTTAATTTGTTAATTAGTGTTTTTTCTTTTGAATTTTGGTGGTATCATGGTTAATTATAGTTCTTAAGGTAATCTGCACGAATTTTCTACTTCAAAATATTTTTTTATTATTTTTAATATTAATATATTAAAATCATTAAAAATATTAAATTGGTATTTTTTTAAAATAAATATATTTTTAAAAAAAATAATTAAAACAAAAACTACAACGTTCTAAAATGAAATCTAAGTTTTTTTTTAAGTTAAATAAAAATAAAATATTGATTTAATAAAATATAATTGATTTATTTTTAATTTGATATTTTTCAAGATAAATATATTTTAAAAAAACACTTTAGAAAAAAAACTACCCCGTAGTGATGCATTGCATTGACTTTTAAGCTAGATAAAAATAAGATATTGATTTAATAAAATATAATTAACGTGATCAGATTTAATTTAAATATAAAAAAAAACTTCAAGAAGTTTTTGTTTTTTAATAACAAAATTACATCATTTTAATAAATCTTCTAAATAAGTTTGAAAATTATGATTAATAAAATTGATATTTTTATTATTATTCTTGATCAATAACAGTATTTAATTTTACTAACTCATTTTTAGTTTAAAATGAAACTTACATTTTTACTTAAAATTAATGATTTTTATTCTCGAAATATTTGTAATACAATAAACATTGTGGAACACATGATAGCTTAAGACAAGAGGAATTCTTTCTGTCATTGGCAATAAAAACAAATATCTTTTATATATAAAGACACATTTAAACCTAGCCAACAATTAATTTCACTCTTTTGTTATGATTTTAATAGCTTGATTAATAGTAGTTATTTTTTAAATTATTTTTTGTTGAAAAATATATTAAAATATTTTTTTGTTTTATAAAATTATTTTTTATATTAATACATCAAAATAATTTAAAAATTAAAAAATTAAAAATTAAAAAATCAAAATCAATTTTAAAAAAAAACATTTAAAACGTACAAATAACAGTGGAAGAAAGATAAATTAGTCCGACCAATTTATGATTCAACAAAGAAAGTAATTAATTTAAATAGGCAAAACGTTAGCCAAGAATAATCATGTCGGTTAAACGCAAAGGCGGCTGGAGCAAACGCGGTTCTTTTAGATTATTTTAATATATTATTAATAAAATTAAATTTTAAAAAATATTATTTTAATATATTTTTAAATAAACCATAATAATTAAAGCTAACTAAATTTACTCCAATCGTGGTCCCAAAAAGGTAGGCACAGAATACTTGTTGGTCATTACATATTTTTTTATTTATTTATAGAATTTGGTCATTAAATTAAATTTTTTTGAAGAAAAATCACATTCCAATTTTTATCCATAAGGGGAGTTTGGTGAGACCATAGTTGAAAAACTCAGTACATTGTTCAGTGAGTCAATTCAACGCCTGAATTGATCCTAATTAAAAAAAAAAAAAATTGGCTTGATTAAAAAACAGCTTAACTCAATTGATTCAAATCTAACCCGGTTAAAATTTAGCTTTCAACTATGATTTTTGATTAAATAAAAAATTAATATAAACAATATTGTTTTAATCTTATTAATTTTTTTATTAATGTTGGTATCCGAGTCAGTTTGCACGTACCTCAATTAATTTTACGGAACCTAAAGTTAACGAATATGTAAACCTCCAATGATTATGTAAAAACGACAAGTGAACGAGTAGTGGGTTGAGGTAAAATAGATACAGATCATATTTTATCATTGTTCATTTGTGATCCATTATTTTTTTCAATGGATTACCCTACTAATTTACTCATTTAAATTTAATTAATTACAATTATTTTTACAATTTAACATTCAAGGATGTAATTTATTTTTTTAAATTAGAGACTAAATTGTATTTAAAAAAGTATGAGGACAAACAAACTTGCTTGCAGGACTAAAATAAAATTTTAAACTTTTAGGGACTGGAGTGAACATTTTCAGTAAAAAAATGGAGGAGGTTCGAGACTGGCAGGTATGGAAGCTTAGCACATGGCTAAGTTTAGATTAATATTTAAAAAAATTATGTATTATATGCTTTTAGCGAGAAATATTGCATGACACACCTTCTCTTAAATAAATGTTATCTAAGAATATCATTTTAGTTTCTAATGTGATGCGTTTAATTATTATTTTTTAATTCTTACTATATGATAAAATGTATACATCTAATTGAGTTTTTAATTATAATGTACAGGAGTTTGAATTTTATCTTGGGATTTCTTACAAAAATTATACTTTAGTTCTATTCATTCAAAAGATGCTCCTTTGTCTTTATTTAACTACTCTTGCTTCTTTTTATGTATTATTTAGACAATATAATGATAATCTAATTATTTATTTTCTCAATTTATTTTTCATAATCAAATGAAATTACTATTGACAAATGTTATTTTCAATTTGAGTTCAACTTTTATTTATAGTTATCATCACAAAGCAAACAACTCCAATTAAAAATTGAGGATCTCTATGTAATTTTAGGTTCAATATGATGGCTACTAAAAACTTACATGGTTATTAACTTTAGAACTCGTGGAATTAGTCGGGATGTGTATAAACTGACCCGAATATCAACATTTATAAAAAATAAACAACTCCAATAAGCAAGCTACTTCAATAATCAATAAAATATAGATTTTCTTTCATTGATTTCGGTCGATTAAAATTATCGAATGGCTAATACAAAATTCAATTGGAATTTTATCACGTTATTTACTTTATTTTCATGATTGTCAATCTTCAATGATTAAAATTGTAACGATCCGAATTATCATTATTCATGAGTATAGATAGCTTTTATCACCCCCGAAGGCAACCCTTCAGGTTCCATGCAACACAGCCTATCATAAGAATTTAGCTCATTATTTTTAATATTATAGTAATAATTATTTATTAAAATATTTTTGTTTGAAAATATATTAAAATAATATTTAAAAAAATTAATTTTAACATTATCACACCAAGATGATCAAAAAATACAAAAAAAATAATAATTTGAAACCAAAACAATTAATTTTTTTAAAATCATAGTGCCACCACAAAAACAAACACTGTATTTTAAGTGTGTTCGGTATTGTAATGTAAGTTGTGTTTTTAAAAGCGTTTAAACTTAAAAATACATTAAAAATATTATTTTTATTTTTATTTTAATATCAACACATTATAATAATTAAACAACAGTAAAAAATACATCTATTTGCAAGACAAATACATTTTTTATCAGTGATATAGCACAAAATCAGCATATCCTCTGGTAACAAATAAATTACATAGACGGCAGGTATAGGCTTAAACTATAGAGAGATGGGGTGGGTGCGATGTACAGATCACCAATTTATAAATGCAAATGCATCATTCATGTGATAAGTATTATTATTATTATTATTATTATTATTATTATCATGGGAGGTTGGCTACAGAGCTTATACTTTGATGGTGTGTAGCAACTACTCAAGCACATTAAAGTAGGCATGTGCTTCTAATTATTTGACCTACCTTCTTTCTAGCTACTTATTTGTTTGTATATTGTTTATTACTAGTAATTTGTGCCCGCCTTCACGTATTTATTTAGTATTTTTAGTATTGAAGTAATGGTGGTTTTTTAAGGGGTTAGAAATATATTAAAATAGTATATTTTTTATTTTTTAAAATTTATTTTTAATATTAGTATATTAAAATAATTTAAAAATATAAAAATATTAATTTAAAACATGTAAACTCAAGCAAATATATAGATAATAGTTGCTGTACTACCTAGGTTGGTAGATTCATTTGGGGAATTTAGATTTCAAAACTCGAGGTAAGTTTCTTCTAGTTAAGCTAGATTTTTAATGAACCGACAAATAATATATTTTTTAAAAGAAAAATGAAATGATGTTATTTTAATTAAAAATAATTGATTTAGAGAGTCGCATTGTAATATATATTAAAAGGAATTAATGTTTTATTGTGGATTGTACAGTGTAGTTCACAGTAAATTAATGATTCATTATGCTTTAGGTTTTTTTTTGTTGTTTTATTTTTTTTAGCTATTTTTTTATACCTTTCGGGATTTTTTTTGCTTATTTCTTTATTTTTTTAATAATTTTTTTTTGTTTAATTTATTTTATTATTGTTTAATTTTTTTATTTAGTTATCAAACTTTCATGACATGTTTTCCGGATTTAACGGGTTAACCTGGTTTGACAAGTTAACCCAGAAATTTTTTTTTGGCTTTTTTTCCTTTGTGCGGTTCACAGTTAAATACTGATGCTTTAGGTTTTTTTTTAAGTTGTCTTATTTTTTTAGCTGTTTTTTATGTCTTTCGGGATTTTTTTTTGCTTCTTTCTTTGTTTTTTTTCTTTTAACAAAATTTTTTTGTTTAATTTAATTTATTAATTTTTAATTTTTTTATTTAGTTATCAGAATTTCATAACACGTTTTCTAGATTTAATGGGTTAGCCTGGTTTGACAAGTTAACCCAGAATTTTTTTTTTGCTTTTTAATTAATTTTTTTCGTTTAGTTTAGTTTGTTAATGTTAAATTTCTTTCTATTTAGTTATCAGACTTTCATGACACATATCCCGAATTTCACGGGTTAACCTGATTTCACGGGCGAACCCAGTTAATTCTGGGTTGACCCGTCAATTTATTTTTGTTTTTTTATTTTCATAAATATTTTTTGTTTAATTTAGTTTGTTAATTTTAATTTTTTTTTATTTAGTTATCAAACTTTCATAACACTGATCCTGAGTTTAACAGGTTAACATGGTTTGACGAGTTAACCCGGATTTTTTTTCTTTTTAATTAATTTTTTTTGTTTAGTTCAGTTTGTTAATGTTCACTATTTTGTATTTAGTTACCAGACATTCATGACATGGATCCATGGTTTAACGAGTTAACCTGGTTTGACAAGTTAACCTGAAATTTTTTTTTCTTTTTATTTTTTTTTCGTTTAGTTTAGTTTGTTAAAATTAAATTTCTTTCTATTTATTTTTTTTCTTCTTAGAGATTTCTTTTCTTTTCTTTTTTTTAATTAATTTTTTTTAATTAATTTAGTTTATTAATATTAAAATTATTTCTAAGTAGTTCTCGGCTGATGCAATTAGTTTTTTTGGTTGTTTTTATATCTTTGACTGTGGACTGCGCAATGCAGTTCACAGTGAAAAGACTGATGTTTTTTTTAATTATTTTTTTTGTTTAATTTAAATTGTTAATATTAAATTTTTTTCTATTTAGTTATCAAACTTTCATGACACGGATTCCGGGTTTGACAGGTTAACCTGGTTTGACAAGTTAGCCCAGTTAATTTTGGGTTAACCCATTAATTTGTTTTTTTCTTTTTAATTATCAAACTTTTACGATGCGAATTCAAGGTATGACGGGTTAACCCAGTTAATTCATATTTTTTTTTCTTTTTCTTCATTAGTTTTTTTCTTCCTGTTGGTTTTTTTCTTTTTAACTAATTTATTTAATTATCACACTTTCATGACACGACCTTGCAGCTAGACCCATGTCCAATGCTATTGGGTCTGGTATTGCAGTCCAGACACTTTTATGCTAAGGGTTAACCCAAGTTTAATGTTATTATTAATATTATAAATATTACTCTTGGGTCAGACGTTACAACCAAACCTAAGACTCTTGGGTATAACTTTGCAAAAAAATCTAACACTTTTATATCTTAATTTTTTTTAAATGCAAAAAATAATTGACTCATGGCATCACGCGGGATATGTAACCAGTAGTATAGTAATTCACCTCATTTAAAAAGATAAAAAAAAGTTACTACATTTAGGAGAACTAAGAACTAAGAAGTGTCTATGATGAAAACAAATTCCACTGAATAATCCCAACAAGCCAACGTGTTTTTCAAGCTAAATAAATCTGAAAGAAAACAGGGTACCTACTTCTACCATCACTAAACTGTTAATGCCAATCCTGAACTGAAGATCTAGAAGCCCTAGTTAATGGCATGTGCTGGGCTATGAAATTTCTTTAAAAATAAATAAGTAAAATAAAATAAGATCAGTATTTCTATTCCAAATCTAGTTTCAAGGTGAAGAACCCCATAATACCTCTGCAACAATAGTGGCAGCCTCTGCCTCAGAAGCAGAGGCCTCCCTGATTCTCCTCAATATTTCCCCTTTAATCTCCTTTTTCTCTACTGGACTCAACCCTTCTCCCACTTCAACTTGCACAGAAAATCTTGCAACACAGCTTGCGAATGGCCAATCGCCCTCAATCTTATCTATTTCCAAGCCCAGTCTCACACCTTCTTCAGTCTCCTTGCTTTGATGTGTCTCAGTCAAGTAGTCTACATGTTTTGATCTTTGCAACTCCACCAACCTCTCTATCAACCCCTTTTCTAGCATTGATTCAATCACTTCTATCCTACCAAAATAAGCAATTTGACAGATACAATCCATTGTTCCCACTTCGATTGACAGATCTTCAGAGCTGCGAAATAGACTGAGAATTCTTAGGATTTCTCCATGCAATTCCATTTCATCAATCAGTGGAGTTCTAATCAATGTGACAAGTGAACAAAGAACCTGCATTGAACAAAAAGAAGCCAGTGGTAGTAAGGCCTGGACAATTCCACTCATCAAAACCATTCCCACAAACACATCTCTATTGAATCTAACCAAAGCAACTATGGCAAGAGCTACATGTTCTCTAACTGTCGTTGAGCAAGTCGAGTCACAAAGTAACAATTCAAGAATGGGAAATACTTTTCCTCTGAGAACCAGTTCTTGATAATCTCTATCAAAACCTTGTGACAAACGCCTTTCGAACCTCTTCAAGACCCTAACTTTCTCTTCCTCAATGCCCACCACTTCTTGAAGTGTCTTGACAAGATTTTGTACGTTTTCTTTATCAATACATGCCTGAATTTCAATTTCCATAGTGAATGCAACTTGGTAAATTTCGCACCTTGTGATCTGGCGGAAAAAGAAGGATTTAAGGCTGTATTCTCGATACCTTTCGAGCTTTCCAAAAAGGGTTTTAAGGTTGCATAGTAATTGAGTAAGCTTGAAAAAATCTGGATCAGTAGATAATATGGTGTCTGCTTCACTTTCAAGGTTTAAAATCGTTTCCATGTTGGGTTGGGGATCGTTTGTAATAAAGATGGGATGGATTTGTAGATCTTTCGAAGCTTTCTTGAGAGCTTCCAGGAACTCTAACAAAGAATGCTTATCTTGATCGCTCTTTGATTGTTCCATGGCTGCTTCGATTCGAAGCTCGGGAAAGATGTTAATTAGTTTGCATGATGGAGTTTAGGTGGTCTCTCCACCAAAAACGAGATCTACCAGTCAACAACGGTAATTCGCAACTATCTTTTTGTTATTTTTTTATAATATTTTCAGTTTGATTCCTTAATTTCTACTGTAATAATAAGTCAGCATGAATATGATTTAAATTAAAAGAGTTGTCAATGATCACGATACTTGTAGAGTAAGATACATGCATTTCCTTGGTCACTTCCTCGTTTCTTTTTGATAGGCAAAACAGAGTACAAGTAATTAAACAAGATCAAAAACAAAATCAGACTATATTACTGTCAAAACTCATGCCACTGCTTCTAAAGTGCAATTCTTCATCAAAAGCAGATACCAATGCCAATCGACTAGAAGAAAATCCTGCAGATTCCAGTAGTTTTTTGAAAAAAAAACAGAGTTCGTCAAGAGTTTTTTCCCGGCCTAAAACCACGTATTGCAAGATTGTCATTTGCTATGATCTGAGAAATTTAATTAAAAGAATATTTGAACAAGAAATCAATGCAAGATGAATTATAATCACCCAGATCACAATTAAGTATTATTATGTTAGACAATGGCCGCAGTAAGCTTAAAAATGGAATAAAATGTGAGAAATTCACCATCATATGTACACCATGACTTTTCTATGTTAACGAAGAGTATAACATGGATTTTTTCTGTTTTCATTCAATATACAAGATCATTGATTTTATAACTTTAACATGAACCGTTTAAACTATCTCGTGGATCTACTTTTTATTATAATTTTTTTAATACAATCTCACTCTCATAAGTTTATTTTATGAGAAATAATTGGAGGGAATTATAAATTATAAATTAAAATCTATATCTTTCTCTTATCTGAAATACTTTTATTAAATTCTGATATATTTTCTTCAACAATAAATCTAAAAAAAACCGAAACCGGTTCAAACCAACTTGTTTCGGTTCTGTTTTTTATGACAAAACCGGTTCAAACCGGTTTAACTCGGTTTTTTTCCGGTTTGGGTTCGGTTTGGTTTTTTCAGTTTCAAGGTTATAAAACCGAAACCGAATCGAACCGGTCGATTTTTTTAAAATTTTAATCAGTTTTTTTTCACGGTTTGGTTTTTTCGGTTATTTTTTTTGTTTTCTTGGTTTAATCAGTTTTTTAGTTTTTTTCTCACCCCTAATTATATATATACTTATAAGATTTATTTTGACAAAAGAGAGAAAAATCAAGATGTAAGAAGAATACGATAACAAAAAAAAAATAGAAATGTTTTAAAACTTGTATAAATTAAAATCTATTTCTAACAAATCTTATTGGAAATTATATGGTTGAAATCATTATGAATCCATTGATGTTTAAACCTCCGAAAACTTCCTTATATACTAAAAAAATTCATTTTCAACAAATTTTGGTATATAAATATTGAGATTTCAGGCATTACAATAAAAAAAGGAAGAAATTATTAAAAACAAATCATAATAAAAGAAAAAGATAGAGAGAAAGTCATATTGGAGTTTTAAGATAAAAGTATATATATGATATGTGTAGGTGTATGGAATATATTGCAGAAAAGTCTTAAATGGATACACCATCTTAAGGAATCATAAAATTTTCTACTTGGAAATTATTAATTATCCATGGCAGAAATCTTTCGAATCAATGCCACTTAAGGGAAGAAATTTCTTACGTAGGGAATTACTGTCCCTTTTGCATTGACCCACACAAGCCGCCATAGTTAAATTTGGCTTTTATTAAAAAAGAAGTATTTAGGGAAACTTAACATACTAATCCACAAAACCGAATAATATGGTTAAAGTAAAATCCGTTTAATTTAAATTATAATGAATACATAAAAGGAAACTATAATAACCATGGTTTTAGGAGAAACCAACGGAACATTTTCTCCTTATATTTATATATATATATATATTAGAAATAATTATAGATAATAGTTACTCATAGACATCATAAAATTTTAATTAAATCATTAAGTACGTACGTAGTTTT
>Ga0325411_1005464_pt1 | contig 14048 bp, 11 predicted proteins | sample PopdelMetagenome_13_FD_206181 | JGI IMG/M metagenome (GOLD analysis project Ga0325411, IMG submission 206181) | Populus deltoides microbial communities from Bellville, Georgia, United States - Xylem-PdIQD-R4 | ecosystem: Host-associated > Plants > Phyllosphere > Stem > Wood/Secondary xylem... | reverse complement strand
TTAAGTACTTCAATAACTATTTTCCTAAAAAAGGAGAAATAGCCTTGCATGAAATCTTCAAGATTTGACTTAGAGGAGCTAAATTGCTGAAATAAAAACTTGGATATCGGTTTAGATGCTTCGGAACGTAATTTGGACTCGTTTCTTCACGAAACCTGTTTGTTGGCAGAATTCAGATGTCATCTTTGAAACATCATATCTCCATCATATGATATCTTTTTTGGCTGAAATTTGGAGTGTTTATAGAAATTTGAGTCATGAATCCAAAAAAATTGAGTTTGCATCAATTGGACTTTTTTAGCTCCAGATATTCAAGTTGGAATAGCTGAAGGTCAACACTGGCAGATTGCGAGATTTGACTTTGAAGGCTGCGATTTCCATGCTCTTCCTTATTTTATTTTCTTGCCTTAGATTTCCAGAAAGGTATGGATGTTAGCTTTTTAATGCCACTAGAATCACTTCATTTCAATCTCCAGAGTTCACGCTCTGCACAAAACATCGACTGAAGGTCAAATCTGCCAATTATCTCCAATTTACTCCTTTTTGCATCTTTCATCCAAAAGTGCCTTCAAAACATAAAACAAAGAATATCAAGGCATTTTATATATAAAACATAGGCAAAAAACTAGTTAAATGTGGGTGAAACTATTGAATAATATGGTTGCATCATCTTTATGCATATGCCCTCACAGACTCTTGGTTTTCTTTATTCATAGCCATTATGATGGTTTAGTCAGGAGCAGTTTTCAGATTGAATTTATACTGCTTCAATAAGGCGTATACCAGGTCTTTTCATGTCTTGATCCTGATATTATTTAGCCTTATATACTAGCTCAAAGCGGATCCAGTGAAACTATCTTGAAAAAAATAAATCAGCATCTTGTCAGTATAGATCATTTCAACCATTTTGTTGCACTATGACCGGAGATGGGTGTTTGGGCATTCTAGTCCGGTATACTTGATGAAGTTCGACACTTTAAACTTCTTTGGCACTACAATGTTTGGAACCAAACAAACTTCAACTGCTATTATAGGGTCAACCAAATTTTTTTCTTCAATTGCTCTTAATCTCTCTTATAGGGCAACCCATTTATCATGGTCTGCGGGATTGGTAGACCTATTGTCAGAATATCCTTTCATTCTTTGTTCTAAAATGATTTGAGTTTGACTCGAATAGATGGGAGTAAAAGGGATAAAATGATGTCCGGTTACTGAGTTTGCCCCCAAGTTTTGAGATGTGTGAGGGGCGCGGACTGATGGTGTTTTCATAGGAGGCTGTGCAGATGTTCCTTATCCATTATTGAAACCCAACACTTGTTCAAACAGATCTGCAAGTCTAGTTACTTTGCCTTTTATGCTCTCAATTTTCTTTTGATAATGAGCCTTCAACTAAGCTCTTTCTTCATTTTCCATCTTTCAGGCGTAGCAAACCTTGGGTGGGGGACCTATGTTTCAACCTGACAATATGCATGATAAATGTATGAGTATATTTCTATACGATAAACTCGTCCTTCAAAGGTAAACACATGGCCATAAATCTTGTATGATGAAACAAGAACTTTGGTTCTTGTTCAAACTCTACAACATAATTTTCCTAGGTAACGACCATTGTGTTAACAATAATTCTTGAGTTCAAGATGCTTCAAGAAGGGCTTGTTTCGATGCAAAATAATAGGTAGGAAGCATACACCCTAAATGCAGGTTCTAATTCTTTTATGTGAGATAAAGGGTAAGTCAACTACTTAGGCTCTAAAAAGGGTTCCTTGCTGTCCTAGTGATCATCCTCAAGGCGATATATGGGCTTAATAGTTAATTGGATGACATACAAACCAATCATTACCATTCTAAGCACTCAGCGAAGAGTTGAGGTTTACACAAACTTAAACCTTGACTAAAATTCGTAAGGTAAGTTGTTAGTCCCTTTCTTAACCTACAGTCTTTTCAGTATAACTCTCATAGAATAAGTGAATGATGCATGAATCAATTCTATACAATGTATGAATAAATATATACAGAATTAAAATGTATGAGCAAATAAGGAAATGCATATTAATAAAAACACACAAACCAACCATAAAACACGATAATCAGACAAAAACAAAGCTTAGTTCACAAGGTCCCTAGTGGAGTCGCCATTCTGTCGCACGTGTGCGGCGTCATCCACTCTCGTATGTATCTGGAAAATATAGGGAGACAAGGATTTCTAGTCTTTTATTAGTGGAATGAGAGAATGAGAGTCACCATTTAGTATTTTGGTCACTAGGAACCCTAATTAATGTCAAAGATCGGGCACGGGGACTGGTTGTGTAAAGGAAATGTATTAGCACCCCAAATACACCCTACCTAAGGTAAGCTGGATTATTTAATTGTCTGATATATGCTAAGGTGCTATTGTATTTCTAATTGTTGGTCCATCTATTGTTTAAGAAAAATCCTTCTCAGTAAAGAGATCCTTATCTTATTAGGTAAAACCTAACTGTTCTAACGTCAACAAAAGAATTTAATATCCAAAATATGTCTTACGTATAATATCGTAGCCCCATATACTAAAAGAAAACAAAATAATTTTTTCGTTATTTTTGAAATATTGGCCTGGTTCTCATGACTTTAATAAATTGGTTATTAAAGCCAAAATACATGCTAATACATATTTTTGAATTTTTTTCATTGTATGAAAATACAATATGATTTTTTTTTTTTAATCTTTGAGAGACTTGGTTGTATGCATGAATACAAGACTTTTTTTTAATATAATGTTTTGCAATGTTTTGATGAAAACCATGTATTTTGATACCGGATTTGTATAAAAATACAAACCAATATTAAGCAAAATTGATAGAAAAATACGCGGGAAAATCACAAATTTTTCGAAAGGAGTTTTTCAATTTTTTTTTACTACGTTGTACCTGGCCCAGTGCATTTTGAATGAGGCCAGTCTGGCCCAGTAAATAGTAGGAAAACTCTCCACTGTTCACTTTGCAAAACAGTGGTCACGGGGGCAAATAAAGCATGAGAATAAGAAAAGGAGGAGGCAGGGAGGGGGGCAACTGATCGAGTAGTGGTGCTGGCGGTGGTGCTGGTAATTCTTCTTCCAAATAACGTGGTCGTTCGCCAACAATTTTTTTTCTTCTTCTTCTCTGTGTGTATTGCCTCTGTTTCTTCTTCCGTTCTTTTCTTTTCTTTCAAGTCTTTCTCTGTTTGATTTCTCTCTGTTCTCTCGTCCTCTTCTTTGTTTTTCAACTCTCATAATCCTCTGCTTTTCCTTTCTTTTTTTCTTTTCTGTTTTGTTATCTCTCCCCTGTTCTTCTCTCTTTTCTTGTTTCTCATCTCTCTCTAAAACCTTTCTGTTTTTCTACCCTCCCCTATTTTTTTGTTCCCTCAACCTTCTCTTCAAGTCTCTCTTTCTCAACACTTCTCTGTTTTTCCTCTATTTTTTTCACCCCTCTGTAATCTCCTTCAAAACTCCCTCCCCTCTCACCTCCTTCTCCCCTCTTATATTTATAAGGGCAGGGGAGAGGTAGCCACCCTACCTCCATCCAATCATGGAGGCAGGGTAGGGTGGCTGGCGTGGCCGCTATGCAGTCGCCTCAGCCGCCCATAGGGCATGGCTCCCCTATCTAATCTTCATCATGGTGGCGGGTGAGAGGCGTGGTTGGTGTCAAGATTTGGGCAAGTGGGGAGAGGGAAGGAGAGAGAGCGAGAGAGAGAGAGAGAGAGAGAGAGAGAGTGGTGTTGCACAGTTGAGAAACTTCTTCTTCCCCTGCCTCTGTGTGTCTAGGGTATGAAGAAGCACAATGTCGTTCAAAACGGTACTGTTTTGTGCTTCCTCTTTATCTCTGTTTTTTTTGGAACAAAGCATGACACAACACCGTTTTTCCCCAAACGTGCCGTTTCATTTAAAAGGAAAAGGCATCAAAACATGTTGATGTCTAAATCAGTCCTCAATTTATGATTTGTTCAATCAAGTCTTTAATTGCAATTTTGATTTTAAGAATCAATTCAATCGCCGGCTTTGAACTTCGTCGTATTTTTCAATTTGGTCCTTAGTCTCGGATTTATGCAATTTGACCCTCAATTGATCAACAAACTTTCAATTTCTTCAATTTAGCCCCTGATTCGATCAATTCCAAGCCCTCTATTTACGCGTCTTTTCCAGTTTGGTCCATGGTTTTAGATTTCTTCAATTAAGTCCCTAATTGGCCATCAAACTTCAATATTTATGCAATTAAGCCCCTGATTTGACCAAATCAACTCTCAAAATTATAATTTGACCCGAAAACTTTAATTTCTTCCAATTAAAGCCCAATTTGATTTAAAATTTAAATTTTCTTGCAATCAAACCCTCCATAAATTCAATTAAACTTTCAATAAAATTTAATTGAGTCTATAAACATCTGATTTTTGACATTTCTTCCTCAAATTGAATTTTCTTTGTCAATAAGGCTCTCATTAGTCAACGATATACTGTCAAAATTCAATCTTTGTATTTTTGAATCTTCTCAACCAATTTTTAGCCATTTTCTAAGCACTCTGGCATCATCTTTTCACTGCTATTATTTTTTGGATTTCTTCCGAATATATATATTTTGTATTTTCTCTTTTTTGTGTGGGGATCCAAAAATGGATAACAACAATCTTAGTCACCACATAAGAAATGGAGGCCAATTTAAGCAACTCCTATATAATCCTATGCAATTCACATCCAAGCCAGGCTAGAAAAATTCTGAAAGAAGAAAATTTAAGTCATTCAAACTTATTGCTTCAAACTAGTACATTTTGTTCTTTTGTCTTGCACATTATTTTCTCCATCTACATTTACTAAGTTTATCATCAGAGGGTTTTCTATTCTAACAGGGAACTTGTTTTTTTTGTAGGAACAACCATGCCCCCTAAAAAAAAATGACCCCCAACCCATACACTTAAGCCTAACCTAATCCAATCCTAGTGTTTTTATGACTTTATTTATTGGAAAATAAATAAAAAGCTAGTTTATTCTTGTTTTACAACTTTTCCCAAAACTCTTTTCATGGCTAATGACATAAACTCTCTGGGATATGGGAGAGTAACTGATCTTCTTACCTTAGAAACTCTAGCTTTTTTAGATCTTTCATAACTCTCCCATTAAATGTAAGTGCTTGACAATGTTGTTTCAGCTATATAAGAACAATTTCTCACTCTTCCATTCCCTCAACGTGATCATTAATCACACAAACTCCTAAGAGTGAAGAACATTTCCACCAATTATAAGATTCTATACTATGTCATTGAGTGTTATACACTCATTTCTATAAAGATTGTGTCTCTGTGAAGGTGACAACTATAATGGTCTTATGGATCCTAGAGAGCATATACAAAACATAAGAAGCATAATAAAGCTTTTAATGCAAAAAAGTAACACTATGTAAAAAATTATTCCAGCTACATTGTGTGGATTTAGTAGGGTCTGATATCATAACTTTTAGCCTAGATCTATCCTTGGCCTTCATGATATCTACATTAAGCTTATCTCTAATTTTATAACTAACATACGAGCTAAAAAAAGCATGATTGCATTCTTCATCAACACCTAACATGAAGATGAAAGCATCAAAGCATATATCTAGAGATTTAATGAGGAGTGCTAAAGTGAAAAATGTACTCAAACCAATTACCAATGAAACACTGATTAGTAGATTCTAAAACTATTATTTATTGGAACATTTGTATACTCTCCTTGATATAATTGCCCTCAACATGAAATAGGTAATAGAGAATTATATTGGAGTAGAATAAAAAAACATGACCAGACTAAGACACCCTTATTTCAAAGAGTATAATCTCCTCAACGTCATCAATCTCTTACTAGGACATTTAGTAAGAGCACCAATGAGTTCATTAATGATCACCTAATAGTTCATGAGCCCCTAGCCACACCTCCTAACACTACATGTATTAAGGTGTTGTCTACCATTTCGAGAAACAATTTTTCTAATACTTATATCCTATGAAAAGTGATATGAACACAAGAAATTCTAACAAGTTCTATCACTTTTACCATGACAATGATCATGACACTGATGTATGTCATGCTCTGAAAAAAGAGATTGATTGTTTGATCTTGAGGGTGTCAAAGCCTAATTTTGACCTTTTTTTCCTTAAAAATATGAAAACAAGCAAACATTCCAAAGAAACATGTTTTTAGTTATTCACGGGCCTATTTTGAGAATGCTTTCCTGAAAAAGTAAAAAATTCAAAAATATTTTTTAGAGCATTTTAGCTATTAACGCACTCATTTTAAAATTCTTGATTAATTTCCAAATGGAATTGACATTGTCATTGTTTTTTTTAAATCAAAATACAAAAAATAAGAAAAATCAATATAGGGAGCAAAGTGGACAAATGAACTAAAGTGTAAGATAAGAGAAGTAAAAGACAAAAATAAAATAAAGTTTCTTGGGGACTAAGTGATTGAAAAAAAGAAATAGCTTAAAAATAGTAGAGTGATTAGTACTTAAAAGTGCATTCTCATTAAGGCTTTATATCATCGTATTGCACTAAAGTATCGTTAAATTCCCTAACTAAAGCATGTTTTATAATAACAAGTATGATAATATAATATATCTTTAATTTATGGTAAATGCTTATTTTGAATGCAGGTATATCTCACAATTCAAAGGATTGATTAATATGATTAACTATTGAAAGTGAAGAGACAAAAAGAGGACTAGGCTAAGAGAAGAGATGCTGGTTCAATTCCAAACTGGAACACCATTCGGTTATTTGATCATAACTGGAGTTGTAGAACTCTGATTTATGTCCACTTTATATGGATGGAAAGATAAGACATAGACCTAAAACTTTTATGAAGAGTTTAAGACTCCATTTTGCCGTTTTCAAGTTCAAATCTTAGCAACAACGGAGAAGTCGGAACCTGTCCTGCAGCTCAAACACTGTTCAGTTTTCAGCTCATATCTTGAGTTCTAGAAGTCCAAATGAGTTCTGGTTTTTTTTTATTGGAAAGCTGAGATAATTGCCCACGGCTTTTATGAACAAAGGGCTCAAATTTTGATGTTAGTAATGACGTTTTGGTCAGCCAACAATATCAAAAATCTGCCAACAATATCAAGAACCAGCAGCCAACAATGTCAAAAACCAGCCACCAAATTAATGTTTGCCTACCAATCAATAGCTTTGAATCTTAGCTTATAAAAGGAGGCATTTGCCATGTATTTAGTCATATTATTTTTCAGATCAAAATCATCTTCTTGCTTTCTCTCTTTATATCTTTGTAATGTTCAAGTTTTCTTTCATGCTATATTAATCTCTTGTTTATGCCTTTTCATTTCGTTTCCTATACTTAGTTAACTTATATCATGTTTATGTTCTTATGTTGTTTATTTATGTTTTTCTTCTTCATTATGTTTAGCTAAGTTAATTATGTCAAGGTGAAAAGGTTTTACTAATGGTGTTAGAATAGGTATAATATAAACTCAACATGGACTTTAATGTTTATATCCAAGAAAGTTTGTTATTAACATGTTTTATCTTTTTATCTTACTAATTCTTAATACCTTGCTTGTTAAATGGTTAATCTAGATTTGTGTTGTATAACACTTGGTACATCAAATGCTTGATCCTTCATAGTTTTCGGCCGACATCGTTATTATGATAGGAACTTGATTTGTTGTTAACATAAGCTAGCAACATGAATGCCTGATGATATTTATAAGTATGGTGTTACTTGAATAGGATAATTAATATGATCATGTTAATACTTTATAATGAGCCATTAACGATAAATCATCTGATTGGAATCTCCTTTGTGTGTGGTTTCCAATTGAGTAATAAAAAGAGTTTATATTATATTTATTTGAAATACCATTAGTGGATCCTCTAACCTTGACATCTGTTTTATCCTTGTTTAATCTTTTCATCATTATTACATCCCAAAACTTCTCTTCAACATCAATATCATTTTATTGTTTGTAATTTATATAATTCACCTCCCCGTGGTTCGATCCTGGCCTTGCCGGGTTATTTATTACTTTGACACTCCTGCACTTGGGATAAGATATCAACTCTTTGATCGTGTCAAGTTTTTGGCGCCGTTGCCGGGGAGGTAAGTATTGTATAAATTATATTTTTCATTTATTTTCTTTTCTTTTCACTTTTATTTGTTTTTCTAATTTTTGTTCCTTTTCTTTTATTTTCTTTTCTTTTGCACTTGCATGAGAGTTTGGACACGTACATTAAGTGGTAGACTTTCTAGAAAATCCTTATTTTCTTTAGAAAACATGGCCGAAGAAGATAACCAGTCAATACATAATGAGGATAATGAGAATAATCATGTGAGAACACTTAGAGATTACATGAATCCAACAAGAACAAGTTCACCATCATGTATTGTTTTTCCTCCTGATGCATCTCATTTTAATTTTAAGCCAGGTATTATTCAACTTTTACCCACTTTTCATGGCTTAGAATTAGAAAATCCATACTTGCATTTAAGAGAATTTGAAGAAGTTTGTAACACCTATAATGACTTAAATTATAGCATGAACACCATCAGATTAAAGCTTTTTCCTTTTTCATTAAAAGATAAAGCTAAAACATGGCTATAAAATATTAGGTCAGGATCCATTCGTGCTTGGGATGAAATGCAAAAACAATTTTTAAAGAAGTTTTTTCCGTCTCACAGAACAAACTCTTTCAAAAGACAAATCACCATTTTCACTAAAAAACCAGGAGAAACATTTTACAAGTGTTGGGATAGATATAAAGACTTGCTTAATACCTGTCCTCATCATGGTTTTGAAACAAGGAGATTGGTTTCACAATTTTATGAAGGGTTAACACCTAAAGATCGGCAAATGGTGGAATTGATGTGCAATGAAACTTTTAAAGATAAAGACCCTGATGAAGCAATGGAGTACCTAGACTTGCTAGCTGAAAATGCTCAAAATTAGGACACCACAGGTACGTGTGAGGCACCAGGTAAAACTCAACCCCATACATCTAATGGAGGCATGTACAACCTTAGGGAAGATCATGACCTCCAAGCCAAATTTGCATCTTTAGCTAGAAAAGTTGAGGCACTAGAATTAAAAAAGAGTGGTCAAATAAAATCTGTTCAAGAAATTGTGTGTCAAATTTGTGAAACTAATGAACACTCAACCAATGATTGTCCAACTTTGCCTTCTTTTAAGGAATGTCTCCATGAACAAGCCAATGCTTTAAATAGTTTCCAAAGGCCAAGTCATAACCCATACTCGCAAACGTACAACCCTGGTTGGAGAAATCACCCAAATTTCAGTTGGAAGAGTGGTAACAATAATGCACAAACTTCACAGCCACCATTTCAAGCACAACATAATTTTCAAAATTCTCATGGATATGCACCTCCTTATATTCCCCCTCCTAGAAGAAATCTTGAGGAAACACTGCATGCATTCATTGAAAAGCAAGAGACAATCAACACTCAAAATGCTCAAACCATGGCAGATCTAAAAGATACTCTTGCAAAGTTCACATCTGCTCTTAGTTTTCAGGAGAAAGGTAAGTTTCCATCTCAACCCCAGCAAAATCCCAAAGGGCAATACAATTCAAGTGCAAGTGGTTCCGGAAGCCAACATATGGATCAAGTCAAATCAGTCACTACTCTTCGCAGTGGTAAGGTTATTGAAAAACCCGTTCTTGAACCTTGTGAGAAAGAAGATGAGTTAGTCTTTGAGGGTAAGGAAAGGGTTGAACCTGAACACTGCAAGGAGGAGACTGATTCCCCACCAGCACTTCCATTTCCTCATGCCATGACCAAACAAAGGAAAGTCAATCACAATTCTGAAATCTTTGAAACTTTCAAACAGGTAAGGATCAATATACCTTTGTTAGATGCTATTAAACAGGTACCGTCTTATGCTAAATTTTTGAAAGATCTGTGCACTGTGAAGAGAAAACTGAATGTGAAAAAGAAAGCCTTTTTAGCCGAACAAGTAAGTGCCATTCTTCAGAATGATAATGCTTTGAAATATAAAGACCCTGGTTGTCCTACAATTTCTTGCTTTATTGGAGAACATAAAATTGATAGAGCTTTACTTGATCTTGGAGCTAGTGTGAATTTACTTCCATATTCGGTTTTTCAAAGTCTCAATCTAGGTGAGTTAAAACCTACTTCTGTAACTCTTTTACTTGCTGATAGATCTGTAAAAGTGCCTAGAGGAATAGTTGAAGATGTGTTAGTACAAGTTGATAAATTCATCTTTCCTGTGGATTTTATTGTCTTGGATACACAACCTGTTGAAGCATGCAATTCAATTCCTGTTATTTTAGGACGTCCATTTCTTGCAACTTCTAATGCATTGATTAATTGTAGGAATGGAGTGATAAAGTTGTCTTTTGGAAACATGACATTGGAGATGAATGTTTTTAACATTTGCAAGCAACCTGGAGATGATAATGAAATACAGGAAGTAGATTTTATTGAAATTTTTTTGTTATTAATTTGAAAATTCTTCTAGTGAAACTGAGTTTAATGAATCTGATGATTTACAAATGGTTTATTTTCAGGAAGCATCAAAGGCAAATAGTTGGAAACCAAAAATTGAGGAATTGCCACCACGATCAATTGAGTCCATACCTTCAAGTGTTCAACCACCAAAACCCGATTTGAAGCCATTACCATTTAATTTCAAATACTCATTTTTGGGAGAAAATGAAACTTTTCCGGTAATAATTTCTTCCAAACTTAATGTTCATAAAAAAGGTAAGTTATTACAAGATCTGAAAATGCACAAAAATGCATTAGGATGGACCATAGCTGACATAAAAGGAATTAGTCCTTTGATTTGCACACATAAGATTTATTTGGAGGAAAATGCTAAACCCTCTAGAGAAATGCAATGAAGGCTTAATCCTAATATGAAAGAAATAGTGAGGAATGAAGTCATTAAGCTTCTAGATAACAGAATCATTTATCCTATTTCTGACAGCAAATGGGTAAGTCCTACCCAAGTTGTACCTAAAAAGTCTGGAGTTACTATGATAACAAATGAGAAGAATGAGTTAATTCCAACTAGGACTCTTATTGGTTGGCGCATGTGCATTGACTATAAGAAACTTAATTCAATGACTAGAAAAGATCATTTTCCTTTACCTTTCATGGATCAAATTCTAGAAAGAGTTGCAGGTCATGAATTTTATTGTTTTCTAGATGGCTATTCAGGTTATAACCAAATTGAAATTGCATTTGAAGATCAAGAGAAAACTACTTTCACATGTCCATTTGGTACGTTTGCATACCGAAGGATGCCTTTTGGATTATGTAATGCACCAGCCACGTTTCAAAGATGCATGCTTAGCATATTCAGTGATATGGTTGAACGTTTTCTTGAGATTTTTATGGATGATTTTTCTGTTTTTGGTGATTCATTTGATGATTGTTTAACTAACTTGGAAAAGGTTTTGAACAGGTGTGAAGAGAAGAATCTTGTGCTAAATTGGGAAAAATGTCATTTTATGGTAACAAACGGCATTGTACTTGGTCACATTGTTTCATCAATAGGAATTGAGGTTGACAAATCTAAAATCGAGTTAATTGCTAACTTGCCAACACCAAAATCTGTTAAAAACGTTAGATCATTCTTAGGACATGCTGGTTTTTATAGAAGGTTCATCAAAGATTTTAGTGTAATATCTAAGCCATTGTGTAACCTTCTAACAAAGGATAATGTTTTTGAATGGACTGAACATTGTGAAGAAGCCTTTGTTAAACTTAAAAACTTGCTTACTTCTGCTCCTATCATTCAACCTCCTGATTGGTCATTACCTTTTGAAATAATGTGTGATGCTAGTGATTATGCCGTGGGTGCTGTTTTAGTACAAAGAAAAGATAAGAAACCCTATATGATTTACTATGCAAGTAAAAATTTAAATAGTGCTCTAATGAATTACACTACCACTGAAAAGGAATTACTTGCAGTAGTATTTGCATGTGAAAAATTCAGATCTTATCTTGTTAGCTCACCTGTTATTGTTTTTAGCGATCATGCAGCGTTAAAATATCTTCTTTCTAAGAAGGATTCTAAGGCTAGATTGGTACAGTGGATTTTGTTACTTCAAGAATTCGATATCACAATCAAGGATAAGAAAGGTACCAAAAATGTTGTTGTGGATCATTTGTGAAGATTGACAACTGATTCGAGATCTGACCTCACACCAATTAATGACTATTTTACTGATGAATCTTTACTTTCTATCTCTACAATGCCTTGGTTTGCTAATATTGTTAATTTTCTTGTTTTAGGACACTTGCTAGCTCATTGGAGTACCCAAGACAAAAGAAAGTTCTTGAACGAAGTGAAGAACTTTTATTGGGATGACCCTTACTTGTTTAAATATTGTCCTGATCAAATATTTCGAAGATGCATTCCCGACAATGAGGTAAGTAGTGTCATTAAATTTTTTCATTCTGAGGCATGTGGAGATCATTTCTCGTCAAAAACGACGACTGTAAAAATCTTACAAAGTGGATTCTGTTGGCCACCATGTTCAAGGACCTACATGAATTCTGCAAAACCTGTGAAAATTGTCAAAAGGTGGGATTTATTTCAAAACATAGAGTCTTTAGATAATCTTCTATTGACTCTTAAGTCTCATCATAATGCAGATGTGCATTGTGCAATTCATGATTTATAGCCTCATTTTTATAAAGAACATGATCGACTTAGTTTTGGGAATCTGACTAAAAAAGACCCTGTTTGTTAATTTTTAAGAAAACTGGATAGGAAGCCTATCCCCGACCCATAGAGGGCGTTTAAGCCGTTCTTGGATGTAAAACCAAGGGAAGATGTGAGCCACAATCACAAATGCTTGTACATACACATGTTTTACAAAAAAAAACAGAGAGAAAGTGAGACTCCAGCTAGCCTGCATATAGGTGGTATGATTGCATTTTTAACTTCTCATCTATAAAATCTTCTCTTCCTTCCCATCATTTCTACTCAACCCATTCATTTAACAGATATAAAAGTGTAAAAATGGCCAGTTCCTCTGTTTCTAAAATAAAAAATATTTGTGTTTTTGGTGGATCCAGTCCTGGGAAAGAAAAAGAGTTCTTAGAATCAGCAAATCATCTTGGTCGAGTACTAGCTGAGCGAAAGATTCATTTAGTGCATGGGGGAGGCAGCCTTGGGTTAATGGGGAGAGTTTCAATAGCAGCATTTTTAGGAGGCAGTCAAGTTTTGGGGGTTATCCCCAAAGCTTTAGCCGAAGGGGACATCATTGGAAAAACAGTTGGAGAGGAACTACAGGTCTCCACAATATCTGAACGACTGTCTGTCATGTTTAATCATGCTGACGCCTTTATTGCTTTACCGGGTGGTATGGGCACTTTAGAAGAGATATTTCATATTTCCTCTTGGACTCAGCTGAACATTCACCTGAAACCTATAAGTTTGCTAAATATTAATGGTTTTTATAATACTTTACTGTCTTTTCTTGATCATGTTGTGGAACAACAATTTCTAACATTTTCAGCGCGACAAATCCTCATCTCTGCTGCTACAGTTGAACAATTGATTAATGAACTTAAATCTTTCATCCCTGTAGTTGATTTCTCTATGAGTCGACTCAATTGGTCAATCACGGAATGTCGTAAAAAGCTTAGATTGGATTTGAGCCTTAGTCTGTGAAAAATTGTGTCTTTTGGTTTTATTAATCGCATAATATTTGTGTTTAGTTCTTTCTTATATTTGTTTAAGTGTGTTTCAGGTTTGTCAATAGTCGCTGTTTCAGGTGATGTCTTCTATACTCTATCTTTCTGCCTTAGAACATTGAGGACAATGTCTGGTTTTGGTTGGAGGGAGAGGGTAGTAGTTGATATTAAAAAAAATAAAAATTTAACTAGCTATGTTTTCTATTATTACAACCATTTGCAAAACTGTTGTTATTAGTGATTAGTACTTAAAAGTGCATTTTTATCAAGGTTTTATATCATCATTTTGCACTTGAAGTATCAATAACTCCTTAACTAAAGCATGTTTTATAATAACATATCTAATAATATAAGATACCTT
>Ga0325411_1005463_pt1 | contig 14049 bp, 10 predicted proteins | sample PopdelMetagenome_13_FD_206181 | JGI IMG/M metagenome (GOLD analysis project Ga0325411, IMG submission 206181) | Populus deltoides microbial communities from Bellville, Georgia, United States - Xylem-PdIQD-R4 | ecosystem: Host-associated > Plants > Phyllosphere > Stem > Wood/Secondary xylem... | reverse complement strand
TAATAAAAATAGTGATTTGATTAATTGAACAATTTTAAAAATACAAAGATCAATTAAATAAATTCAAAGAACATAGAAATTAATAATTGATCAAATTAGAAATACATAGATATAAGTGAATAATTGACACAAATATAAGGATAAATTAAATATATTTTCTAATTTTCTTTTAAATAATTTTTATAATGAATGATTTGATTGGTTTATCTCTAAAGTTTCACTGGATCATTTGAATTGTAAAATCTCAAAAAAAATAGTTTGGTATATTTAGGCTAAAAATTGCTAGGTTAAATTCAAAAAAAAAAAACTTTGGTTATCGAAGGAAATCCTAAACTTTAATTTTTGAAATATGCCTTTGAATACGAGTGGATAAAAGGTTAATTAAGTTAGAAAAAATATGTTATATATAAGGAGTTATAATTTTCATAGAGGATTTGTCATGAATATGGACCAAACATGAATAACAACAATACATAGTCTTATATTTGAATAAAGGCATAAGTTTTATTTTATTGCAATTGATGAAGTTAGAAAAACTTCAAATGCATGTGGACATTTCAACGGTTGTTTAATAGGCTTGAAAAAAAATTGTTAGGCTTGAGATGATCACCATATTCTTCTATAAAAACAAGTTCTTTAGATAGAATATGTGACCCTTGAAAGCCTAAGTTAACAAAGCATAGGAAAAACAATAATGTATATAAAAAGAGTAACAAAAATTTGGGAGAATGTGTCTTATGTTCTATGTGTATGGATCTATTGTGTTGTCTCATACCTGGTGTTATTTTGCTATTTATATACCTTAGAGGCTTAGACCGGATCTATTGTGTTGTCTCATACCTGGTGTTATTTTGCTATTTATATACCTTAGAGGCTTAGACCACATGCATTTTTGTTGTAGGCATTAAGGTCACAAAATTACTCATAAAGAATATTTTCTTCATCATAAATGATCACACAATTAGTCTATTAGGATGAGTTGTTCATGTAGGCACTCATCCTATTAACTTGTAAGATAGAGCTTTCAGATAGGCATCATGTTGACAACTTAAAGAACTCAGGTGAGCGTCGTACTAATAATTTATAAGACAAGAATTCAAGTGTGCACCCACATTGATAATTATAAAATAAAAAATTTAGGACAATGATAGTATATCATGTATGCGTTAAGCCTTATGTCATGTTTAATGTGAGATTTGCTAACACGAAAAGAGTTAATTGTGCTTGTCAATTTAGGTTAGCTACCATTTCCTTATCTTTCTCTTTTTTTTCTCTCTCTTTTCTTTTTTCTCCTCAGTCTTATTAGGCTTGGTTGGCTGAATTAAATTTTGAAAAGTTGTTAAAGAGTCACAAAGTGATATAGAAAAGGGGGAAGAACATTTTTTACTGCATGTCATAGACAAGCTAGCATGCGAATAAGCCTATCATCTTCAAGAAGCGCATTCAATGACTTTTAACCTCCAATGGTGGTCTTTCTTTGTATCATTGATTTCATGTTGGCAAGGGGATTCTTCCTAGTTATTGCATGTCAATGGCAAGTTACTAGTGTAGCTCTGACAGCCTATTCTTGTTTTCTTTCTCTCTCTTTTTTTCCTTTTCTTTTTCTGCTTAGTTAGGCTTTGTTGTTGGGCATGGTTAGGTTAGTTTTTCCCTTCTTCTTTTTCTTCTTCCTTTTTTTTTTACTATCTTATTCTTTGGGCCTCTATTTTCTCTTTTTCCTTTCTCTTCTTATTTTATTTTCTTCTTTTTTTAGGCATGGTTGGGCTTTTTTCCTTTTCTCTTTTTTATTCATCTTCTTCTCTTTATTTGTTTTTTCTTCTTCTTTTTTTTTTTTATGCTTTTAGGTTGGTTGGGTCTAGTGCGCTTAATTAGGACAAAAGTTTCTCCTTTTTTTATATTGTTCTCCCCCCCCCCCCTCTTTTCTTAGGCCTAGTTGGGATTTTTAATTTTGGCCCCAATAATTTCTCTTTTGGTCTTTGAAATTGTGTGTGTTTCAAAGACTTCAATTTTATTTTTTATAAAAGGCATGTTTGACATAGTTTTTTTAGGGTGTGTCCAAATTGAAAGTATGCTCAAATATAGATGTGAATTATATTTCTCATGAAGACTTATGGAGATTTTTCATAAAGGCTATTTTTATAGAGAATTTTGCAGAGTGTTTTCATAGATACTGCTTTGTTACTATGGAATTTGTCTAAGTTTTTGAGAAAAATGGCTATTCATATCCTTAAACTCTAATGGAAAATTTTAGAGATTAGGGTTAAATAGAGATTTCTCTTGTACTAAGGTAATGGAAAAGTATTATGGAGTTCATCTTCACTTGAGGTGAAGAATCCTATGGAGCAAATGCTATGGTATAGAGATATAGAGACATGGAGATTTTATATAGAGATCTCGTTTGGAAAGATAAAGATTTTGTATAGAAAATTAGAGATTTTATGTGTTTGTATGGAGACATGGAGATTTTGTATAGAGATTAAATTTGGAGATATCGAGATTTTGTATAAGGATATTGTTCGGAGAAATGGAAACTTCATATAGAGATTTTGTGTAGAGAATAATGGAGATGATCAATCTTATAGACAAAAACATGACAAAGAATCATAGAGATAATACCACTTTTATAAAGCTAAAGTTCAAAATGCACTTTAAGTGATCTAAATGATTGAAGAAAAGGAACAATTGATACTTAGATGATTAGAGGCCATTTTGATGCATGTTTAAGGGTTTGAAGATGGAGTTCTTTTGGACATTTAGAAGCTTTATAATGGATTTCTCTTGAACAGGGTCAAAGGTAGACCTAATCCTACTAGCAGAGTGCCTTTTTATTTATAAAGATTTATTTTTTAAATGCTCTACAACTTTAGTTAGCATTGACTGATTGACTCATAATGATCTTTTACCTTTAAAACAAGTGTAGTAACATTCCTTAGATATAATTTTCTCTCATCGTAGCCATTTTCTTATTAGTAGGGAACTTAATGGCTAAGTACATGGTATTGATCAAGATATTTATTTTATGAAGGAAAGGTTTTCCAAGGATGGCATTGTAAACTAGTTTCATTTTAATCTTCATAAAGGTGTTAGCATGTAACATTTAGGATTGTTACTGATGGTTACTGTTATGTCTATGAAGCCTTTAACTAGCATTTCATTTCCTTAATTCCTATTAAAGGAATTTTTACTATAGTCGATTTGGAAGAGTGTGAGTCTAGATGTATTATCACTTTAATAGAGAGGATGTTGATAATATTACCAACATCTAAAAGCACCCTATATACCTTGTGATTAGAGATGATAGTGGTGATCATTATAGTGTCTTTGTGGGGAAATGTTATCCCCTCTCTATCTTAGAGGGTAAAAATGATAGGGTTGTGCAAAGTGTTAAGAAATCATGAGCCAACCGAAAACTACTTTTTGTAGACTTTCTTAGCTCATCCATAATCACCACCTACCAAAATTCTACTAAGGATCATGTTTTTTTCTAGCAAAATTTTGAGATAAGTGTTGATCTCTTTAGTTATAACTTTTTCTTTATGAACTATTAGATATAATATTTAGCAATCAATCTTTCTATTAAAAAAAAACATAACAGTGTTTAGTATCATAGCCTTTTTCTATACATAAAAGATAATATTTTTTTAAAGTTACGTGTCTAGTTTCATTTTTCATTAAATAAGGGTATTGGGGAAATTAAGTTCCTTTAATAGCAATGAATACCACAATTTAGGGTAAAATTCAATAGTGTGGTCATGAGCTTGGAAAACACCAACAAACTATATATTGACTCACTCAGATTCTTTTTTTATGCCCTAAGGTTAATAAAAGTAGGGGACTAATGATGCTTGAGAGTTTTTTCTTTTGTCTTTGATGCCTAAGTTAGCAAAGTATTTGAGAAATATAATGTATAAAAGAATGAGGACAAAGACGTAAGACAATGTGTGTTGTGTGCATACCTAGTGTTTTTAAGGTATTTACATACCTCGGACCATATAAATTTTCATTATAAGTTGTAAGGTCACAAACCTACTCATAGGAACAATTATGATGAATATTTGATTCACCATAAATGTCCATGCAATTAGTGTATTAGGATGAGTTATTCATGTAAGCACCCATCTTGTTAACTCATAAGATATGAATTTCATATAGGTGTCGTACTAATAGCTTGAAGTGATGCAAACCCTGTAGGTATAAAGATCTAGAAACTCAAAGTCAAATCAACATTCCTAAAAAAGTTAATTTTAGGCTTATGATTGAGCTTGACATAATGATAACCTGTACCGAGGCATCATGATTATAAGTAATCAAATCCCCTCTAAATGCCTATAAAGAGACGATAATGAGAAATATAGAAGATATCATGAAGCTTGGTTAAATCTTTGATAAGGAAGAGTAGTTCTATAAGAAACCAAAAGTAAGAGCAAACTCTCACACACAAGTTTTATTTCTAAATAATTAATCATTCTCTGATTAATTTTTTTTAAAACCTAAATATAAGCTAAATAACCTTATTTTTACTTGGTAAAATGTAAACACCCAAAAAAAAAAAAAAAACCAGAAATGACTCCATTGTCGCTGTCAATTTCTGAATCGGCAGTGACACAATTTGACTATCAATTTCTGAATCAATAGCAACACGGTAAAACCCAATAAAAATTAGTGTTCTGAGAAAGAGAGAAGGTGACTCTTCCTCTCCCCAAGGTCCAGCTATAAGCTCCTAGAACCGCCCCTCTCTCCTTCCTAAGAGAAAACTAAATTGAACAATTGCATTCCCACCTTCCTTGAGAGTAAAGTGAGAAAAGATTAGAGGGGAAGAGAAATGACGAAACTTGGAGGAGGAAAAAGCCTAGACCTTCTCCCATAATCGGCTATAGCCAATGCTGCAGCACAACCCCTCCTTCTCAAGGAGAAAAATTAAACATAACCAACCTGCATGCAATCTTCCTTGAGAGTTGAGTGAGAAGTGAGCTAAGTGAAAAGGAAAAAATTCAAAAAAAAGGAAGAAGGAAGAGCCTAGAGGGTCCACTGGATAGCAAGTGAAAGAAGGAAAAAACTGGACTAAAAGAGAAGAACAGACCACCAAACCTCTTTCTAGAGCTGTTGAGAACTATGAGGTATGAACCAGAACTCTTCTCCACTATTCGTGTGATTTTAAGACCATAAAGGAAAATGAAAAACCCAACTAAATGACCTAAGATTTTCCAGCAGCTACTAAGGAAAATTTGACTAAGAAGAAGGATGAAAATGGGGCTAAGTATGAGACCTAATTCCAAAACTTAGAATAAGATAAATGAACAATTTTGTTTGAATGCAAAAAAAAAAACTTGGAGAGATGGCCAGCCATAGTGAGGGCTGGACAGAATATGGATTAAAGGGATAAAATACAAAGATGATGACCTTGTTAGAGTTGTTTAATTATATGAAACCAAAATAGAACCTATGCTTATGTTTATGATAGAATTTGTGTATATGTGAATGATGAAATTATGTGAAAATGTGTTAGAAAGTGTTATGAACAGAATTGTACTATCATTTGAACCTTAGAAGCATGTGGAAACCGGAACTGAATTCACTCCATGTTAATGCCTTGCGTTTATGTGTGTAATGGATGAACTTGTTTAATTAGGAAGCAAATGGTTATACGTACGAGTATGATATATTGTTGGTTATACTATTGTGTTAAACTTAATGAAATGCATGTGAAAGATTGGATGAAAGAGGCATATATATTGCGGCTAACAATAGGAACATTGACGAAATCTCACATGATGAACCTTTATAAGTTGGAGTGAAATGGCATAAATGTGGGACTTGTTTATGTGTTGTTGAATTGTTACAAATTATATTGATGAATTTTGGATAATACCATTGAGGACTTAAAGTGATGTTGGAAGGGATGAATTGGGGAAAACTTTGTTAGATGAACATATGTTGATGTTTGTACTGCTTGGTGATGAGTGATTAATGGAGTGTGATTCAGTGAGGTTCTATGCCCACCTAGGGTGAGAAATATTGGTAGAGGGAAGCCTAGCGTAAGCCTTACGCTTGGCCGAAGGGAAGGAGTGAAACCAGAAACGACTTCATCGCCACTGTTGATTTCTGAATCAGCAACGACAAGGGTTGCATTGATGAATTTTGAGTCGGCAGTGACTCAGTTTCGTCAACAATTTTTGTGCAAGCCATAAACCATATGCGCTGATGATTTCAATGTCAGCCGAAAACTGTGTTGCATTGATGATTTTTTAGTCGATAGCAACTTGGTTTTCATCAACGATTTCTAAGTCAGCAATATCCTATATGGGCTGGTGATTTCTGCCACGAATGTTGTTCTCAGCGAATCAGTTTTTGCTGCCGAATTTATAGAGTCAACAACGAATCAGTTTCGCTGCTGAATTGCGCTGTCAACGGCGAATTAGTTTCACTGTCAAATTATGGTGTCGGCAACGAATTAGTTTTCGCTGTCAATTTATGGTGTCAGCAGCTAATCAGTTTTTTCTATTGAATTCTGTGTTGCCAATTAATCAGTTTTCACTGCCGAATTCCGTGTTCCAGCGAATTAGTTTGCTTATAAGTTTGTGTCACCAACGAACCAGTTTTGCCAATGATTTTATATTCCAGCGAATCAGTTCGCTGACGAATCTATGGCATCTATGAACTAGTTTCGCTGATGAATTTCTGCGACAGATTACATATTAGAACTGGTTCAATGATTAAAACGACTGCATTATACGATTGTAATTTATAATCGCTAAAATGTGAACACGTGTGTTCTTGAAATTTGTATGGTGTCGAGTTGTTTAATTACCGAAATGCAAATATATTGATTTGTGACCATTGATGTGTTAAGTGATGTGACCGGGACCCGATCTACGATCGAACAAGGACATCCCACGAAAAGAGCAGGTAGGTGACTTCCACCCCCTTCTAGTGTAACATTAGTTTCAAAAGTGAATTTATTACGAAGGATCTATTGTTGTGCTATATCGAATGCTAAACTGTCACGAATGGTTGTATGAGTATTATGAAGGATCTATTGTTGTATTGTACTGAACATTAACTATCATGAATAGTTGTATGAGTATTATGCAAGATCTATCTTTATATTATATTGAATGTTAATTGTCATGAATTTTTGTTTGAGTATTGTGAAGGATTTAGTATTGATTTATACAGAATGTTAAATTGTTATAGAATGCTTATTTGAGTATTACAAAGGATCTACTGTTGTGTTATACCAAATGTTAAACTGTTACAGAATTTTGTTTGAGTATTACAAAGGATCTATTGTTCTGTTATATAAAATGCTAAATGGTTACGAATATTTGTATGAGTATTATGAAGGATCTATTGTTGTATTGTACTGAACATTAATTATCATGAATAGTTGTATAAATATTATGAAGGATTTATCGTTGTATTATACTGAATGTTAATTGTCACTAATGTTTGTATGAGTATTGCAAATGATTTAATGTTGTGTTATGCAAAATGCTAAATTGTTGTAGAATGCTTATTTGAGTATTATAAATGATCTATTGTTGTGTTATACTAAACGTTAAACTATTATGAAATGTCTTTACGAGTATTACAAAGGGTCTACTATTATATTATAGTGAATGTCAAATTGTTATGAATCGTCTGAATGTGCATTACAAATGATATATTATCACGTTATAGTGATTTCATAAACCGCCTATGAAACGTTTCTTTGGTTTACGATTAGCTTCAGTTAATGGCATCCGAGACTCATGGCCGGATTATGATTGTTGATTAGCTTCGGCTAATAGCATCTTAGAAGGATGATCGGGTTGTGTTTAATGATTAGTTTCGGCTAATAGCATCTGGGATGGATGGTCGGGTTATGATTGTTGATTAGGTTCGGCTAATGACATCCTAGAAAGATAACCAGGTTGTGTTTGATGATTAGGTTCGGCGAATGGCATCCGAGATGGATGGCCGAGTTATGATTATTGTAATTAACCTCAGTAATAAAAAATTATTAAGGGTGGTATTACGTAAGGAGAAATGAAATAAATGTACTCTTTTGGGCCATAAATGAAAAGTAACATTAATATTCCTTTAATTATCCATTTCTATGTTCTTAAATTACTTATAACGCTTGAAATTATCTTGTGTTGTAACAGGGACGTCACATCAACAAGGTGTGTAAGGAAATTTGTTCCATGACTCACCTTTTGAAAAGAACTATATTCGCTTGTTATCGGCGTTATATATTTTGTAGGAACGGATGTACTAGTTGTATAGTTACCATTCGACATTTTTAGAATGACAGGTATCGATAGTTTTAATGAAACACTGATGTGAATGTATGGACATGTAAACATGATGTTATGAATTCATGTATGTGGTATTCCTTTTTTGAGGATGTTGTATGGTGAAATCACTTGAGTTTTGTACTACACTAAGAAATAAATTCTATTACGATAAACCCCTGAATACTGTTGCAAGAAGGTATACTGTCATTATTTATGGGGTGTTGATTTACATTACCCTATATGGGTTGTGCCTTACAAATGAATGGAACGTATTTATAAATTCACAAAATGATATTGTGAAAGCATTAATAACCTGATGACAAAAAAAAAAATCACCATTGATTTTGGCTTTGAAAAAGCAGGGATGTTACATAAAATATCCTTAACAATGCTAGATAAATAATAAAAATTTTATATAAAACAAGAAAAAGAATCTTAAATCAACAATGAAACTAATGTAATTCCTGCACAGTAGCTTCTAAAACCTTATTGCAAGGCTTTTTCAATGTTTGATTGACCAAAAATATTAACTGTGTACTTCTAGAAAAATGTCAACCTAATCCAACATTCATATAGAAAATTATTCTTGTTAATATAAAACTACACATTTAGAAAATAAGCCTAATTCGCAAGTAAGTAAGAAATAAGTTGAATCTGCAAGTCTTATAGAAAAGAAGACCTAAGTATCATGAATTTGCCCATTGAGTGACTCTTTAATATTCTTAGCTTTTGATCTTGTAATAGGCCCAATTGGCACATGTAATGGATCCTTTAATGATACTCTCTAATTCGCATCATGTCATCTCTCCTCAAAATGATTCGACCTTGAATCATTACCTTTCTTAGATGTTGACTCACTTTTGGAAGATATATTAACCTGATTTTATGATTTTGGTCCCATTTTTTAAGTTGTAAGCAGTCATATCATAAATAATCAAGTTTTTTTTATAAATTTTACCGCAACTAGATTGTAGATGACGACAAGAATGAAATAACATGGAAACTAAAAAATAAAAGGATATAATCTAATTTTACAGTCTTTCTCTAGTACCAACCAATAACGGGTCAGTGTTATAATTGTAAAACGATGTTTCTTTTTTTTTGTAAAATATTGGTTTTAGTTGTTTGGTAAGGAAATGTAGAGGTAAAGGTATTTGAATTTTAGGATTGTTTTGTTTGATGTTCATTTAGGTTTGGTATTTTATGTTTTAGTCCCATTTGAATGTTTGATTAGTTGCTAAATTGGTTTATTTATATGTTAATTTGATGATACTTTGGTGGAGGGAAAGCTAAAAAAAAGATTACTAGGAAGATTTTATAGTGATGCGAATGTTGAATCAAAATTTATCTTTAGGGTTGTCGCACGTGTGTGACGTCGCGGCGAATCGTCAACCCTCAAGTGAAATGTATAGTCTATCTGGAAAAAAATAAGGAGACAAGGAATTCTTGTCTTCTATCAGTGGAAAATTTGAATGGGAGTCACCACCTAGTATTCTTCTGGTTACTAGGAACCCTAACTGGTTTCAGAGATCAGGTATGGAGGCTGGTTGCGTAAAGGGAAGGTATTAGCACCCCAACTACTCCCTACCTAAGGTAAGTTGCATTGTTTTGTTGTCTGATAAAATCTAAGGTCTTGTTGTGGTTTCTAATTGTCGGTCTGTCTATGGTTTAAGAAAAGTCCTCCTCTGTAAGGAGATCCTTATCTTATCGGGTAAAAACCTAATTGTTCTATGTCGTTAAAACAAAAACCTTTTTAATATCGGGAATACGTTTTACGTATAAATTCATAATCCCTGATACTAAAACAAAACAAAATAATTTTTTTGGAATTTTTGAAATAGTGGCCAAATTCTCGTGACTTTAATAAACTGGTTATTAAATTCAAAATCCATGCTAAAACATATTTTTTGAAGTTTTCTTTGTTGTATGAAAATACAATATGATTTTAACTTTAAGAGACTTGGACGTATGCATGAAAGAAAAAACAATTATGTTTTGACAAAAACCAGATATTTGAATATTGGATTTGTATTTTTATGGTGTAAAAATACAAACCAATATTAAGCAAAATTTAGTAGAAAAATACACGGAAAAATTACAATTTTTCAAAAAAAAGAAATTTTTGAAATTTTTTTTGGACAGGGTCGGACCCGGCCAGTCATTTTGGGTAGGGCCGGGCTGATGTTGCCCGGCCCAGTAAACAGTGGAGATGTTGTCCACTATTCACATGCAATATGAACAGTGGAGGTCACGAGGCCGACGGAGAAGGAGGAGGAGAAAGGTAGAGGGGCAGCTGACCGAGCGGTGGTTCGCGGGGGCACTTGCGGCTCTAAGCTGCTGGGCGGTGATCCTCGGCTGTGCTGCTGTAGTTCTTTTCTTCTTCCCTGTGTACAGGCACCAGCCTCTCGTTTTCCTCCTTCATTTGCTTTTTTTTTCTCCCTACTTTGTTCATCTTTATTTTTTTCTTTCTTTCTTTCCTTCCTTTCCTCTTCTGTTTTGATCGTGCGCCTCAATTCTCAAAACAATTCCCCCTCTATTTTTTTTCTGTAAACCTCCCTTATTTTTCTTTTTCTGTTTTTTTTCTTGCAGTCCTTCCAAACCCCCCTTCTTTTTTTTGCTCTCTCTTCCCATGTATTTATAGGCAAATACATGGGGAGAGAGGCCTATTACCCCTGCCTAGTCATGGTGCAGGGGTAGGGTGGTCGGGGCGACCACTGTGCAGCCTCCTCAAGACCGCTCAAGGGGCACGTCCCCTCTGTTTTACCACCCTGCGGTAGGCTATGGGTTAGAGTTTTAGGCAAATGGGGGTCTTGGTCGGCGTCTTTTTGAGTTTTTTTGGAGAAAGGGGGAAGAGAAAAGCAGGGGAAGGATTCTTCTTCCCCTGCCTCATGCGTCCAGGGGAAGAAGAAGACCCACAGTGTCGTTCAAAACGACACCGTTTAGGTCTCTTTTTTTTTTAAAACAGTGGATGAAATGGCACCGCCTTACCTAAAATGCGTCGTTTCATTTAAAAAAAAGGGCGCCAAAAATGTGTTAGAGTCAAAATCAGTCCTCAATTTGTGATTTGTTCAATCAAGTCCGCAATTAGAAATTTTGATTTTAAAAATTAATTCAATTGAATCCCTGCCAAATTTAATCGTCGGCTCTGAAGTTGGTCGTCTTTCTCAAATTGGTCCTTGGTCTCGAATTTATGTGGTTGCACCCTCAATTGATCAATAAACTTTTAATTTCTTCAATTTGGCTCCTGATTTGGTCAATTATAGCCCCTCTATTTATGCGCCTTTTCCAGTTTGGTCCTTGGTTTCAGATTTCTTTAATTAAGTCCCTAATTAGCCATCAAACTTCAATGTTTATGCAATTAAGCCCCTGATTTGACCAAATCAACTCTTAAAAATTATAATTTGACCCCAAAACTTTAATTTTTTCCAATTAAAGCCTAAATTGACTTCAAAAAATATTTTTTCTTACAATCAAACTCTTCATAAACTCAATTGAACCTTTAATAAATTTAATTGAGTCTAATAAACATCTGATTTTGGACTTTTCTTCCTTAAATTGAATTTTCTTTATCAATAGGGCTCTCATTAGTCAATAAAATACTGTTATACTTTGATCTTTGTATTTTTAACCTCCTTAACCAATTTTTAGTCATTTTCTAGGCGCTTTAGTATTCTCTTCTTACTGTTATAATTTTTGGATTTTTATTTTTTAATCTAAATATCTATTTTTTATTTTTGGAAGAGAAAAATTAAATTTGAGGAGTAACCCAAAAATGAGCTATGACAAAGGCTAGGAGGAAGCAGTGCGGTTTTGATTGAAGGTTGAGGTTAAAGGAGGATAAATCTTGATGATTGATGATGATGTGACTAATTTGGAGGGAATGGTAGAAGGGTTGATTTGTGTAGAGATAAGGGATGTTTTGGGTGGTAGGAGAAGATAACAGTAATAGTGGTTGTTGTCTTGGGTAGTTATGGCATTGAAGGAAGGCAATAAGGATATTGAATTGAGGTTATAAAGGTGTTATTGTGGATATTGTTTATAGAAATTTTGTAGATGATGTTATTGTGTATGAAAGGTTGTTTTGGGATAGAAATTTTGTAGATGATGTTATTGGTGTTGGATTGTGAACAGTGGGTTTATTTGGTAAATGAGAAGATATGTTTGGTAATGGTAGAATGGATAAAGGGTTGGATTATTGGGTTTGTTTATAGAGGGAGAACAATAATGGTGGATTTTGAGTGTTGTTGCTCAAGGGTGATTTTTTTTATGATGAGGGAGACTTGTTTTTTTGATTTTTTTTGTTAAGGAAATTCCTTTCCCCTGTTGTTTGAGTTGAAAGGAAGATCACTTCACAATCCTCAGTAGTGGTTGGAAGCTAGAAAAACTGATGGAACTGATAGGAATCGGGTCTATGAAATGCCTATAGCATCGGCTAGAGAAATGAGGTCGAGTCGTACTGTTTCAACTCTAAGCACACAATATTTTGGCCCAAGCTGATCAACATTGGGATTTGAAGCGAGGGTCCTAGAACAGGTAGAAGAGCAAGTAGCCAAATTAAAAGAAGAGCTGAAAGCATAATTAGAAGAAGAAAAATATAAAGAATTGGGAGAAAATGATGGAATATATGACTTTATACTATCCTACTCCTCATTCGAATCTCTTAGCTAAGGATTTTATCCTCTCCACCTCTATCTTCATCTATGTAGCATATATTTTTTCTTGTAAAATTATTTTTAAATGAATAATGAAATTAATAAAATTTTGATGTTAAATAAAATTGATAGTATTTGGTTTTATTGTGATTTTTGTTATTTTTTTAATTAATAATTCAAAAAACAGCGTTGAATTTCATATGAAAAAAAACATGAACTTCGTCCTCATACACATCCACGGTGGCAAGTTATAAACCGTCAATATGACCGGCCAACAAGAATAAGGAGCAGCAAATAACCCAAATGGGTTGAATCCGTCTGTACACAACCCAAGACGCACGTTCCTTGATTCAGCTGAAAAGTGAGGATACACACTGTTAAAGTGTTTCCATGCTTCGCCATCAGAATGATGCACCATCACTCCATCAACCGCATGATGTGATTGGTGCCATGTCATGTACTCAGCGGTCCTTGGTGACATGAATAACCTTTGCAGTCTAGGTGTGATTGTGAAGTATCAAAGTTTTTTATATGCCACGAGAGTCTTTTCTCTGCCAGTTATGGGTTTATAACGGGAATGCCCACATGTCATGCACTCGGTCAGCTTAGCATTTTCAAGGTAGTATAACATGCAGAAGTTAGAGCACGTGTTAATTTTCTGGTATCCTAAACCGAGGGGTTTCATTATGGACTTGGCAGCATAGAAGTTCTCTTTTAGCTTGTTCCCTTCAAGTAAAATGTTTCTCGCCCATTCGGTAATCTTGTCATAACCGGCCTCACTCAACCCGTGATCTAACTTGATGGTGAAGACCTGTGCTACGGCCGATAATTTACTGTGGTTTATTGACACGACCAAAAGATTGATGTCTTCTCCCAAGTGTAGGAGTGTCGAAGTAATAAATAACCCGGCAAGACTGGGGTCGAACCACAGAGAGGTTAATTGTATAAATTATAGTTAACAGCAACACAATAACAACAACAATAATAGTAGTAATAATAATAATAATAAAGAAGTTGATGAGAACTTTGAGATGGAAGATTAACGTAAGGATTAAACAATGATAACAACAAATGTCAAGGTTAGAGGATCCACTAATGGTATTTCAAACAAGTATAGT
>Ga0325411_1005462_pt1 | contig 14049 bp, 8 predicted proteins | sample PopdelMetagenome_13_FD_206181 | JGI IMG/M metagenome (GOLD analysis project Ga0325411, IMG submission 206181) | Populus deltoides microbial communities from Bellville, Georgia, United States - Xylem-PdIQD-R4 | ecosystem: Host-associated > Plants > Phyllosphere > Stem > Wood/Secondary xylem... | reverse complement strand
TTTTTTTTAATTTTATTTTAGATGGTTTTTTATTATAATAATATTATTAAATTAATGAAAGTTATTCAACTCATTTAAGTAAATGACTTAATTCTAACTTTTCTTGCTCCCATGAAAACAATATTATCACCTGAAAATTTAACCTAAATATATAAGTATAACCAATCTAATTAAAAACTAATTTAAAATATATTTCACGGTCACAGGATTAATGTTTTACTAGGATAATAAATTGGGAGATGTTTTTCAAAATAACTTTTCAGTTGAAAAAAAAAATCGTTGAAATCAAGTTCTGGCCCGCTACTATAAAATGGGTCGCCGTTTCTCTCCGTGTTACAGTGCAGGGTCAATAGAGTCAGGCCTCAGACACGCACTCACCTCTGTTTCTTTCTCTTCTTCTCTCCTTTGCACAAACCCTAACTTCAATCTCTCCTCAAATCACTCCACAAAAACCCCTCATCCTCGTGGCTTCTGAAATGGTTCTCTACAACCTCTCCTCCACCTCAAACAATCAGCAGCAGCAGCAGCAGCAAAACTCAAACCTTAACAACCACAATCATGTGGTCCCCACAACTATCCCAGCAGCAAGTAGTGGGTCCGACTCTAAGTTGGCCCACCCTCGCAAATCCACTGCTTCTCAATCCAAGGACCGCCACACCAAAGTCAATGGCCGTGGCAGGAGGGTCCGGATGCCTGCTTTAACAGCGGCCCGTGTCTTCCAGCTCACCCGTGAACTCGGCCACCGCTCCGATGGCGAGACCATCGAGTGGCTCCTTCGCAACGCTGAGGCATCCATCATCGCTGCCACCGGAACCGGAACTATCCCCTCCATCCCCATCTCCACCACTGTCGGGTCTGCCCCGAATTCCGCCTCTCCGCCCTCTGTTTCCGGCGAGGTCCACCCCGCCATCGATACGGGGCCCGATGTCTTCTCTCTGACGGAAGCTAGCTGTCGGCTTGACCTGGATTATAGGCACATGCCATTTACTGCTTTGTTGCTGAAGCCGCTGTCGGAGAACGTGGATTTGGAGGCGGAGGAGGGTCGGCAGGAGGAGGTAATCGGGGAACAGAAGATGTAGGACTAACATTGCATCAAAACAAACACAAGGTTCAGGGTTTTGGGTGGTGGAGCCTAATGTTTTTTTTGTTTAATTAATTAAACCACAAATCAGTCTCTTTTTTTTCCTATCTTTCGGGTGAAAAAAATAAAGGAAGAAGAAGCAGCTGTCAATAAGCTAATATTCTAAAGTACTTTGATTAGTTTTGTACAAGACTGGAGTGAACCGTCGTTTGCTTGTTGGTTGTCATTAAATACGCCGGTAGTAATAGGAATTTAAACCCTGTATTATTATGGATTCTTACACAATAACATTTAGTTGCTAAGATTTTCCTGTGTATGCAAGAACTTAAATTTAACCAGTAGGTAAAATGGGTTGAGTTTTTTGAATAAAATTAATTATAAATGAAATAAAAATATTATCAAATAAATATGAAGAAAGTTCTTGGAAAAAATGACGGTTGAATATAGTATAAGAAAGTTTTCCGTTATAATATACTCAATTAGAAGAAAATAACTTATTCAAAAAAAGAATACTGACATATTTATAAATATATAGAAATGTGGTTAGTATATATAATTTATTGGCTTACCAAGGAAGCTATTTTCTATGTGAATGGCCGACCAAGTATAATGAAAAGAGAGGATAAGAAATTGATATTTTCTCGATTTTGCCCGCAAAATCTTACCAAATTGAGTTCTAATAATTAAAGAAAGGTTTTTTTATGAGTTTAAGCTCGAAAAAGGAGGAGTAGGGTGGTAACAAGAAGTTGAAGAAGAAAGAGGAATCAAAGATTTCTTTGTTAGATTTTCTTTGTTTTAGCATTATTAAGAGGTGAAGAATTCTAATCTAAGCATAATTTAAAGTTTTGTAATGAATTGGTGAGAATTTGGTGTTGATATACATTATGGAAAATTTGGATTTTAAAAGGGATTGTTTGAATTGGTTATTTGATGCTTAAAACATGTTAACATGTGTGGAAAAGGGTGTTGATTAAGACATATTAAAGAGAAAATATGCTGAAGTTTTGGCTAGGGTATGAGATAAGGTTTTGAATTTGTTTGGTTTAATTGTTATGAAATTTGAATAAAATTGTGTTAGGACATGTACAAAATAATTGGATAATGGTTGGATTGTGGAGAATTTCAAGAATCTTGGTATCCTCGCCCTATACACTTGCTCGACTAAAAGGGTTGTGTAAGGAGCTTGAATTGGTTTATTAAATTGACCTTTAATTCATATTGAATTGTGTTAGTTAGATACTAAATAAATGAGTAATGTATTAATTGAGAAAAAATGAGAAAAACATATGCATTTTTTAAGGAAGAAAGTTTTGGCCAAATGCTAAGTAAAAAGGGATGGGATTTTTTATTTAATTCGTGGTTAAATAATGTTTAGATATGCTAAAAGTAAGGAATACAATATGAATGAAGTGTTAATTGTGATGAATTTTAACGAAACCATACATCCTTTTTTCCATAATAGGCTCGGCCAAGACTCAAAAAAGTTAAAGGAATGAATTCTTGTTTTAATTGTTATGGAATTCAAATAGTAATGGGGTGATGTGTGGAAATTTAAGAAACTTGAAAGAATTTTCTTGTCTACTTTGTGTAGGTTTGGCCATGGAAGAGTAAAGGGAATAATGGATGGAATTAATTTAATTGGTATTAAAATTGTATTTTAAGATTTTAAGTAGAATGTGTAATGTATAAATCATATGCTAATTTGCTCGGAATTAAAAAATGAAAACATGTTTTTTTAGATGGTAGTTTCAACTGAAATAGAATAAAGAAATAATGGATTGGTTTGACCAAATTGATGAGAAAACCTTGTTGAAATGTGTTAATTGATGAGTTTATTTAGGGGTAATGGATTTTATTGGAAAGAGAATTCCTACCTAATTTGCTCGGAATTAATAAAGAAAATGTATTTAATGCTGCCTACATAAAGTAAAATAGTATATTGAATGATATGTTAATAAAAAGTATTTAAGTATGAAAAACTTTATGTTTTCTTTATCATTAATTTGAGACTCGAACTTTGAATGAGAATTTGAATTTGAATTTGAATTGGATTTCTATAATAATTGAATTGTATATGACATGTTGCTATTGTTGGTACAGAAAAGCCTATAGGATTCATTCAACAGCAAGGGATTTCTGCTTAAACACAGATATTAGGTAGGTGTTTTACGCCTCTACCATTTATTATGCTTAAATTTTTAATGTTAAATAACTGCAATTTCTTTAAATGTGTTATGCATTTTTATTAATTGTGACATGAGCATCGAAAAGATGATAAATTGACTAGTTACCCTGAATGGAACTAGTGGTGTTAGTTTGTCTGATGACCAAGATTTGTACTTGACTAGTTATCTTAAATGGTACTAAGAGACCGGTTTGTTTGACAACCAAGATTTGTACTTGACTAGTCACCCTGATTGGACTAGTGACGTCAATTTGTCTCTTGACCAAGATCTCTTGATAGCATGTTTGTTGTGTTGTTGATAAACTAATATTTTTAAGGGAAACTTTACTGAAATTTCAGTTTATATATATCTATATATATTTTCCCTATTTTCTCATCTATCTATAACTATAAATACGTTGATTTGTGTTTTAAAAACTTGGGGATGTTACAAGGGTAATTCAGTCTTTTCCTTAGAATACAAAAGTCATTGCCAAATTCATAATGGACATTATGGTCAACTCATTTTTTTATTGCACGGTAAAATTATTAATTTTCTCTAAAATTTATTTTCATTTAATTAGCATTAAGGGGCATTTTTAGTTTCTAACTTTATTTTAAAAATTGGATTGATTAAATTGCCTCTAAAATCAAATTTTCTAAGTCTTGCGTCAAGAAGTGTTTTTGTCATTTCCCATTACTATTTTTGTTATTATTAAGTTGGGTTAGGGAAAACCTAGTCTTTTTCTATTTCTAAAAGTTATTAAAAGAAGTTGGTGCCAGTTACTCAGGCGCCAGCATATGGGCCAGCTTCGCGCTCTTCAAGCAACGCATTAGTCGTTATCTCTTCCTTTTCTTTTTCTCTGAGTCTAAGCTTTATTGTTAAAATCATTACATGAATCCTTATGACTTTGATTTATTGCCTGAGTTATTTATGCTCTTATATGCTAAATTAATTTCAGGTACCTCGCGAACTCATGTAGATTAGTATCTAGTTAGGGTCTTTTATGTTAAAGAAAAAGAAAAGGGTAAATGTATTTTTGGAGGGATAATCCTTTGCGTTAAATATTTGATATGTAATCCAATGTTGAATTGATGTAAATTGTAATTATTTTGGATGATTTTTTTATTTGGTTCAAGAACAATATAATTAAGTTGTTAGTACATTAAACTTAGTTACTCTATGTATTTGTTACGTAATTTTCTGTTTTTTCTTAAGGAAATACTTTATATGATTTTAAGTTATTTATTTTATAATGCTACCCTGTGAATGTGTTTATTTAATTTTCTTTTGATTGTTAATGAAATATTGCAATATGCAATGTGATGTAATTGAAATTTGGATTAGATATTCTAATTCGGTGAGATGTTGTGTTGGGTGAATCCATGATGATTGGGTTTCATGGTAACACAAAGATAAAATAAATTGTGAAGAATGGATTTGTATTGTTATTGTTAATAACTTGGTACCAATATTTAGGAGAAACTCTGCTGGATTTTTTATAGAAAACAAAATTTTGGTTTTTATCTTGATTGTATTACTAATCACGTGATTAATTGACTTTAAAATTAAGAGATGTTACACCTCGATTCTCTCGGGTCATGGGTCAGTCTATTGGGTTGAGTCGAGTTTTAAAATGGTGTTTTTCCAAATAAGGCGCTTCTGGTTTAGTCACTAGCTTTGGTCACGAGTTTGAAAAGTTAACACGGGTTGACATTGTTTTTTTCTTGATTATATCCTTATAAGTTGTTCATTTTGAAAAATAAAATTTGTTATTTTCTTCGGTTTTCTTTCAATCAGGTTATTCTCATCTCATTATTTAAGTAGTAGGTTTGGCTAGGTGGCTCAGGTATTTTTTTTAGGTCGTTTTTTTTTTATTTTTTTTAGTTTTGTCCTTTAAAATTCAGTTTTTTTTAAAAATAAGCTTCTTATTTTTATTTTATTTTTTTGCTATTTATTGAGTTATCTTGTTTATATAATCTTGCTAAAGAGTTTTAGCTACATAACCTAAATTTACAGGTTCTTTGTTTTTTGAACTGCTTTTTGTTCATTGATTTTTTTCTTAATTCATCTTTTTATGTTTAGATTCTTAAGGATTGACAATCATTTTTTTTTTCTATAATGTTAAGTCATGGATTTTTTTTCTCTTTTTAAATACACTAAACAGTAAGAACGCTTTAACATTATTTTTTTATGTTGTGACAAAGTATCAATCTAGATAACTAATGCATGTCTGAAATTGGACCCACCATTTGTTTATTATTAAGCATGCCTCTTTTTTCCTGGTCAATGACCAATTCACGGTAACATTAAAGATTTTCTATGAGATTATTAGGAGTATAATAATAGTTGTTCTTTAAAATAATTTATTTAAAAATATATTAAAATAATATTTTTTTATTTTTAAAAAATTATTTTTACCATTAACACAACAAAATAAACATTAATAAATTTTAATTTATTTTTAAAACAAATACTTAAATAAACCGGCATTTCACATGATGATAAAGTTCCGCTACCAACCCTAGTTCAAGTTTTAGTTGCTTGCCTCGGATAGAAACATTTGGATCTGCGAACTGTAGAGATCCAATGCAGAAGAACCCCTCAAAAAAATAAAAAAAATAAGAGGCAAATGTGCCTCATTGGTGGTTCTATAAGAACTTGTGAAACTATATCCTCATCTCTCCCACAAATATGCAACAATCATAAGAAAGGACGACTGGATTGATAAATAAACCAAAAGAGAGGTCGCAATCAAGTCAAGCTTGAGTATTAAAAGTATCTACGGTCCTATATGACAATGGGAATAAAACGTTATCAAATCAATAATAATATCTTATTTTGAATGCATGAGCAAGTTCTGCGTTTTGATCAGGTAAAGAATCACACTTTCAATACACGTGAAATTTCCCAACCAAACAACTTATCTTAAGCTCCATCCATCCATCTCGCTGTCTCCATGCATTATTACAAGAATAAACAGTGCTACTCGTTTGATTATTTCTTTCTGTTATTTGAGAAAGATATGACATGCAATTCTAGAGCATGCATGCAAAATTTGGGGAAAAAAAATCTTTCCCAGAAAAATACAATACACTCGTAGAATAACTGATCTGGACAAGTATGGTTTATAGAAAGAGAAGATACAAGTTTCGCACCAAGGAGGCAGCATGTGCATATGTATAATAGCAAGCACAGCAGCAAGAGAAGATGGGGGGGGTGTCCCTCAGATTACCAGCAATATGTATCTAGTTCTTATTCCCGAAATTCCACCACCTTTTCTTCTTTCTGAATTCACTAGATGTATCTGTATCAAAACCACGAAAAGAGATCAATTAATGCAAAGTTACCAAATTAGACTTTGCACATGAAACCAAGATCATTGTCACGTAAGTGAGGGAGAAACTGATACGAATACCAAAGTCAGGCTTGTCAGAAGCAAGAAAATTCGGTTCAACACTAAACTTCTTTTCTGTCACAAGAAGTTCAGTTATGTTTTATCATCAACTTTGCCCAAGCATTCCATTGTTCTTTACTTTTTAACTCGTGCCCTTTTCCCAATTAAAGAAGCAAAAAAATAAACAATATTTACCTCCTTGAAAATAGATGGAGTTGTAGTGTACCTCTGCCCAAAAGCTCAAGAAAATGACTGCAGAAGGAACCCAAAATTCTTCATCAAAACACAAGCTTAAAAATTCCAGAAGTTTTTACATTCAGAACATATAATTTCATTAGGGTTCACAGGTCATTTATAAGCAATAAAACAAACATTAATGCTATGCTATTATTGTTTGAAAAAGAAGTCTGGGATGGGACTGGAATTTCTTTCAGGTTGCTGTCAATCATTTAAGACCAATTACATTGTATATGGATTAATTAGCACAGGAAACATTATAATAATTTTCAGTGTTTCTACTTTGGTGCTTCTGCAAAAAGAAAGAGAGAGGCAATTGTAGCAATCAGATAAGAGTTTTTACCTCTATTCTTCTGTAAAGTAGTGTGTATGGGAAAAGCAATTCACCAATGGAAAACAACGCATACAGATCAAGGTTTAACAAAACAATCACTCAATTTTTTTTATGTTTCATCAGGAATCGGTAAAACTATCAAACTTGCAATCAAACAAGCAATATTTATTACCACAACCAATTGTCAACAATATTTATTATAAACTTGAAAAAATATGATCATGGAAACAACATCTCAAAAAGGAAGATGAGGGGTAAGATAAAGGAAAAGGAAATTAATTTTTTTCAGAACTGAAACAAACATAATTTACCTCCTTTTGGCTTTTGGCTGACAGGAAGAATCTCTATGTAACATGTGTCCTTGAAAGAAGTCATGACGAGTATTTTCACGCCATACTGCAATAAAACAAGGGTACAAGCCATGGAAGATAGCACAGAATGTTACATTTTTCTTCAAAATGAAACAATGCATAAAGCTTTAAAATAGAGCAGTGCTATGGTGAAACCAGCAAATAGAGGGACAGGGTTTCACCAAAGGTAAACTACAGTCACAATGCATGTCAAATAAAGGAAGCAATTGGCAAAATGTTTTAAGAACAAAGAAAACAAAATCAATGTCCTTCAAGAACAACATCAAGTCCTTGAGCCCAAAAAAAAACAGACGACTACAAGTTGATATGATCCATACCGCATCCGCAACTGCCTGCAATGTCACATGATCACCCCACTCACCACTCCTGGCATCCAAATGCAAAGGGTATTTGTCTATTAGAATCAACACGCAAGATTCTTTATAGTTTATGAAATAGAATAAGCAAACAGTTCCATTATTACTTCGACATCTTCCTCAAATAGTCACCATACTCCATGGGAACATATCCCTCGTATATCTCTGGGTGAGATTTAAGCTGGTGATCACAAACCATTATAACAAAAATGTATAAGATCAATGAAATATAGATATATATGTTACAATTCTACTAACTCAACTTCAACCACTAATAACAAGGCAGGGAATAAAACAAACCTGATACACAACCTGTCGTCTTACTATTTTGTGGCGATCAGGTGTATTATATATTTGATCTGATAAAGCACGGAACTGGAGAATGAGAAAGTTTTAGAAAGTAAATATTAACATGTCATCATTAATTTGTCAATAAGCACTTTGACAAGCAAGATCAACAGCAGCAACAATAACAGCAAGGACTTTTCCAACATGTGGTCCTAAGGGCACTCGCAAATATCAAATATCAATATCTGGAAGGTTTCATTATCCATATTTAGCATCAACAAATTAAGGATTAGGATTTTACTCAATTATGGAAGTGAAGACCTTCCATTTATTGCTTGTTGACGTGTACCTTTAGGGCCAATCTTAGAAAAACCCTAATAATAATCCATTTACAGCAACATCTCATGGAGGAGGTCATAGTGAAGATACTCAAAAAGAAACAGACAAGGAAAAGCTAACCTGACAGTTTCCATCCCCTTGAACCTTAAGCTCTTCAAAGCCAAATAACTGCAGTCTGGATTGGTGAGAACAATAATTTAATAGCATGAAGTTTATTCCAAGGTAAAAAGATAAAAAAAAAAAAAAAGGGAAGAAAATGAGCAATGTTATAGTAATCACATGTCTATAGAACGCATTAACTGAACTAACTCCCAATCAGACAAAATGGGAAAAGAATTTTGCTTTATCTGCAGCAATAATATCTGTACACAATACCTGTTCAGAAGCCTTTCATGATCTGAAGTTGCTTCATCAATTGAAGGTATTTCTCCATTAATTCTTGGAACATGCTGCGAAGCATGAAAGAAATTTTGGCAGGTGATAAGCAAAACCAACAATAGGGGAAATGATATGCCCTTGCAAGCATGTATAAAAGAACACAAGCACAGTATTTTCACCAAGCTAGTTGTACAAGAAAACAACAATTTATAAAGATTTTCAACAGGAAGTATCAAATGATGCAAAACCACAAGATCGTGTGATGCAAATGAGCACCAATTGATGTTAACATGTAAATGCTATGATGCACATTACACTGAACTTAATCATATACCATATAAGTTGCACAAGAAAAAACTAACATTACACCACGCTTAAAAGTGTTTGAACACATGCAAATGTTCTCTCACAATAAAGAATCATGGATTGCGTTGATTGTCTTTTCACAATAAAGAACCACAGATCACGTTGACAGTCTTTAGCCATAATACGACAGTTTATCCAATAATTGTTCATAAAGCATACACTATTTTGTCTGGCTCAGTGATGGAAACATTGAACTGGTAAAACACTCAATTATCCTGAACTTGGAAATGTAAGTTTCAAAATCCCAGTCAAAAAGCATTCATAGAATTATAGATGCAGTGCCATTAGAGAAGTGAAACTCCAGGAGCGGAAAAAAAGACCACCCTGACTCTGTGTGCCATCTGTACTTAAATTCATGGCTCAGAATACCTTGGATACTTTTCCCGGATTAACTAAGCACTAGCTACTTTAATGCAATCACCTAGATATTAAAGATAGTAATTGGTGAAAAAGAAAAAGAAAAAAAAAACTGCAATAAAAGTGAGAGGAAAGGCTATAAATGACTATGTGATGATTATGTTCGAGTCGCTTGGGATTGGAAATAAAAATTAGTATCATGTCCTATTCCTTGCGAAATGCAGTTCGATTTGCCAATAATAGGGATTAAGATTATACAAGAAATGAGATATTCTATATTTAGTGGAAAATTTTACTTCTTTTATTTGTCATTTGGTAGTATAAAAACTCGACAAGTAAAATTATTTAAATAAAGTTAAACATAAATTTTATTTGAAATGCTATTCCTGATTCCTAGGGGAAGTCACACATGACCAAAGTCTCTCAATTTCCTCAACCAAAAGAAATAAACGACCACAATGATGATCTAAAGCGGCCAAACTTACACGGATTGGAATCAACTGATTCAACCTCTTGCCTACTTCATCATCCAGGCCATCTTCATCAGCAAACTCTGGTGAATAGGAATACTCTTCTCCATTAGCAGGACTTGAGCATGAACTAGAGGGTACAGCATCATCTGATTCTTCATGACTACACTCATTGTCTGCGCATTAAAAACATCAAGTGAAACCAACATAAGAAATTTCCTCCCACAAAAATGAAACAAAACAAAAGGATAATCTTAACCATAAACCTGAACAGTAGTTCCTCATCGGTAGAGGAGAGTGAGGGGGAAGGAAGGCATTAGACTTACAATGCCAATCATGCTCATCAACAGAAGTCTGCAAATGCTCTTCTCCACCATGTGAATACACATTTTCTTCAGTAACTGAAAGCTCTTCTCCACCATGTGAATACCCATTTTCTTCAGTAACTGCAAGCTGCGAAAACTCTTCTTGCAACGTGCGTGCAATCATCTCATCATTCTCTACATGGCTACAGTCCGTAATATCATAATGATCCCTCACATAATGTCCATGGTATCCATCATCACTCTGTACTATTGCTTCACCATAGTACCCAGAATAAAAGGGCGGGTCCCCATCAAGAAGACGAAGACCCCATTGAATAACATCCGACTCTTGCTCGTAAATAACCATCTTTCTTACCAAACCAATCTCCTCCCCCTGCTCAAAACCCGAATGGTTACATCAACCTCGACCCATCAGAATTCAAGTATAAACAGCACCAAAATATCCATCCATCTTTGCAAATAACTCAAAATCATTTCCATAATTAAAGATCATCATTACCAGTTTAATGCAAACACAAATCTTTTAATTAATTTGTGTCTATTTTAGCCGACACCAATAACAAGATTCGAGCATAATATAGCATGATTTAATTTAAAACAAAACCAGAAATCACAGAAAATCATCAAACATCAAATCAAATCAAATCAAATCAAATCACAAGACAAGACAAAGTACTAACCTGATGAAGGAAATGGAAAGGCAGGTAAAAAGAAACAAGACGGGGCAGATAGGTAGGTAGATAGGGTTTATGTCGAGTGTAATAGAGGAAACTACAAGCTAGACAGAGAACTAGCGAAGCAGATAACGGTGAATCATTTTACTTGATTTTAACATGGAAACTAAAACTAAATCAAATAAATAAATTATAATAGAATGGGAAACAGGGAGAGCACTTCTTTTTTTTCTTCTTTTCGTTTATTATACACTGTTTGCCGCGGCTCTTAAATGTCCAAATCAAAAGTACCTCAAGGCGGTGAATGAATGGTTTGGATTTCGCCCCGTTTGTAATTGCGTCATAAATGAGGTAAAAATTTAAATTTAAAAAAACCTTTTTTATATTTCTAGATTATTTTCATATATTTTTAACATAATAATATCAAAAATAAATTATATATATATATATTATTTTAATACACTACTGTAGTCTATACTTCTAAATACACTTTCCTTGTTATAGATATTATTTTTACGGTTTCTTACCTCCAATTGGTTTTTTCTGTAATATTAATGTCAAGAATGTAATTATAATTTTTTTAGAAACACAGATTCTCCGTGTTTCTAAACACCGACTAAATCAGTGGGGAGGTGATATCTTTTCATTTTGAATAATTTAATAACTGGATTATTATTTTTTAAAGTATTTTTTAAAATATATTAAAATAATATTTTTTTATTTTTTTAAATTTATTTTTAAAGTCAACACATTAAACCTCCTAAAAAATAATTTAATTTTTTAAAAAAACAAACGTGCTTGTGGTTTTGTACTTGTGGTATAAGTGGGGCGGTGCTATTATCTTATTGAACGGGTAATGACCGTAATGGTGAATTTTGTGAGCTTTCTTCGCCAATAAGTTAGTATTTATTACCCATGCATGCATGATGGAATTCAATTTACCCACCAAAAATTCTAACTTTAGGCGCCGGTCGTAGTTTATAGTTTGGATTTTCTTAGTTTATGTGCGCGTTAATTCTTCAATCTTATCACAGAACTCGGCCGTGCTTCGCTCAATAAAATTATCTGACACGCAATTATAATATTAACTTAATTACGTGTCATCAATTATATTAATTACGTATAATATAAGCAGATACTTTATCATATACAGTAAGGGTGAGCACGTGTACTGCCCTACTTGTCCTCGCTAATTAATCTTCTTCACTTATGCCGCCAATTTTGAATTATTGGAGATCAAAATAAATGCCATTTGTTCGGTTGCATGACATATGTATCATTATTTTAATCTACATAGTAGGGTATATTATTAATTCATAATTAACAAAAATCTTTTTTTTTAATTTTATTCTTCATTAGTTTAATTTTTTTTTAATTTTATCCTTCAAACTAATTTATAGAGTTATTCTAATTTCATAACTTAAATTGTAAATTTAGTAAGCTAACTCAAATTGACTAAGATTATTTTTCTTATCTTCTTTATTTATTTAAATTGCTTTTCAATTTGATCCTTCATAACTTAGATGTCGTTTTGAATTTTTTTTAAATTAAACTATATTTTTATTGATTATTCAAGTTATTTTTAAACCTATCTAGTTGACTCGATTGCAACAAGCCACCTCAAACATGGTTTTATTTGAAAGGGAGTTTTATGCATTTGAACAAAATTAATTAATTTAAAACATTTCATCAAATACAACTTCTAATGTGAGTGAGCACTTCAAAAAAAAACTTAGAGAGGAGATAAAGAGCGTATTTGGGAGTATGGTATCGGTAGCTTTTCAAAGTGTTTTTTACTTAAAAATACATTAAAATAAATTTTTTAAAAAAAATTATTTTTGACATCAGCACATCAAAACGATATGAAAATACAAAAAAAAATATTAATTTGAAGCAAAAAAAAATTAAAATTTTTATTTTTTTCAAAAATATTTTTAAAAAATCAAAACAAACAATCTCAAAAAGATTTCCTCGTCTAGCACCGACATTATAATATTTTTCAATTACTTATTGGAGAGCTGAAAATAATTTTTTGAACAACACAATAAATACAAGAATTTATTAGAAATAATTTTTAAATTAAAATACATTTCACTCTATATTTGTATAATTTTAACCCAAATCAAAGGTTTTCTCTCTCTATTTATTAATTAACAATATCTAAATGGTGTGGAGGAATAGTGATTCCTCCACACCTAAATCACTATGGATTATTTCTTCTTTTTTTTTCTTTTTTTTTTCTTTTTTTTCCAACTTTGTTTTTTTTCTTCTTCTTTTCATTTATTTTTTTAAATATATTTGGTGATTTTACTTTTTAAATATTGAGTTGGTTAAAAATTTTGCTTTGTAATTTTTTTTCCTTTAAAATATTATGAATTGCTACGGTGTTTTCCCACATAGTTTTTCTATTTTATTTTTTTATTTTTCAAAATTATATTTGTCGATTTTTTTTATATTGAGCTGATTGAGAATTTAGTTTTGTAATTTTTTTCTTTAAAACATTGTTGATTACTACAGTATTTCTTTGCATGGTTTTTTTTTGTTTTTGTTTTTTTATGATTTTCTCCGAAATTATCTTTTTTTATTTTATTTTTTAATATTGAGCTGATTAAAAATTACAGTTACAATATGTGAGGAAAGCACTGTAACTTTCCTCGCAAATTACTATGGGTTGCTATAGTGTTTTTTCTCATGTGTTTTTTTTTCTGTTTTGTTATGTTTTTCCCTAAAATTATCTTTGTCAATTTTATTTTTTAAATATTAAGCTGGTTAAGAATTGCAATTACAAGTAAATACAAGTTTTTCCTCGCAAAACACTATGGATTGATACAGTTTTTCCTCATATGGTTTTTTTCCAGTTTCTTTTGTGTTTTCTTTTTTTGTAATATTTTTTTCCAAAATTATCTTCGT